>Ga0075426_10000329_pt1 | contig 32411 bp, 28 predicted proteins | sample SoiMethybrSBSTD5_FD_75304 | JGI IMG/M metagenome (GOLD analysis project Ga0075426, IMG submission 75304) | Bulk soil microbial communities from a Populus tree surrounding site in Tennessee, USA - Soil MetaG P. TD hybrid SBSTD5 | ecosystem: Environmental > Terrestrial > Soil > Tree plantation... | reverse complement strand
GCACCAGCGCGTGCTGGATGTGGCGCGGGCGCTTGTCGTCGCGAAGGTATTCGGTGATTTGTTGGTCGGGAAGCTGGCGGCCGAACCAGGTGTTCCACCAAAAGAGGAACGGAAGCAGCACGATGAGCCACGCCGTGAGATAAAAAAGCAGGCGCGTGCGCGTGGGCATGCCATGTCCGGACTTCTCCGCCGTTGCCCTTGGCGTCACAGCGGAGTCTTCAGTCACAGATGCTTCCCTGTCACCATTTGGGGAGGAGGTTGGAGGGCTGTTCATGTTATTTCGAGAGGCTTGTTAGCGGCACCCCAAAAGGAGATCCCTCGCACTGCCTGCCACGGCAGGCAGGCTCGGGATGACAGGTCGTGCCTTTCCACCGGCAGGCTCAACTTTCGTCGGAGGAAGCGCCGGGTTTGGCCGGCCCGGAGGGCTTGTTTTTGCCGCGCAACTCCCAGAAGGCATTTAGAAAAAAAACGGCGGAGAGGCTGAGCATGATGAGGATCTCGAATAGGCCATCGACGGTGGTCATTGTACCGCTGACAACGATCCACGCGATTCCCGCCAGCGGAATCAAGCCGAGCACAATGGAGATCAAGAGCATCACGGCAACCAAGCGTCCTCCTCAAAAAATGCAGTTGTCAGTGGTCGGCCTTCCGTTCTCAACAAGACAAATGAAATCGCATCGCGCTGCCACCATTCACAGCTAAGATTCTTCGGGCCCCGACCCGGCCGGGGCCCGAAGAATGACAACTTGAGTTACATTCGGCGTCACGGCTTGAAGGTTACGTCGACGGTCTTGGCATCTTTTGCCGCGAGCGTCACCTTCACGTCCTGCTCGGGATATCTTTCGTGGACGAAGGCCAGCGTGTAATCGCCCGGCGGCAGTCCCTTGATTTCGAATTTGCCGTCCGCGCCGGACACTGCGTAGAACGGATTCTTCACCACATTGATGTACATCTTCATCCAGGGATGCTGGTTGCACTTCACGGGGAGAAGGATTTCCTCGCGCGCGAAATTCTTGTCGAGCGGCGCGGATGACGGCGGCTGGGACTCATTCCACTCGCGATTGTCCTTCGGCGTGGGATGAATGTTGTGCGTGGTGGGATCGCTGTTGACAATCTTGACGTCCTGACCGGCCATGACTCCAAGCATGTGCGGATGATATTTGCAGCCGCTCTGATCGAGCGTGACGGCTTCCTTCGGAATGTCGAAAGTGCGTCCGCCGAGCCCGTCCTTCACGTAAACGAACACGTTCGCGAGCTGGCCGCCGGTGGCGACAACCGCTTCCGCGGTGTTCGTGCCTTTGCACGCGGGATCCTGGCTCATATCGATTTTTGCTGCCGCAGGCGCTGTGCCGTCAAACTTGACGGTGCCGCTGACACTGGCGACGGTTGCGGGATCGATCGGCGTGGCGGCTGGAGCCGCAGCGGGAGTGGCCGTGGGCTGCTCCGCCGTTTCTTCTTTCTTGCCGCAGCCCACGAGGAGGACGAGTCCGCACATCGCAGGCAGGCTGATAATTTTCATCCAGGTTTTCGTTTTCATTTTTTCGCTCTCTCTCCTGAGAATTGAAATCTCACAGAAATTTATTTCTCGGCTCCGCGACCGCCGTGACCACTTAAGCTCGCGTCAGACGACTTAGAGCGATTCGCAGCGATCGAGCGGCCCATGGATGCAGAGACGCGCCGCTGCTCTTCCGGCGTGAGCTGCAAAATGTAGTCCACAAGAAGCCTCGAGTGATCCTTATCATAGCCGTGGAACGAAGGCGGAGTCGGGCCGGAAAAGACCCAGTGATTGTTTTGCCGCTTGAACAATCCTGACGGCATCGAAGTGCCCGGGCTAATCGCTTGCGGATCGAGCATCCACTGCTCCATCCAGTCGGGCTTCAAGCGGCCGCGGGCCTGGAGGAAGTTCGGAGCGGTGGCGATGCGGTCGTGCGCGGGATCGCCAGTGGCATGGCACTTGAGGCAAGGCGCAGCCGTGCTGCTGAAGAGACTGCGCGCCATTTCGGTTTCTTTGGCAGTAAGAACCGGAACTTCTTCGGGAATATACGGGAACGGCTGCCGCGAGAGCGCCTGGAAGAACCGCACCAGTTTGCCCAGTTCGTTTTCTGAGAACGAGAACGTCGGCATGCGCACCTGCAGGTACGAGCGAATGCCGTTGCGATTCGTGTCCTTGTCGCTGAGTGAAGGATTCTTAAGGAAGCGCAGCATCCATTCGGGATCGACGCGCGCGCCTTCCGTGAGCAACTTCGGCGGCAACTGTTCCTGCGCGTCCTGATAGCGAGCCATGCCCATGAGAATGGTTTTCTGCCCGGGGATGAGCTGATGGCAGCCCATGCAGTTGTATTTCTTGACCACCCACCAGCCCTCTTGAATGTCTTTGCGATAGTCGAGCGGACGATATTGGTAGCTGGGCGGAAGCGGATTTTCCTGGCTGCCGAGAAGGAAGGTGGTGAGCGCGCGAACCTGTTCCTTGGTGAGATGCAGATTCGGCATACGCAATTGTTCGGCAGGCGGCTTGATTTTGCCCTGATCCCAGATGTTGGGCTCGGCAAGTTTGTGCTCGAAGAAGCCCTTGTGGTCGTACCAGGGTTCCTTCGCGGGGCCTTCAGGCAAACGCGCGAGATCTTCGGCATCGGTGATAGGTTCTTTGCCGCCGCGCTCCGCGACTTCAGTGAGCAACGCGAAGTCGAGGCGCTCGACGGGCTTGCTGCCTTCGGTAGTCAGTTCCGTGCCGATGCGGCCTTCGTCTTCGAGGCCGGAAATTTCATGGCAGCCGAAGCAACCGAAGAACTTTACCCACTTCTTGCCCTCTTCCTTGAGCTTCGGGTCGTCCATGAAAGACGCGTCTGAGTATTCGGAGGGATTCTTTTTCCTGAGCGTGATGAGGAAGCTGGCGACGTCTTCGGCGTCTGATTCAGAGAGACGAAGGCTCGGCATCACGGTCATGTTCTGGACTTGGAGCTCGTGGCCGTCGTTGGGGCATTTGCTGTGATCCAAATCGAAGACGAAAGGCAGGCCCTTCTTCTTGTAATCCTCGAGGCCGATGTCTTTTTTCTCGTAAGGGCAGTAGGGGCGCGTGCGTTCGCGCGCGTTGTGGACCCAGCGAACCAGGTAATCGTAATTCGCTTTTTCACCGACGCGCGTGAGATTTGCCGCAAAAGTGCCGCCTTGCATCTGATCGCCTTCGCCGATGGAGTGGCACGCGAGGCACCCGCGCATCTCAAACAATTCTTTGCCGTGAGCTGCGTTTCCTGCCTTGTGCTTCGGGAGGGAATCGGTGAGGCCCGACTGCCAGATGTAAGCGGAAATCGCTTTGATCTGATCATCGTTCAACCGGAAATTCGGCATCTTGGTGGTCGGGCGAAAGTCGGTGGGCTTTTTCAGCCAGACGGGAATCCAATTCTTGTTGAGCTTCAAGCGAATGTCTTTGAGATTAGGCCCAACCTTTTTCATGTCCTGGAACAGGCTCTTGGTAGTGCGGTCCAGCTGCATGATGCGCAGATCAACTTTGCTGTTCTCCACTTTCAACGCGACGGCCCGCTCGTTCAAATGATTCGCTTCTTCGTTCGATTGGGCCTTGTCGGCTTGCGCCATGAAGTCGCCGGCTTGCTTCAGATTGTCTTTCTTGCGCTGATCGAGCAGCTTGATTTCCTGCCCGATAGAGAGAAGGTCCTCGGGTTCCTTGTCGTAGCCTTCGTAGCGATGGCATCCGACGCAACCGCGCTGGCGGAAGAGGTCCTTGCCTTCGCTGACCACCCAGCCGACGTCGTTCGAAACCAGGACCATGTCGGCGGAGTGGCAAATCTGGCAGCCCGCTTCGTAGTTTTGTGAAGTGAAAATCGGCCAGAGCCAATGTTCGTAATTGCCGTGAGCTTTTTCGACGCTGGTGGTGGCGCGCCCATTTCCCTGGTGGCAAGGCGAGCAGCCGAATTTCTCGGGATCGTGCACTTTGAGCAACTCCGGCTCAGGATGGCTGGTGAAAGCGCGCGCGTACTCGTCAGGCTTTTTGCCTTTCAACGACATCGCCGCGGCAGTGAGCTTCACCGGCTCGCGAATGCCGAGATGACAGGATTCGCAGCGGTCGACAATCTGCGCGGCGTCTTCTCGTTCCAGATTGGCCGCGTGCTCGTTGACGTTGATTTGGCGGACCGCCGGAGTCAGCGACTCCACACCGTTTTGCAGGCTCTGCAATTGCGAGGCTGTGAGGTTCACCATGTGATCGGTGACGTAGGAATCCATCAGTTCTTTTTTCTCGGTAACAGGCTTAAGGAGTTCGCCGAGTTCAGCGCTCAATTGCGTGCGCTCGTTCTTCAGCTCGTTGTAGGTCTCTTCCAAATCGTTGAATGTCTTGAAGGTTCGCGGTTTGCCGTCGGGCATTTCCACGGTGCTGGACTTGGCCTTGTATTCGTCGAGATCCTGCTGTTTGCTCTTTTTCGAGGATGTGCTGCTTGTTGTTTCGATGTCGTAGGTGGAAGCATTCACATACGCGCGCCGGTCCGTAAAAACATTTTGCACGGCCAGGATATCCGCGCCCAGGCCGCGCAGCTTCTCATTGATTTCCTTGATGCGCGGCGTGGCAGCCTGGCTGGCCGCCTCGTAGTCCTGTTTGAGCTTCTGATAATCCGCACTTTTCTCGATTTCGTCCTCTGATTCCTTAGACTGCGTGCGTGCGCTCCTAAGGAAAGAGGAATAGCGGCTTTTCCATTCGTGCTGGAAAGCTTTCCAGGGTCGTTGGCCGAAGTCTTCATCCCAAAGCGCCCAAAAAAGCGAGCCCATGAGGATGACCATGCAAATGACGTAGTGCGGCGCAAGGGATTTGGTAACAATCGGATCGTTTTCGGGGATGGGCTTCTCGGGCACCAGTTCCTCCTAAAACTTGCGGCGGAGCCGCGACGAATATCAAAAACCACCCTACGTCTAAGCCCGGGACACGCTGAACGCGTCCCTAGACGTTAAACCACGGCGTAATCCAAACGTACTTGATGTGAAAGAGCAGGCGGATGAGCATTTTGATCGGCAGAGCCACCATGATGAGGAAAAACGTCATCATGATGGAGTACTGCAGCAGGCTCATACGCTTGTAATCTTTGGGATTCGTGCGGCGGAACATGCTGTTCACCAGCAATCCGCCGCCCACGAAATATCCGCCGACGACAATTGCCCCGAAGATGCTCTTCCACAAATTCGAGGTGATGCCGAAAAGGTCGGGCAAGTCGCGGTTCACCTCGTAAATCAGTCGGTTGTGGTCCCAGGTCTGCCCGGGCCAGAACCATTGCCAGCCCGGCCCGCGAATGAAGGTGCCGATGAAAATCATGGACACCCACAAAATGACGAAGCCAAAAAGAAAAGTGCTGATGGCAAACTTGCGCTGCTTCCAGGTGTAGTAGCCGCCGCCGAGCGGGTTGGTATCAATGTAAGGAATCACCATCAAGCCAATGATGATGAGCGTGGGCATCACCACGCCGGCAATCCACGGATCGAAATACACGAGCATTTCCTGCAAACCGAGGAAGTACCACGGCGCCTTGGCTGGGTTCATGGTCAGGTTAGGGTTGGCGGGCTCTTCGAGCGGCGCGTTCAACGTAATGGACCAGACCATCAGGATGATGGTGACGATGATGGCGGCAAGAAATTCGACACGCAGAAGAAACGGCCAAACGTGGACTTCCTTTTGCCAGCCGGGCTTGAACGGCCAAGTCTTGCGGTGGTGCGTTTTCGCCAGGGCGGGATTGGCCGCTAGCTCGTCGATGAGTTTGTCGTTGGCGTGCGCCTGCTTCCAGGCCAAATAAATGTAGAAAGCCAGAAGCGGGATCATGGCGATGATCGGAACGTTGTCCGCGGCGGAGAGGATCTGCCAGAGTTGGTTCCAATCCATGGCTATTTCTTCGCCTCCTTGACCTCGGAGTCGAGGACCACTGGAGCTGGCCCGGAGATGCCTCCATCTTTTCGGACGCGCCAGAAGTGCAGAATCATGAACACCGAAGCGATGATGGGAATCCCGATGCAGTGCCAGATGTAAGAACGAAGGAGCGCGTTGGCGTCCACGATCGAGCCGCCGAGGAGGCCGAAGCGCACATCATTATAGGGTGTCATGTGTAAGAGGGGTCCGAAGGGGCCTTCGTGACCTAACAGTGGAGTGGCGCGCGCCATGTTGGTGCCCACGGTGACGGCCCAGAAGCCGAGCTGATCGTCCGGCAATAGGTAGCCGGTGAAGGAGAGCAGCAGAGTCAGGACGAGGAGAATCACGCCCACGGTCCAATTGAATTCGCGCGGCTTTTTGTACGAACCGGTGAGAAAGACGCGGAACATGTGCAGCTCGACCGCGATGACCATCAAGTGCGCAGCCCAGCGATGCATGTTGCGCAGCAGTTTGCCGTAGGGCACGTCGTGTTCGAGGTAGAGCACGTCGCGGAAGGCCTGCACCTTGCTCGGATGGTAATAAAACATGAGCAGGACGCCCGTCAGCGTGAGCACGAAGAACAAATAGAAGGTAATGCCGCCCATGCCCCAGGTGTAGCTGTAGCGCACCGCGTCGCGATTGATTTTCGCGGGATGCAGATGCAGAAAAACGTTGGAGAGAACTCCGAGGGCGCGATTGCGGGGTGTGTCGTCGTGCTTGTGCCGAAAGATGGAGGTGTAGACCTGGGTCTTGGTCGGCTTGCTGAGGATCTCGACCTGCTCTTTAGCTTTGGCAGGCAGATCGGTCTTCAGGGCATCAAGGTCTTCCTTGAATTGACCCAGAAGGCCGGGTTTGCCGTTGCCGGCGTTTTCTTTCTTCTCTTCAGGCATTTCTGCGCCCCCGCTGGTTACCGCTCAATAAGTCTTCCGATCTCGGCTACTCGGAGCAAACTTGGTAACTAAAATCCACGTGCCTACACCGGCAGAAACGATCCCGGGTCACTGAAATGGCTGGGCTGTCCCTTGGGCCACTGATAGAGCCGCGAAGTGTCGACGACGATTTGTCCATCGGGAGCGAGTTGCACGTTCGCGCGGTCCATCGGGCGTGGCGCGGGGCCTTCGAAGTTGACGCCCTCGCTGTCATAGCCGCTGCCGTGGCAAGGGCACTTGAATTTGTTTTCGCTGGCCTTCCAGTCCGGCGTACAGCCCAGGTGTGTGCAGCGCGCATAAATGACAAAGATGCGGTCCGGAGTGCGGTCCACCCAGATGCGGTATTTCTGCTGAAACTTGGTATCTACGCCAAGCGCGTAGTCGGAGGGATAGCCGATTTTAAAAATCGTGGGCGGCTCGAAAAGCGTGCGCGGGAGGAAAAAGCGGAGGAAGGCGATGAACCACGCGCCAAGAAACGCGGTGACCGCGCACCACACCAGGCGGCGGCGTCCTGCGTTGGCCTCGCTAGGCTCCGGCCCCACAGTCGCGAGGCCGGCCGCAGCCGCCGCCTTGGATGTGCCGACGGCAGGAGTGCCGACGTATTTCGTCGCGTCCGCCCCGCCGGCAGCAGAAGGCTTCCCCGCCTCCGGTTTAGGTTTGACCGTTTCCGATTCCGGACCCGCCATGCAGAACCTCCTCGACTCTCTCTGCTACTCGAAATTCTTGTTGCTCCGCGGTGGCTGCTTACGCCGCCGCGGTCATTTTCCCCTAAGCCTTGAGCCCGTGGCTCCCGCCCAGCAAACAGAAAAGGCGAAACCCTATGCGTGCGAGCAAATGCTGCTCTCCTTGAAACCATGAAAAGTTTTTCGAATGAATAAGAAAAGGAGTAAAGAAATCACACTCGAAGGGCAAATCAGCTCCCAGCGCCGGTTGCCCATCGAATTGAAAAGACGTTTTTTGAAGACATCGCGAGGCCCCAACCATTTTCACCGGCCCCCCAGCGAACGCCCGGATATTACTCAAATCAAAAAATTTCGTCAATGCGAGTTTGCAATACGATATTTTGTCGCCGCGCCTTTTGAGTCATGCGCTCATTATTCCACTCCCGGACCCATCATTCATCCACCAGATACTTTTTCCAGCATGCAAGAACTTGCTTGCTTCGAGAAAAACCTGTGATATATTCGCCCCGGTTTGAATTTCCCCACTTGTTGATTGCGGAAAATTTCGGGGTGCTCCGTGGGGATGGCGCAAAATAAACTCGGGGAGGTTCACGCTCAATGGGCCTCGCACTGCTGGTGGTCATCTGGCTGATCACGCTGGTCGGCTCGTACTTCATCATCGCAAAAACGTGGTGGCTGCCCGTCGGCGCTTCTGCGGCCGCTGCGGGCATCGACCACCATTTCACCATCACCTACATTCTCATGGGCGCCGTATTCATTGCGGCGCAGCTTGCCCTGGGATGGTTTGCGTGGAAGTATCGCGACCGCGGCGCGGGCTCACAGGCCGCGGACTATTCGCACGGCAACACCACGCTTGAGGTCGTATGGACCGTTCTCACCGTCATTCTCTTTGTAGGGATGAACCTGGCGAGCGAACCCATCTGGTCTTCCGAGCGCCTTCAAGGGGCGCATCCCGGCGCCGTGCAGGTGGAAGTTACGGCAATGCAATTCGCGTGGTATTTCCGCTACGCGGGTCCCGACGGAAAATTTGGCGCGACGAAACCCGAACTGGAAGACGCATCGCTGGGCGGCGCGGGAGCTCTGGGTTTAGATCCCGCCGATCCAGCCTCGAAAGATGATGTCATCAGTGGCGTCATGGTCGTGCCCGTGAATCGCGAGATTGAGGTCATCCTTCGGTCACACGACGTAATTCATAGTTTTTTTGTGCCGGCCATGCGTTTCAAGCAGGACACCGTGCCGGGCCTCGCCATTCACATGCACTTCACGCCGATTCAAACCGGAGATTTCGAGCTTGCCTGCGCGGAGCTTTGCGGGCTGGGGCATTACAAGATGCACGGAATTGTTAAGGTCGTCAGCGATCAGGAGTTCAGCCAATGGCTGGCGGCACAGGAGGCGGAGAAGCAATAACCATGGTTAGCCACGACGCGCACGCGCACGCAGCCCCGCAAGGTTTCATTCGAAAATGGGTTTTCAGCCTCGACCACAAGGTAATCGGCATCCAGTATTTCTTTCTCGCCCTGGTGGCGGTGTTCACCGGAATGTTTCTGTCGCTGCTGATGCGCATCCACCTGGTGTGGCCCAACGCGTCCATACCGTTTATAGGCGACATCAAGCCGGAGACCTATCTCAGCCTGTTGACCATGCACGGCACAATCATGGTGTTTTTCGTGCTGACCACCGCGCCGCAGGGTGGATTCGGAAATTATTTCCTGCCGATCCAAATCGGCGCGCCGGACATGGCGTTTCCCGTGCTCAACATGCTTTCGTTCTGGACGACGTTCCTCGGGTTCGTCGTGTTGGTTGCCGCTTTCTTCGTGACCGGAGGCGCGCCGCTGCACGGCTGGACCGGATACGCACCTCTGAGCGCGTTGCAATCGGCAGGGCCAGGTGAGGGACTGGGCGCGGATCTGTGGATTATCAGCATCGCGATTTTCTGCATCGGCGCGCTGATGGGTGCATTGAACTTCATCACGACCACTCTGGACATGCGCGCGAAGGGCATGACCTTGATGCGCATGCCGTTGACATGCTGGGCGTGGTTCATCACGGCGATCCTCGGATTGCTGGCGTTCGGAGTGCTGCTCTCTGCCGGCATTCTCCTCTTGATGGACCGCAATCTGGGCACGAGCTTTTTTGTCCCGCTCGGCACGGTGAACGGAGTCCTCACGGGGCACAAAGGCGGCTCGCCGCTGTTGTGGCAGCACCTGTTCTGGTTCTTCGGGCATCCTGAGGTGTACATCGCGATTTTGCCGGCGATGGGGCTGTGCTCGCAGTTGCTCTCCGTTTTTTCTCGCAAGCCTATCTTCGGTTACAAAGCGATGGTGTACGCCATCATGGCCATCGGTTTCCTTGGCTTTATGGTCTGGGGCCACCACATGTTCATGAGCGGCATGAGCCCCTACAGCGCATTTGCGTTCTCGATTATGACTATGGGCATCGGCGTGCCTTCCGCCATCAAGACATTTAATTGGCTGGGGACATTGTGGCGAGGAAGAATCCGGTTTTCTTCGCCGATGCTGTTCGCCATCGGATTCGTATCTCTGTTCGTCGTCGGTGGAATCAGCGGCCCTTTCCTGGCGCAGCCCGTGCTCGACATTTATTTGCACGAAACCTATTTCGTCATCGCCCACTTCCATTTGATTATGGGCGTGGCGTCCATCTTCGGAATTTTTGCCGCGACCTATTATTGGTTCCCGAAGATGTTCGGCCGGATGATGAATGAACCGCTGGCGAAAACCCATTTCTGGCTCACTTTCATCGGCGCGTACGCCATTTTCATGCCGATGCATTATTACGGCATGGCAGCGGGCTTGCGGCGCTACTCGCAAGGCACGGAAGTGGCTTGGATCAACGCGTTGGCTCCTATCCAGAAGTTCATCAGCATCGCTGCGTTCGTCACCATCGCCAGCCAGTTCATTTTCCTGTTCAACCTTTTCTGGAGCATGTTTAAAGGCGAGAAGGCCGTCGACAATCCGTGGGAAGCCACGACTCTCGAATGGATCACCGCCACTCCGCCGCCTCACGACAATTTTGGCGGCATCACGCCCGTGGTTTACAACGGACCATACGAATACAGCGTGCCCGGCGCGCCGAAAGACTTCGTGATGCAGACGGACGCGCAAGTCGGAGCCAAGAAGCATTAATCCGGTCATGGCCAGCTTCAGCACAACCGCAACTTTGGACGAACCCCAGGTTTCCCGAGGCAACGAGGGAGGCGCGCCGCCGTTCTTTGGTGGCGGTGATGATGGCCGGTCTGGGCCGGGAGTGCCGGATTACAGGACGCGTTTGCGGCGGGCGCGGCTGGGTTTGCTCGTTGCGTTGACGCCGGTGCTGATGCTGTTCGTTTCGTTTACCAGCGCCTATGTGGTGCGTCAAGGCTTGCCGACCTTGGATCCGCGAACGAATCAATTGGTGCGCGACTGGATTCCTGTAAAGTTGCCCGCGCTGCTGCTCGTGAACACGGTGGTTTTGCTGATAAGCAGCATAGGGATGGAATTGGCGCGACGGCAAACGAAATTGACAGTTGTGGCCGCTACGGCGAAATCCTCGCAAACAGTTCCGGCCAATGCGGAGGGAAAAACTCCGTGGCTGGCCATGACCATCGCCCTCGGACTTTTGTTTTTGTTCGGGCAATGGATGGCATGGAAGCAACTCGCCGCGAGCGGTTTTTACGTGGCAACGACGCCAAGCAGTTCGTTTGTGTATTTGCTGACGGGAGCGCACGCAGTTCACTTGATGGGTGGCGTCCTGGCGCTGCTGGTGGCTGGAATTTTTGCGTTGCTGCATCGATCGGTGGCGACCCGCAGCATCGTTGTGGACGTCGCCGGGTGGTACTGGCATTTCATGGCCGCGCTGTGGGTTTACATTTTGCTTTTGCTCGAGTTTGCACGATAGCTGGTTGACGAGGAGGCCTGGGGCATGGCTGATCGCGTGGTGACGCACGACATCCCGTCGGTCTACGAGCCGTCGCTGTTTGGCACGTACTCGAAGAAGATCGGGATGTGGCTGTTCCTGATGTCGGACTCGCTGACGTTCGGCGCGCTGTTGTACGCCTACAGTTACGGACGCATTTCGACTCCGAATTGGCCTACGCCGTTCCACTCCGCGAGCATCGTCAACGCCACAATTATGACCGCGTTCCTGCTGACGAGTTCACTCACCATGGTCCTGGCCGTCCGTGCTTCGGTGCAGAAAGACGCGAAAGCGCAGACGCTGTGGTTGCTGGCCACCATCGCTTGCGGCGCGGGGTTCGTCATTTTGCACGGAATGGAATGGAGCAAGCTGATCGCCGAAGGCATGACGCTGCCGTTTTTTCCTCCCGTTCCTGGACACGAAGTGAGCGCCGAATTTGCGAACGTGGCCAAGACCGTGCCGCAATTTCCGTCCACGTTTTTTACGCTGACCGGCATGCACATGCTGCACGTGACGCTGGGCATCGTTTATCTCGGCGTGGTGGCGCTGCGGAAGAAATTCATTCCGATTCTTGTAGCGCTTTGGCTCATCGCGTGGCTCGGGACGCCGGGCTACAGTCCCTTTCACTACGGCGCGCATGTGCTGCTGCTTTCGGCGATAGTCTGCGCCATCATTTTGTGGCTGAAGCCGAAAGTGTATGACGCATCGGACGTGGAAGTGGCCGGTTTGTACTGGCACTTCGTGGATTTGGTTTGGATGTTCATTTTCCCCTTGGTGTACTTGATGTCGGCAAAGATTCTCTAGGAGCCTGAAGAAAATGGACGAAATACAGATCGCGATTGCGGAACGCGTAGCCGAAGAGCAACGCCATCACAAGAAGGGACAATTCTTCTGGGTGTGGGGCGCGCTGCTGGTGATGACGGCGATCGAAGTGTATTTGACATATCAGAACATGGCGCCGGCGAAGATGCTGACGATTCTGATGGGCTTGTCGCTGATCAAGGCGGCGCTGATTATCGGGTTCTTCATGCACTTGCGGTATGAGATTTCGCGCATGAAGTGGATCACCATGTGCTCCGTGGTGGCGTGCCTGATTCTGATGACCATTTTCTTTTTCCCTGACGCGGAGCGTATTGTCACGCTGGGAGTGAAGTGAGAATTTATCAGCGAATTGAAAGTTCGGCGGCAAAGGGATATTGTGGGTGAAATGAAACTTCGGATTGCATTTCTGGCGTCGGTCATTTTTCTGTGCTCCGTGTGTGCGGTGCCGCCTGCGTTCAGCCAGGGCTGCGCGATGTGTTCGAGCTACGTGGAGGCCAGCTCCAAGGGCGGGCAGCGCGCGGTCAATAAAGGCGTCCTGCTGCTGCTGATTCCAGCCGCTTGCTTCATGAGTGGCGGCTTTGCGATGGCCTACCGCTACAGCCGGAAGCGCGACCTGGAACAAACCTGACATCTGTGAAAGCGAAGAGCCTCTCCGACAGGGCCGGAGTCTCCAAGCGGGTGCCGCTTCGTAGGGGCGGCAGCACACTGCGCCGAGTTAAAGTAATACTTGAAGCCAACCCACCCGCGCACCACCACCCACCCCCGGTACTGTTGCAACGTCATCAAAACACGGGACTTACTAAATTTGACTGTTGTAAGTGGCTGAAAACAAAGGGGCTCAGAAAGTGTGGCAAGTCCGAGGCAATTCGTAACTTGTTGAAAAGTGGTCGTGGATCGACAGAGAGATCCCTCGCTGCGCTCGGGATGAACTATCCTCATCGGATAGTTCAATTTGAGGCAACGCGTAAGTCGTTGAAAATTGATCCAGAAGAGATAGCGAGAGACCTCGCTGCGCCTGCCTGCGCAGGCAGGCTCGGGATGAACCACGCTCATCGGGAGGGATCCCTCGCTGCGGTCGGGATGAACTATCCTCATCGGATAGTTCAGTTGTTGAAAATAGGCGAGGCAGAAAGATAGCTGAGGGTCTGGAAGAGGCGGCCTTCCGAGGCTCCTCTCCCGACTCGGGGCAAACAGGGTAAAGCGGCGGGACACGGTAGCGGACCTGTACGGTTCGAGCCTCAGGGCTAAAAAAAGGTTGCACCCCTTATATCATAAAGTAATGTATCCGCCCACTAAAAGTAAGTCTCGTGGATTCAAGGGGGTGGCGTGGGCGAAAGTTGAGTAGGGAAGAGTCAACCTTCGCGAATTTGTCAAATGGAATGTAAGGCGTGCGTTTGCTGCGGGATAGAGAAAGAAGAGGCTAGCGAAAAATCAGCCCCGCCTTTTCGTAAACCAACTACGAAAAGGTGGGCCACCCAGGATTCATTGCGGATCCGATGGTCGGCTCCGCCTTTAATGGCTTGCCACGCGCCCGTGCTTCGAGCCAGGAGGTGGCACAATCACACTATATTATTCACCTTTGTGAATAACGTTTTTCCATCGGCTTCACGGCGTACTACGCCAAGAGAATGGACAATCTAATGCGCCCCATACAGCTGTATAGCGGTAATTATCGAAACGATACCGATAAATATACCTATCAATCGATGGTACCATTTTAGAGGATATGGCTTACCTCCTTCTGCGTTAATTGTTTTAAAAAACATCGACGCGGAAATGAAAAGTACACCCACAACGCCGGAAATCACCATCTTTACTTCATTTCTGGTAATCATAAGCTCCTTGCTGTCTAATGCCCTTAGCGAATCAGATTTTCCATTGGGAAACCTCGCTAGGGACAGGCGCACTGTCTCCCAAAGATCGGCGTGACCCCTGTCTCAGTAACATTGACAGATGCCTCCGCACCGACGCCCACACCGCCACTCAAGCTCGTACCGATAATTGGCGTTCCATCGCTTTCGAATCCAACGTATCCGCTCGCTCCGCCTGCCGGACCAAGACCGCCAGATGCACCGACCTCCACAAACGGACCGCCAAAGCTGCAGATGTTTCTGCCACTAGAGACTCCGCCGGTGAGGCCAAACGAGGCATGTATCCCAGTGTTAACTGCTGCTCCCAAACCAGTGGTTAGGTACGAACCGATATTTCCGCTGTCATCAATAACAATCCCTCCCGAGAAAGTCCAGTTCAGCCCACCAAATGAAACATTCAAGTTACCTCCAAGGTTTACAGTCCCCGAACGTCCGAATGGGTCTTTTTCATTTGGCGGGCTGTTGAATACGTAAGCGTAAAAGTTTGGACCGCCTTTAAATCTGATTAGGTCCTCAGATAAAAATCTCTGTAATTGAGGGTAGTAGTATCTGGCGCGGTAGAAATAGAGACCCGTGGCGTCGAGTTCGCGGCCGGTGTAGGCGAAGCTGCTCGTTGTACTCGACGCGGCAACAGTCGTGTTGCCGAAGGGCTCGAATGGGTGGTTCGTACGCACCGTGAACGGCTACGGGTAAGGGCGGAAGCCACCACCGAGTTTGTAGACGTAGCGCTCAGTGAACCCCTTAGGGTCCGCGTCACCGTACCCAGTCACCTGGCAGAGGATCTTATCGCCATTCAGCCAACGTTGTACCGTAAAATATACGTGATGATTTCCCTCCACGCGTTTTGCCTTTCCCTGCGAGCGAAGGAAATACGTCAGTTTCTCTCTTAGATCGAGAGGTTGATCCGCCAACGGGATTGTGAAGAGAACTGGACGCGACGCGTCGCTACCTTCGTAGTCATTCACGACGAAAGCTCTCGAAGTCGGTGACCATAGAACATCCACGTGTCGCCCGTACGAATAAATTTGACTCGACGAGCTGCTTCGCGTGTCAATCAAAGTCAGAGTGTGCGCTACTTCCTGTTTTTCATCGTCCGCATTCCGAATGGTGTAACGGCCATTGGGCGATTTCGCTTCTGACCTGCTTCTTGGAAAAGTGACCTTCTGCGTGTTCGCCTGACTGAGCATGGTTGAGAAAAGGAAGACGCTCAGCAGCCGCGTACCTATAACGTACAAATGATGACCTGACCTGCTCAAAATACCTTACCCCCGAAATTGAACCTCTGAAGCAAATCCGGTCTACGGTTTACAGCCGTTGTCGTCAGGAGTGCAGATCGTGACCTTCCTCCACTGCCGACCCCATTTCTTTGCTTCTGGCTTTGGGAGCCAGATATCAATCCAATCATCCGGAGCAACCGGAACGTGACCAGGATAGTTCCAACCCCGACCCGTATCGTGTACTGCCCCATCATAAGCAGACCCGTTGAACGGATCGACCGGTTGACTGTTGAAAAATGGGTCTGGGTTATTTGACACAGATACTGTGGACCCCATTGGGTAAGGGGGAGGGTTCGTGTTCGCTACTGCCACTATACCGGGGCCAGCACCTCTTCCTAGGTTTTTGAAATAGGGCCAGTCCTTTCCTGGTCCAGTGTCAGAGTATGCCGTAACCACCATGATCTTGGTAATGCACTTGAGGCCATAAGGATCGCTGGCATCAATAGGATCATTCTCCGCGTACGCGTAAAGATTGGTGCCACTGCCTTCAAACTCTGCTGGGTCTTCACTAATGAAGCGTCCAATGACCGGGTCGTAGTATCTGGCGCGGTAGTAAGAAGAATTGGCCGCCGCGTTGAATTCGAAACTCTGTAGAACGGTCAGCGAGGGTTGCGAAATTTGAGGAAGTAAGGCCGTCCAAGACATCTTTAATCGGTGTTGGCGTAGAACGTCACGTAGACCTGGGCAGGTGTTTTGTCAAGCCAGGCCACGACAGCCTGGCGTCGTCTTGGTACTGAACATTTGCTGTTTGCCCCGCCACCAACCCATACCTCGCCGTTTGGCCGGACTGAAAGCTCCAAGGGCAACCTCTTATGGGCATCACCTACAGCTCGCAACAGGTACGGAGTGCCCTTAAACACCGGAAAGCCCGCGTCGCCGATCAACTCCTGTGCCTGGGCCCAAGTGACCTGCACCGAATTAGTTTCTCGCAGCAATATCTCAGCCTGTGCCAACTTTGAGTCAGAGACATCTCTCCAAGCGGCCAAGTTCTTCCAGTCGTAGCGACCAGACCACGACGGTGTCACCCAAGCCCCTGCTGCTTCATCGGCTTTTTTGAGCTCTGGCGGTATTGCTTTGCAGCATCCAAAGCACATTAAACAGGAGACTATGAATAGCAGGACCATCAACCAGCTTTTTCGTTCTGCCATACCACCGAATACATATTCGGTTTGCTGTTTCATTTGCAACCGCAGCCCCTGCCAACAACTCGATTTATGTCATATTGGCTGACAACATTACCTTCATTCATGATGTCATTATCCGGGCGCCACGGATTAATGTTATGCCCCCCGATATTTGAGTCGAAAAGATGTAATAGGTGTCCGAATTCGTGCGCAACTGTGAATGAGAGCGTTCCTGAAGGAATCGTGCCTGTAGAAAGACTGAATGGCCGCGTCAAGTCGATGTGCGGATTTCCTAGGTCAGCCGGCGAGCCTGCAGGAACGTAAATAAAATTGTTTGCTCCGGCAAAGTTCGGGTCAGAAATCGCATTCTGCCAGCCGGTCGCGTTCGGATCCGATATTACCTGAACTTGGAACATAACCTTGCATTTCCCGAACCCCGGATTCCTGTTCCATGTTTCCGTGATCGCCTGTTGCCACTGCGCTGCCAGTTCCGGACTTGCCCCTGGACCATAAATCGTAACTGAGGCTTCCACATAGAGCCACGGGCCCATTACGCTCTTGTAGGTTGTGTAATCCATACCGGAGGGATCTGTCACGTTTGCCGGACTGCCTCCCGCATACCCGTAGAGGTTTGTATCCCCTCCACCAAAGCCCAGCGGGTCCTCGCTTACAAATCTTTGAAGTGTCGGATTGTAGTATCTGGCGCGGTAGTAGTAGAGGCCGGTGGCGTCCAGTTCGCGACCTGTGTAGGCAAAGCTATTCGTTGAAGCTGAGCCAGTGCTTGTCGTGTTGCCAAACGGTTCAAAAGTGTACGAAGTTTGTGTCGTCCCCGTTGAATCCGTCAGGGCAAGCGTGCTGCCGAGGGCGTCAGTCAGGAAACTCCGCGCACCGGCCGAGTCTGTTCGTTGAAAAACCTCGTCTATCCCACCGCTTAAGAGATTCGCTGTCGGAGTCGAGCCCGAAAGTTCTTGCACCGCGTTCGCTCCGTCGTAGAAAAAACCAGTTTGCGTGCTCAGAACCGTTTTGCTCGTGCGGCGGCCGGAAGCATCGTAAGAGAAGCTCGCCGTGCTACCCGAATCAATTTGGGTCAGGCGGTTGCGCGCATCCCAGGTATAACTGTGCGTCCCGTCGCTCGTCATGTTCCCGTTCAAGTCGTAGAACAGGTTCGCCGTGCCCCAGGTCGTAAGCTGGTTGTTGGCGTTGTACGCCGTCGTGTTCATCGCCAGCGGCAAACCGGTCCGGGCAAAGGTGCCGGTGGCCGAAGACCGCCGTCCATCATTGTCATAAGCGTAGGAAAGATTGCCAAGCGGGTTGTTACCCAACGCGTAGGTCATGCCCGTTAACTGGGAAGCGGTGTCGTAGCCATAGCTCGTCACAACGCCATTTGGCAAAGTGAGCGTCGCCCGCCGATTCGCGTTGTCGTAGGTGAATCCCACGGTTGTCGTCCCTTGGGTGATCTGCGTCAGGCGGTGGCGGCTTCGGTCAGGAGCTTGACCTCGGCTGGGGATTGGAGTTCGGCGTGGAATTCGCCGGCGAATTCCGCGAGGAAATGGTCCATGGTGATGGGCGAACGGCCGAGGAGCTGTTCGAGGTGGCCATCAATCTTGCAGCCTTTGCCTTTGACATAGTAGGCCTGCAGGTCGAGCAAGGCGTCGGCTTGCCACTCGGGCATGCCCTGGCCGAGCATGGCCTCGCGCTGCTTCTCGGCGGGGATGTCCACGTATTGGACATCGCGGCCGGAATGTTTTGCAATCTTTGCGGCGAGCTCGGAGTAGGTGAGCGCCTCGGGGCCGTTGAGTTCGTAGATTTTGCCGGAGTGCTCGCCGCCGGAGAGCGATTTGGCGGCGACGACGGCGATATCGCGCACGTCGAGGAAGCTGACGCGGGCGTTGCCCATGGAGGAGTGAAAAACTCCCTGCGTGCGGATGGACGGGGCGTAGTAGGTGAGAACGTTTTGGTGGAAGCTGTTGGGTCGAAGAATGGTGAAAGAAACTTTTGTGGATTTGAGTTTGTCTTCGACGCGGCGGTGCCAACTGGGGAAGGACTTGCGCCATTCGCGGGCGCCCATGGCGGAATTCAAGACGACGTGGCTCACACCGGCGGCGACGCAGGCGTCAATCATGTTCCATTCGAGCTCGATCAACTGCGGGATCGGAGAACACACCAGGTAAACGCTGGTGACGCCTTCGAGCGCCGGGGGCAAGGTGTCCTTCTTCGAGAAGTCCGCGATGACGGTCGAGGTTCCTGCGGGAGCTTTGGCAGCGTCGGTCGAGGAGCGATACATGGCGCAGTGCTCGGCGCCGCTTTTGGCTACTTCGTTTAACACAGCTTTCCCCATCGTGCCGGTTGCACCAGTTACTAAATACATGGTTTGTGCCTCCTGAGGATACACGCCAGTGCAGGCGGGCTGGGGCAGAAGATGGCGTGGCTGGGTGGGCCCCCTAATCATATAACCGGAAAATGCCTAGCGAAATGCCAAAAATTAATTTAGAGGGCGGAAACCCTCTTGCGCGGAGAAGGGCTGGCTTGTTTGAACGCGGCGAGCAATGCGGCGTTAAGAGAATGCGTCATTTGTGGTGATGACCGTTGTGGTGACCGGGGCACCACAACAGTCAGATGCCGATTACCTGGGGACCGGTGGCACCAAGGTGTTTTCGCGGTCGTAGGGCTGCTTGCGCGAACGGCGATAGCCGACGATCCAAATGAAGGCGTACCAAAAGAAGACGTAGACGAGCAAATTGCAGGCAAAGGAAAGGGCAAACCAGAACTTTGTCCAGCCTTGGAATAGAGTGCCCGGCGTATTAAGAGCAGTAGTCAGATGCGTCCCCGGAGCGGCAAGCGCTCCCAGGATTCGAGTCTCCCACGGGCTGTAACCGAGATGGATTTTCGCTTCGACCAAGAGGACAGAGGTAACCACGCCCAAAATAAAGGCCCAGAGAAGTTTTGACTTAAGCATGCAGGCCTCCAGAATTAGAAGTTAAAGGCGAGCTGGGAGACCTAGTTGTGAACCTCACCAAACGCGGGGACAAGAGGAAGGCGGCAGCGCGGCTTGCCTTGCGGCAAGCAGGCTACCACGCTCCCCAAAATTACGGCTGGGAGTTGGGGCCGCGATTGGTGTCGGCCAATCGTCGTCGCTTGCGGCTGGGTGACCTTGTCGAGCCTAGCACAGTGCGAGGACGGAAGAAAAGCGGCGGCAAGCCGCCGCCGCACTCCAAAAAACTTATGGCTGGGAATCAGGGCGGCGCTTCAGCGTCGGCCGATCGTCATCGCTCGTGCTGTTGGGATCGTTGCTGCCCGGCTGCTTCTTGGACTGCTCGGTCTTGCTGCGCAGGGTCGGCTTGTCTTTGGCATCGGTGACCTTGCGCGAGAACATGATGTTGCGGAGGCGAGCCCTGACCGTGTCAAATTCGGAAGTGGTGACGATGTATTCCTGGCGAGCCGGGAGAATGCGCGCGATTTCCTTTTGCGTGTTCCCGATGCGCTCCGGCGTGGGCGGATGCGTGGAGAAGGCCTTCGGGATGGTGCCGGGACGGCGCTTCTCGTCAGCCTGGATGCGCTCGAAGAAGGTCACATACGAGTTCGGATCGTAGCCCGCCTTGTACATGTACTGAATACCAAGGAAATCAGCTTCGCGTTCAGCGTCGCGCGAAAACTTCAAGAAGGTCAGAGGAATCGCAAGATTCAGGCCTTGATACATGGCGTATCCCGCCCAAGTGTAGGGAATGAAAATCATGGCAGGAATCGAAGCCAATTGCATCAATTCGCCTTTAGTGGCCTGGCAGGTGCCGTGCCGGGCAGTCACGTGCGAAATTTCATGGGCCATCACGCCGGCGAGTTCGGATTCTTCCTGGGCGCGGAGAATCAGGCCGCTGTTTACATAAAAGAAACCGCCGGGAAGAGCGAAAGCGTTGACCTCGTCCGAATCAATCACCTTAATGGTGAAGGGAACCTTGGCGTCGGAGTTGCGCACGAGGTTTTGGCCGACGCGGTTTACGTATTCGGTGACGACCGGGTCATCAATCAGCTTGGAGGAACGCTCGACTTCCTGGGCAAGGCCCTTGCCCAAAGCGATTTCCTTCTCAATCGAAAACCAGTTCATTTTGCAACTGACTTTGCGGTCGCCGATGGCCTCGACGTCTTCCTTAGTGTTCTTAGGATTGACGGTATCTTTCTGCTGCACCGGCTGTTCCGCGGCAGTGGCAGGCTGTTGGGCCTGCGGCTGAGGAGCCTGTTGCGCAGGCGGTGCCTTGGAGGGGTCTTGCTGCGGAGGATCCTGGCTTTGCGGCATTGCGAAGGCGGGAATTGCCAGGAGGGCGCAGCCTAGGGCGAAGTTCAACGTGTGTCTCAGGATGGCATTCATAAGCACCTCTGCCTACCCGGTAGTATACACCCCGAAAAGCCGGGCGGGCGTCAGAACCTGCAAAAACTATGATGTCGATTAGGAAAATAAGGTTATCCAGAGCGGTAGAGCGGCTGAAGGCGCGGTGATCACACGGCATTCGCACTGTATTTTGGTCAATAGAGCGGCCCCATTTGGTACTAAGCCTGCGCACCCCATGGGGACGACAAAATGGCCCGGAAAGTGCTGTTTGGGAACGGGTTCCGGGCAGAGGCAGTTGACACACTTTGGGGCTCACTCTACAGTCAAAGATAGTCAATTCTACTTATGAGTTTAATGAAAATTCAGGTGGGCCAACTCTGGAAGAAGGAAGCCACCGGGGACATTTACCTGGTAACGCGGCTGTATTCCGAAGCTTTGAATACGATGGCGGTGCTGCGGAAGTCTGGAGCCGAGGGCGAGGCGCAGATTCGGGTGAGGGTGGAGCGAGCCGCCAAAGGGCAGACGATTCCGGGCTTTTCGCCGGCGCAGGAAGAGGAGTCCTACTAGGACGAGGGCTCTCCGCTTAAATCGAACGAACTTCCATCTTTACAACATCTTCCACTTTCATAAGCTCCTTTTGCAGGAAAGGCTCGCCGTATTGAACGCCGATCATTTGGCCGTAGTGGCGAGCCAGTTGGTTCATTTCTTCTTCCAAGCGGTCGATGGCCAGGTGGACTTTGCTTGGGCGTTGGGTTTTCTTGGGGCGGAACTGTGAAGCGAATGCCAGAATGGCTTTGCGGCGGTGCTCGTATTGATCGGAGATGTCCACGACAAAGGTCGGGCGGACGTTGGCGTAGGAGATGGAATAGAGGACTTTATACGGGCGGTAAGCCTCGCCTGTGATGGGCAGGTGCTTTAGTCCTGCGAGGAAGCAGCCTTCGTAACCCAAAGTGGAGGCATGGTAGTGGTCGGGATGGCGCGCTTCCCAGTAGGGCAGGATGACCGTTTTGGGGCGAAGCTGGCGAATCACTGCTGCGAGGCGGAGTTTGTTGTCGCGTGAAGGATGAACGTCTGAGTCGGGGACGCCTAAGGTGTCGCGCCAGCTTACTTTCAGTAGCTTTGCAGCCTTCACGGCTTCGCGCTCGCGAATCTTGGGCGTGCCGCGAGTGCCCATTTCACCGGCAGTCAGGTCGAGGATTCCCGTTTTATAGCCGAACTGGGCCATCTTCAGCATGGTGCCGCCGCAGGTGAGTTCGACGTCGTCGGGATGCGCCGCAATCGCTAAGAGATCGAGGTTCATTTTTTTTTCGCCTTAGGTTTTTTGCCCCTGAGGGCGACCTCCAGTGCCCGCCGATTCTATCAGCTTGGATGTTCTAGCAGGAAAAGTGACGGGCGCCGAGGACGACCTGCGTGCGTTTTCCTTTGCGCGTGTGGGGCTGTGGTATCGTCTTGAGCCATGACGCAGGCTGCCGGGGGAAAAGGCGAGTCTCTTCGAGGGAAGGTCGCTCTGGTGACGGGGGCGGGGAAGCGATTGGGGCGCGCGGTGGCGCTGCGGTTGGCGGAAGAAGGCGCGGACGTGGTGGTCCATTACCGGAATTCGCAGCGAGAGGCCGAAGATGCCGTCAAGGAAATTGAAAAACGCGGGCGGCGAGCGGTGGCCATTGGGGCGGACCTGGGTAGCGTCGGGGAAATCAAGCGATTGTTCGACGATGCGGGGAAACATTTTGGGCGGCTCGACATTTTGGTGAATAGCGCGGCGAATTTTTTGCCGGCGAGCGTGATTTCCACGACAGAGCAAATCTGGGACGCCGCGCTCGACACGAATTTGCGCGCACCGTTTTTTTGCGCGCAAGCAGCTGCGCCCTGGTTGAGAAGAACGCAAGGGGTAATCATCAATTTCGCGGACGCTGGAGGGCTGTTGGGCTGGCCAGGCTATATTCCACATTCGGTCTCGAAGGCCGGAGTCACCATGCTGACGAAGGTGCTGGCAAAGGCGCTGGCGCCGGAAGTGCGCGTGAATGCGATTGCGCCCGGCACGATTACGATGGAAGGCGATCCGCCGGAATGGGAAGCGGATTTTATCAAGCTGGCTCCGCTGCGCCGCACGGGCTCGCCGAGCGATATCACTGACGCCGTCCTATATCTTATCCGAGCCGAGTTTATGACGGGGCACGTGCTCGTTCTTGATGGCGGGCGCACGTTGGGTTCATCGGCGGCAGAGTTTCGTTGAAGCGGATGTTGCCAGCCCTGGGAAATTCCCTTGAAAAGCGCCGTGCAGAGAAATGCGCCGCGGTGTATTCTAATAGACTGACAACCTTGAAAAACTGCAGGAGAAGAGTGTGGCATCCTCACAACCACGATTTGAGGGAACAGATTCCGGAATGAACGGCGATACGGCGGTGCGGCCGCAGCACACGATTGAAGATGTAGAGATTCAGGAGTGGCTCGAGTCGCTGGATTCGGTGCTGGAAACCAGCGGGCCGGAAGTGGCCGCGGAAATCCTGGAACGGCTGCGCGCACACGCCACCGTCAACGGCATTGATTTGCCGTTTAGCGCGAACACGCCTTATGCCAACAGCATTCCGGTGCGCTTGCAGCCGCTTTTCCCGGGCGATCAGGAACTCGAGCGGCGGATCAAGAGCCTGATTCGCTGGAACGCACTGGCTATGGTGGTGCGCGCGAATCGCGTCGAGCACAACATCGGCGGGCATATTTCGACCTACGCTTCCGCCGCAACACTTTACGAAGTCGGCTTCAACCATTTCTTCCGCGGACGCACGGAAGAATTTGAAGGCGACACGGTTTATTTTCAGGGTCATGCTGCGCCGGGAATCTATGCACGCGCCTTCATCGAAGGGCGCATCAGCGCGCACCAACTGGAAAACTTCCGCCGCGAGCTGAAACCCGGTGGCGGGCTGTCTTCTTATCCGCACCCGTGGCTGATGCCGGATTTTTGGGAGTTTCCGACGGTGTCGATGGGCTTAAGCCCGTTGATGGCCATTTATCAGGCGCGCTTTAACCGCTATCTGGAAGATCGCGGGCTGAAGCCCCGCGCGGACGCGAAAGTGTGGGCGTTCCTGGGCGACGGCGAAACGGACGAGCCGGAATCGCTTGGCGCGATTACGCTGGCTTCGCGCGAGAAGCTCGACAATTTGATTTTCGTCGTGAATTGCAACTTGCAGCGTCTTGACGGACCGGTGCGCGGCAACGGGCAGATCATTCAAGAACTGGAGTCGGCGTTCCGCGGCGCGGGATGGAACGTTATCAAAGTGCTCTGGGGCAGCGAATGGGATCCGATCCTGGAGCGCGACACGGAGGGGCTGCTCGTCAAGCGCATGGGTGAGTTGGTGGACGGCGAGTATCAGAAACTTGTCGTTTCTTCTGGCGCGTATGTTCGCGAGCATTTCTTTGGCAGCGATCCGCGGCTGCTGCAATTGGTTGAACCGCTGCCGGACGAGGCGCTGCGGCGCTTGCGGCTGGGCGGCCACGATCCGCGCAAGGTGTACGCGGCCTACAAAGCAGCGGTGGATCATCAGGGTTCGCCGACGGTAATTTTGGCCCGGACCATCAAAGGCTATGGGCTGGGCGAGGCGGGCGAAGGCAAGAACGTCACGCACCAGCAGAAGAAACTCAACGAAGACGAACTGCGCGAATTCCGATCGCGGTTTGGCATTCCGGTGAGCGACGAAGATTGCATTGAGCTGCCGTTCTACCGGCCTGCGGAAGACAGCGCGGAGATTCAGTATCTGCGAGCGAGGCGCGAAGCGCTGGGAAGTTACGTGCCGCAACGCAAAGTGCGCTCGAAGCCGCTGGTTGGGGACCACGAGGAACTGTTCAAGGAATTTTTGGAAGGCAGCGAGGGCCGGGAAGTTTCCACCACGATGGCATTTGTAGGCATGCTCCGGAAAATGCTCAAGGATCCGGAGATTGGCAAGCTCATCGTGCCCATTGTTCCCGATGAAGCGCGCACGTTCGGCATGGAATCACTGTTCCGCACCGTGGGTATTTATTCAAGCTCGGGCCAGAAGTACGAACCCGTGGATGTGAATACGTTGCTCTATTACAAGGAAGCGAAGGACGGGCAGATTCTCGAGGAAGGCATCACGGAAGCAGGGTCGATGGCCTCGTTCATCGCCGCGGGCTCCGCTTATGCGACGCACGGCATCAACACGATTCCGTTCTTTATCTATTACTCGATGTTTGGATTCCAACGCATTGCGGACTTCATCTGGGCAGCCGCGGACATGCGCACGCGCGGATTCTTGTTGGGTGGCACGGCAGGACGCACGACGCTTTCCGGCGAGGGCCTGCAGCACCAGGATGGCAACAGCCAAGTGCTTGCCCTTCCCGTTCCCAACCTGAAGGCGTACGACCCTGCCTTCGCTTATGAAATCGCGGTGATCGTTGAGGACGGCATTCGCCGGATGTACAAAAACGGCGAAAGCATTTTCTATTATTTGACGGTGATGAACGAGCCCTACGCCATGCCTGGGATGCCAGGCGACGTGAAGGAAGGCATTCTGCGCGGGATGTACCGCTTCCGGAAAGCGTCGAACCCCAAGGCCAAGCTGAAAGCGCAGTTGTTTGGAAGCGGCGCGATTCTCAATGAGGCGTTGCGGGCGCAAGAAATTCTCGAGACCAAGTATGGCGTAGCTGCGGACGTGTGGAGCGTCACGAGCTACAAAGAGCTTTATTATGACGGAATGGAGACGGAGCGCTGGAACCGCCTGCATCCGGGCGAGAAGCCGCGGGTTCCTTATGTCACGCAGATGCTTGCGGACGCCCCGGGAGTGCTGGTCGCCGCTTCCGATTACCTGAAGACGCTTCCGAACACCGTCAGCAAATGGATGCCGCGGCATCTGGCTTCACTGGGAACGGATGGATTTGGCCGCAGTGAAGGCCGCGCCTCTCTGCGAGACTTCTTCGAAGTGGATTCGCGCTTCATCACGCTGGCCACGCTGCACGAGCTGTACGCCGACGGCAAGATCGAAAAGGGCGTACTCGACAAAGCGATTAAAGATCTCGGCATTAACGCGGAAAAGCCGAATCCCGTTATCTCGTAGTTCGGTTGCTTGACAGAATCGCTGGACTGCCTTCCGTGACAAACGGCGCATCGACCAGTGACCGTGGCGTGCTTCCCACTTGGGCTCACTATTGCGGGTGGCTCTTTCTCATCGGACAAACCATATTCATAAGCCGAATTGTGTATGAATCGACTGTCCTGACCTGTGTCGATGGTCCGCAAATGGTTGGCTTCGCCATGGCTCATGGAGCACACAACTTCTTTCTCCTCGGCTTGCCTTTCCTTCCTTTTGGCGGACTCTTCTTCCTTGTAGCGTTGATCTTCGGTGCAGTGAAGAGGTTTCGATTCAGCCTACGCGAGTGGATGCTCTTGGCAGCACTCTTGGTGAGTTTTTCGCTTCTGTTTGTGCCTTACCGTGCGTGGGAACACCTGGATATGGCCGTTTGCAGTTCTGGTCCTCTCGGTGATGCAGTCCCGCTGGAGGCGGCACGCACCGGCGACCTTGGCCTTGTGAAAAGACTGGTCTCGCAAGGCCATGATGTAAATCGCGATTCGCGGTCGGATGACAGCCCTCTTTCGAGTGCAGTCGAAGGAAGCAGGCGGGAAGTCGCGGCTTTCCTCCTGTCCAAAGGTGTAAATGTCAACGCGCACAACAGTCTAAGTGGCGAGACTCCTTTGATGAAAGCCGCGTACACGGGAGATACGCAAATGCTCGAACTTCTAATTGCTCAAGGGGCTGATCCTTGTGCAATAAGCAATAAATGGGATCAGGAAAACGCCCAGCGAATTGCCGAGAAGAAACACAATCGGGGTGCTGCCGAGTATTTAGCTACGCATTCTCACTGTTCACTGCCTCCGCCGCCACCCACATCCTGCGCTAACGAGAGTGCCGCGACCTGTGTGGAAGTTCATTAGAGCGCGAAATTGGCAAGAAGAGTGGCGAGACCCCGTATTTATGACGGGGCATTCTCCAAGATTTCAGCGGGCTTGATTCTCCCTGTGGCGAGATTCGCGACGAGTTGCGCATTAGCGGCGAGAAAATCGTAGTTGCCCAATTCCTTCGGTAGCACCCATTCCACTTTCTCAAACGTACGGGGAGTAATCTCGGCCTCCGAAATCGCCACGGCGAAAAAGAGGATCTCCAGTTGGTCCGGAGTGTCCGCGTATTTATGCAAGACGCGGCCGATCGGCACGCACTTGCTCAGGGAAGCCCCCAATTCTTCTTTCAATTCTCGAGCCAGGGCGTCTTCTGGCGTTTCGCACTCCTCTACTTTTCCGCCGGGAAATTCCCATTTGAGCGGTGACGTGTCGCCGCGGCGCCGCTGGCCAATCAGCAGCCGCCGGTCCCTGCGTTCAATCACGGCCGCGACGACAGTCTTCATTTTTTTACGCGCTTCTGCGTTCTCCGCGCCGCCGCATTGTGATTTGCGTTTCCCTGTGAGTGCAGCAAGCTCCACAACAGGTTCGCTCCCTGCAGCAAAGGTGGCCCGGGTGTGTTCAGCAACTCGTCGCTGATGACATAGACGCGTTTGTTGCGAATCGCCGGAACTTCCTTCCACTCCGGGACCTCGTACGCCTTCGCGCAGTCGGCCGTTTCACCGGTAGCGGCCCACGCCAAAACGATGACGTCCGGCATGGCCGCGGCTACTTGCGTCTCGCTCACTTTTTCCCCAGCCAGGACGACCATTTCTCCGCCGGCGATTTTTACCAGTTCCGCCACCCAGGGCGGGGAACTGATGCGCGGGTTCGGCCACGCTTCGCAATATACGCGCGGCCCGGGCACGCCATTTTTCGATTTTCGCTCGATGGCCGCAAACTCCCGTTGCATCCTCCTCACAAGAGTCTCTGCCGCCTTCGCGCGGCCAACGATTCCTCCAAGCATGCGAACATCCGCATACACATGCGCGAGCGACCGGGGATTCATTGCCAGAAAATTCACCGGGTTCTCCAGAAGTCTACCGACGGTTTCTTGTTTATAGGGAACCGAACCGATAACAAGCGTGGGCTTGAGACGCAGAATTTCTTCCACCGACTCCAGGTGCCAGCAATCGCCCAGTTTCGGCAGGTCGCCCACAGGCGCGACGTCCGGGCACCACTTAGTGACGCCGACCAACGTTTTCTTCGCGCCCAGAGCGCACAAAATCGACGTCGCGCTCGGCGCCAGCGAAACGATGCGCAGGCGCGAATTTAGCTTGACCGTGCTCACGCCAACATCTTAGCAGAGCCGCGCTGGCTACTTTTTGTCGTAGATGTCCACGGGGCGGACGTCATTCTTCAGTTGATCGAGATTGACCCAATAATACGATCCAAAGGGCTTTTTCTCAGGCCAAATCTCGTCCAGCGAATCGGCATCGTATAGCGTGCCGGCTTTCATGACCATCGCGATGTTCGCGGTGTTGTGAATGTCGTCGAGCGGATTGGCGTTCAGCACCATCAAGTCCGCCAGCTTGCCCGGTTCGAGCGTGCCCAGATCCTTGTCGGCGCCAAGGAAGTGTGCGCCGTGCACACTCGCCACCTCGAGAGCGCCCATGTTGCCCAGCGCGCTGGCGAGCATCCACACTTCCCAATGCGAGCCGATGCCGTGCGCCTGGCCGTGTGAGCCAATCGCTCCGTAACCTCCGTTGGCGATGATGTCGGCGAGGCCCTGGGCTTGCACGCCGAAGTGGTAATCAGTTAATGGGCGCATCCAGCGGCGGCGCAGATGCGGCATGAGCTCGCGCCACGGAGTCCAGCGTTGCAGCTTCGCATCTTTCCAAACGTCGGCGATCTGGAAAAAATATTCTTCGTTCCATGGAGCCGTGCCGCCTACAGTGAAGGTTGGCGAGTAGACTGTGTGAGATTGCCCGAAGAATTTCGCCACGTCGCCATAAAGCGGCACGTAAGGCGTAGGGTGCTCGAAGCCGGTCTGCCCATCCATCAACATGCTGATTTTGTGCAGCAAATCGCTCGAGCCCTCGCCCGTGACGCGCAGGTGCTGCTTTCGCGCAACCTCAGTGATCCATTGGCGCTGCTCGCGGTCGGGCTGCAGATATTGTTTCAACGCGACGACGCCGTAGGAGGCGAGGCGATTGATTTCGTGTTCCGTGACTTCGTAACTCGTCAGCTCGTTCCAGAAGGGACCGCTGCCATTCAACAGCGGCATTCCGGTTGAAAAAGTGCGCGGCCCGACCGATCGTCCTGCTTCAATCATTTCGGCGATGGGAAAAACTTCTTCCTCCCATGTCGAAGGATCGAGTGTGGTCGTGACTCCATACGCCAGGTACACCGCCGATTCGAAATTGTGAGTGGGTGCGATCCCGGCCGATTCGCGGTGATGATGCGCGTGCATGTCCACCCAGCCGGGAATGATGGTTTTCCCCTTGGCATCAATCACGCGATCAACGCCAGTAGTCGGGCAATTGCCAGCGCAGGAAATGCGGCCTGCTTTGATCAGAATCGTTCCGGAATCAATGACCTTCTTGTTCGCGAGGGTAACGAGGCGCGCATTCGTGAGCGCAATGCTTCCTTGTGGGACCGCACGAGGAACGCTCAAGTGAATCTCGGTCGTGTCTGTCTTTGCTGTGTCGACGTGATACACGAAATATCTGTTGGCGTTCCCGTATTCGATGGTGTTCGCATCGCGCCAGTGCGGATACATGCCGCCATCGAGGCTGGCCGGAGTAATGGGAAACGCGGGCGTCTTGCGTTCCAGGTGCATGCCCTCTGCCCCCGTGGCGAGCAAAGGCAGCGGCGCGACGTAGACGTTGTCGCCCTCTTGATAGGTAACGCGTTGTCCATCGGCCGAAACCTGAACGTCGGTAGCGTCTGGGAACGTTGCGTGTACCAAACGGTCCGAGCCATCTCTTTGCACCGAGACGAGATCGGTTTCAACTCTCCCGGCGAACGGGCCCTCCCCTTTGACAGCGCGATGCTCCGTAAAATAAATGCGGTTCCCTGGGCCGAATTGTGGTCGCGCACCAGGTCCTTCTTGGGAGCTCAAGCGCGCAATCGTCTTGGCGTCTCCTCCACTCGCAGGCTGCAGAACAATGTCAAACCACTCGTTACGCGCCCAATCGCGCCCGCGAAGCGTGGCGCCTGCGCCGCGCGAATAGGCGAGCGTCGCTCCATCGGCGCTCCACGAGGGATTCAAATATTCGCCCGGGTCTTTCGTAATTTGTTTCGGCGCGCCTCCATCTGCCGAAACCGTCCAGAGCTGGCCGTGCTTGTCTTCGTTCCAAGTGGCGAACGCAATCGCCTTTCCATCGGGCGACCAGGCAGGAGAAAATTCGCTGAGAACAAACGAATCCGGCGTCAGACGCTTCGGTTTGCCGTTGGGAAGATCCATGATCCAGAGTTTGCCGATGGCTTGAAACACCAGGCGCTTGCCATCGGGTGAAGCGGCCTGCCAACGAATGAATCTTGCCTCGAAAGCATCGTCGCGAATCGGCAGCGGCGAATACGCCATCTCGGAAATCGTGCGATGGACATGAGCGGTGAAGGCAATCGTCTCGACTTTGCCGCTGTCCACCCAAAGCCGGCGAATCTTTCCGCCCTGCGAGATGACCATGGATTTGCCGTCGGCGCTCCAGACCATTCCGGGCAGAATCGGCATTTGGCGCGAGATTTCCTCGGCCTCGTCGAGTTCGATGGGGTCCATGACGAGGCGCTCTTCTCCGGTTTGCAGGTCGCGCAGCCAAAGAGCGGTCCGCGGGCCGAAAGTGTGGCCTTTATAGGATTCGAGTCCGTCGGGAATGCGCCGGCCAAACGCCACGAATCGTCCGTCAGGAGAAATTTCGGGAGCCACTCCACCACCGCTCGTGCCGCGATCCTGCTGCTCGGCCTGTCCGCCCGTGATTTCCTCGATCTTGCGCGTCTGCAAATTCATGCGCCGCAATTGCGAGCATCCGAGCATGGGATCTGTGTGGCCGAACGGAAGTGGCGGACACATTTGCGCGTCGAAGTACAGGTATTTGCCATCGCTCGAAATCGAGTGCCAACCCGGCGCTTTGTCCTTGCCCACCAGCTCGACGCCTGCGCCTCCGCCTTTGTGATACATCACTAGCGACCAACTGAATTCCGGACCGCTTTCGCGGCGCGTGCCTTGGCGCTGAACGACGATGTAATTGCCGTCGGGCGTCCAAACGGGACTGAGCGCACGCTGTGTTTTGTCGGTAGACACCGAGCGCGGATTTTTCCCGTCGGCATCCATCAGCCAAAGGTTGTTTTGGCCTTTGCGGTCGCTGATGAAGGCAATCGTCTTGCCGTCCGGCGAGTAGCGCGGCTGCATGTTCAGCGCGATGCCCGAGTCTTGCGTCAGGCACTCGGCTTTTCCGCCGCTTGCCGGCATGCGGTAAATGTGTCCAAGCAGGTCGAAGGCAATCCATTTGCCGTCGGGGGACAGACTGAGCGCCATCCAAGTGCCTTCGCTGGTGTCGAAATCGATGTCGCGCGTTTGTCCGCGCGCTTTCGTGGTGTCCCATTCTGCGGGAGCCTTTTCTTGCGTGGGCTTCTCTTGCCCGCCAACGGGCACGCTCCAAACCACCGCAGCCGCCAACCAGCCGAGTATGCGCAAACCTCTCGCCGTCTTCGCTCTCATCGTTCTATTCCTCGCTTGTTTCAGTTTCAATCGGACTGCTTCCACAGTGCGGGGATACCTACAGAAAAGACAAAGGTGCTGATGAAAAGCCCACTCGCACCGCAGCGGTGGCCAGCTTATGCCACAGTTAATCCGTCTTTGCAACAAACGTTTCTGAATTGCGAGTGGAGGATTTGACAGGGATTTGCTCCTGTGTTGGACTCACCGGGTCACATTGGAGGCTTTCCACCATGCGCAGAAAACTTCTAAGTATGGTTGCAGCGATGCTTGTGCCGTCATTCGTCGGTGCGCAAAACCCCTCGCCGCAAGGTTCCGGCAAAGACGTCGTGCAGTTTCACGGCACAATCGACAACGTGAAATATGTCTTCGGCGTTGCGCCGCCGGTGGCTCACGTGAAACCTGGCAATATTCTGGAGGCGAATTCGCTCGATTGTTTCGGCAACGCGCTGCAGAAGCCTGGTGACAGCATGTCTCTGGTGAAGGGCGACAATCCTTTAACGGGGCCTTTTTATATTGATGGCGCGGAGCCTGGCGATACGCTGGTCATCCGCATCCTCGATCTACAAATTGACGGCAAGCAGGGTGTCGGAACGTTTTCTCCCGGTTTTGGCGCGGCCAATGCAACCCATTACACGCCGGTGCTTGAAACGAAACCGCTGCCCGAGCGCATGTGGTTTTATCCCATCGACAAAGAGAAAAATACTGCTACGTTTCAAGCGCTCGATTCCGATTTCAAGGTGAGCTTCCCATTGCATCCTTTCTTAGGCTGCATCGGCGTGGCTCCCGCGAATGGCGAAGCCCGCAGCTCCATTGTTCCCGCGGAGTTTGGCGGCAACATGGATGCGCCCGAAGTTTCCTTAGGCAACACGCTCTATCTCCCCGTGAATGTTCCGGGCGCGCTCTTTTATTTTGGGGACGGACACGCCGCAATGGGTGATGGAGAAGTTGCGGGAAGCGCCGTGGAAGTTCCCATGCGGG
>Ga0075426_10000328_pt1 | contig 32428 bp, 23 predicted proteins | sample SoiMethybrSBSTD5_FD_75304 | JGI IMG/M metagenome (GOLD analysis project Ga0075426, IMG submission 75304) | Bulk soil microbial communities from a Populus tree surrounding site in Tennessee, USA - Soil MetaG P. TD hybrid SBSTD5 | ecosystem: Environmental > Terrestrial > Soil > Tree plantation... | reverse complement strand
CCTATCGTCCGCCTGCCCAACACCGGCGGGATCACGACCGTCCGCTTCGCTCTTTCCGGCGTGTGCCAATCCGACACACACCGATGGGCCAAAACGGCGCCTTCGGCGGAACAAGATAAGTCCGCTTCGCGGACTAGCCGCGCAGCCGGTTAGTACGACATCTTGCGTCTGGCCAGTCATTCCGGATCGACGCTGCTCGCGACGCAGGGAACTGTGCCGGTGCTGCGTACGCTATCGCTGTGCGCTATGAACTGATCTTCCAGTTGGAGCCTCCGAGCCAGTTCGGCTTGCCCGAGGAAGGGGTCACTGTACTGCCGAGCGGCGAATCAACTACAAACGCGGTAAGCCCCGTGATCCATGCCCGCGCTGGCGTGTTGGCTGGCCATGGAACGCTGCCTAAGTATCGAGAGGACAAGGATCAGCTCAGTGTTCAAGTCCAGCTCGGTCCCTGTGCGGTCAAGTTAGTTGACAACTTCGTCTTCGTTACCGTTGAGGCTGTGTCCTCAAGGGAAGCATATGCCACGGCCTCGGATTGTCTTGAGAGGTTCTTGCGTCATCTGTGTCTCAGCCAGGGCACCGCGTTCTCATTCAACCCGCTCGTGATTGAAGACGAACACCACAACCTTTACGGGGTTCCTCGCCAGATTGGGCTAGGGCGTTGGACCATCTTCCACCTCGACCAACTTAAGACAGCAATCTCACAAGCTGAGGCGAGCTACCCGGTCTCTGATGACCGCTTCGATAGAGCGCTGGAGTACTACGAACACGCGACCTTCCTCTATTCGAGGCGCCAAGACTTCTCTGCAATGAACTCTCCACACTTCAGGTCACTCATTGCCTCGGTCTTCCTTAACGTCTGGAAAGCCATCAGCGCAGTGATCGGTGATCCCAGCACGGATTCCGACTATCAGCGCCGGTATCGGGCATTAGGGCTCTCGGATGATTTCTTTGCCACGCAAATCGAACACGTTCGCAGGCTGCGCAACGACTACGACGTGGCGCACTACACGCTCGATGGGGGCCGTTTGGCGCAAATTGAGCAAGAGTTTGGCCAAGCGCAGATCACTGCGCGGGAAGTGATCGGCAGGTATCGAGAGCACCTAACTAGTCAGCGAATGACTTAGCCTCAGCTTGTCGAGCGTCTCGTGGCTCTGTTGGCGATAGTCCCGTAGATGCAATTTCCGATCCGCATCAGCTGTCCATCTGTTCGGTAAGGCGAGTGGCCTCGAACAGGAGGAGGAAGGCTGAGGCCGCGATGCTGTTCTGCTTTGACTTGGAACTCCGCGCAGCGATGACCGCGAGGTAGCCCTCGACGAGGAGCAGGTTCCACGAGTGACCGCTCGCTCCGCCACGCTCGCCGGCTCGATTGCGGCGCCACCTGGAGCCTCGGCTGCCAAGAGCTCGAGGCGCGGGTGGTGAACCCCCCGCGAGAAGGCCTGCCACATTCCGTAGAGCAGAGTCGCCGAAGCCAGCCGGGCATTGCCTTGCACTTGGGTAAGGGCTCCTAGAGTTGGCCTCACTGTTCGGTGGCGGCGACCATAACCGCCGCATCCGCAGTTTGCGGATCCATGTAGGCGAGCGAAGTGCTGCCTCAGACGCGCCGCGTCCTTGACGTAACCCGGCTTGAAGTGGATATGAAGTTGGTTTGACAGGACGTCCAGTTCGTCGGCTAGAGCTCCTGCCATTCCGAGCTCAAGACAAAGGGCGCGTTGTCGTGGCGTCATGGGGGCATTCAGGCCGCCCACGTTACCTATCCAGGCCGCATGAGCAAAGAGTTCGATCAGGGCACGGACGTGCTCGTCTGCAGTTCGGCTCAGCAGAGGTTGGCGCAGCAGCAGAACGCTAGCCTCGAAGTGAGAGAGCCCGACCATGTGGAGGGTGCGCAGCGTACGGGCCGGATACAGGCGCCTTGGGCCTGGAGATTCGAATGGTTCCATTGTTTCGAACCAGGCGCGCGCGCCAGAGCTGCAGCTGCTGAGCAAGCGCTCGAGCGCCCTCTCGATTGCCTCGAAACGGTTCATTTATCGAATCTCAACACAATCGAGCCCAATGCCGAAAACTGCGCCGCAGAGAGTCCAGTCGCAACACAACACTGGTTCCGCTAGTCCTGCTTAGGCCCATCAGCGAATCACCGCCCTGTTCCCCGTCTCAATGCGCAGATCCTCAAGCACGCGGAGAGCATTCTTGCCCATGACTATCACGCTCTGTAGGAAGCGGTAGAGGTCCACGGGCGTCCAGAACCGGTTGTATTCCTAATGCGAGACGAGGCGCCTTCGTTGTTTTGATCGATACGTGAAAGGCCGTGCTAAGGTCGCAGACTTGCTAGCGATAAGGGCCAGCTATCGGAAGCCAGTTCGTCTGCTGCCATAGGCGCGCTCCATCGAGCGGCGGCCTTCTCTGCTCCTTAGTCGTGAACAATCGAGCGATACCGGCTCCCGCCTGACCCGCCGCCGGCCGTCACCGGTTGATGCAACGATGCATCAGCCAGGCCGGCAGTGACCGCAAGGCAAGACCGTGTCGTCACGTGGCGATTCGGCCCTACGTAACTGATTTGAGCCCCAGTTCGCCTCTGCCCTTGCGTGAGTCGGGCATCGCTGATACGATCGGGACAACGTTGCATCGAGGTCCTGCGGAGCCGGTCGTTCTTGGCCCGAATCAGCCTGAGCGCTTCTATCGGGGCGGCCCCACCATTGCCGCCTTTCGGGGCCTCGAGGCGGAGGGGAGCCATCGCCCTGAAGACTGGGTGGGATCAACCACGTCCCTATTTGGTCAGTCCGAAGTCGGATTGAGCCGGTTACCGTCGGGCGAGCTTCTCAGAGATGCCATACGAGAGAACCCCGAGGCGTGGTTGGGCGCCGAGCATGTCAAACGATTCGGTGCTGACCCTGCCATTCTGGTGAAGCTGCTCGATGCCGGCCAACGTCTGCCGGTCCATGCGCATCCCGATCGCGATTTTGCTCGCCGCTTTCTCGGCAGTTCATATGGCAAGACTGAAGCGTGGCGAATCCTTGCGGTCCAGAAAGACGCGCATGTACATCTTGGGTTCAGACGCGCCATAGACTCCGCGACCCTAGTCGGTTGGGTGACTACGCAGGACTCGGACGCGATGCTGGAGTCTATGAATCGCCTAAGCGTGAAAGCCGGAGATACTCTATTTGTGCCTGCAGGTCTCCCACACGCCATTGACGAAGGAGTCTTCCTGTTGGAGGTTCAAGAACCGACGGACTTCTCCGTACTCATGGAATGGTCCGGCTTCGCACTCGATGGCAAGCAGGATGGTCACCTTGGCCTTGGTTTCGACTCGGCTCTCGAGTGCATTGATTTGCGCGCGTATCGGTCGTCAGAACTCGCCCAGCTCTACGGAACCGACGACGGCTTATCGTCGGTGGAAAACTTACTTCCGACAGAATCGCGGGCGTTCTTCCGCCTTGATGTCTTGCGTCCGAGGAGTCATGTTTCTATCGAAGAGTCGTTCGCGATCATCGCGGTCACGGCAGGGGATGGCGCTCTTGTGTCAAAGCGAGGTGCGGCGATCCCCCTTAAACGTGGGAGGACGATCCTGATTCCTTTTGCGGCTGGCGAATTGAAGATCGAAGGTTCTGTCGAAGTCATCCGTTGTCGTCCGCCGATCGTCGCGTAGGGAGAAGTTCCGATTCCTCGATCACACCGGACGCTACAACAGCCGGTCAGCGCAAAGAGGCGGTCGCTCCGTTTCCGAGCGCCCAGGTAACTGGACCCACCCGGATGAAGATCGCGAGCGTCGAGGCAGTCGTTGTCAACGCCAGCCTTCGGAACTGGGTATTCGTCAAGATCAGCACAGACGAGCCAGGGCTGACTGGCTGGGGCGAGGCGTCGCTGGAGTGGAAGACGCAGGCCGTTGTCGGGGCAATTCGAGACCTCGAACCACTCCTCATGGGTCAGGATCCCCGCCGCATCGAGCACCTCTGGCAAACGATGTACCGAGCTCAATTCTTCAAGGGCGGCATTGTCACCATGTCAGCGATAAGCGGTATCGACATTGCGCTTTACGACATCAAAGCGAAGGCTCTGGGCGTCCCGGTTTTCGAACTACTTGGCGGCCGAGTCCGTGATCGGGTCCATATGTATGACCACTTAGGCGGGGGCGCTACGACGGCGGTCTATGACAGCGCTACGCCAGACACATTTGCTTGCCTGGCCCAGCAGTCTGTCGATGCCGGATTTGACAGTCTCAAGGTTTTGCCCGTACCGCCTGTTCAAATGCTCGACTCGAGAGCGCACGTCACGCGTGCCAGAGCTCTAATGGAGGCAGTCCGGTCAGCAACCGGAATCGACGCCAATCTCATGGTCGATTTCCACGGCCGGACGACTCCAGCCATGGCGATCCGCTTCGCAAGGGCCCTCGAGGAGTTCGAGCCTTGGTTCATAGAGGAGCCATGCCAGCCTGAAGATGCATCGGCGATGGCGGAGGTCGCCAGAGCGGTTGCGATACCGATCGCAAGCGGGGAGAGGCTGGTCACGAGATGGCAGTTCCTGGAACTTCTGAGTTTGCGCGCTTGTGCCGTCATCCAGCCGGACGTGTGCCACTGCGGCGGACTGTCGGAGATGCGAAGGATCGCTTCACTTGCTGAGGCACACCAGATTGCGATCGCCCCACATAACCCGCTCGGCCCGATTGCGACGATGGCAAACATCCACTTTGATCTGGCAACTTCCAACTTCCTGATCCAAGAAGTGATGCGATCCGACGTTGCATGGAGAAATGAAATCGTTGACGATCCACTCGTGATTAGGGGCGGTTACGTCGAGCCACCGACCAAGCCCGGCCTCGGACTGTCCATTGACGAGACGGCTGCGGCCGACCATCCGTATCAGCCAGAGCCGACTGTCCTACTCCACGACCGTGATAATGCGATCCTCGACTGGTAGTCGCGTATGACGCTCAGCAGCGGAAAGGCCTAGAGATGGCGCACCTCGAGCACCAGCTGGCTGTCGTGACCGGTGGCGCGAACGGAATCGGCCTCGCGATCGTTGAGAGATTCGTCGCCGATGGCGCTGCGGTGGCGGTTCTCGATCGAGATGCTGAGCGAGGGTCAGCGGTTCAGCGCAGACTCGGCCGCCGCGTCCACTTCGTGACTTGCGATGTGGCGATCGACAGCCAAGTCCATGACGCGGTTGATGAGGCAGTCCGCGTCCTCGGCGGGGTCTCGGTGCTTGTGAACAACGCAGGCGTCAACGCTTACTTCGATGCGACCCAGATGAGCGAAAGCGACTGGAACGCGGTTCTAGATGTGGATTTGAAGGGCGCATGGCTTTGTTCCAAATATGCGATTCCGGTGATGGTCCAAAACAACGGTGGCTCTGTCATCAACATTTCATCGATCCACGCATTCATGACCACGCGCGGCATGTTTCCCTACGCCGCCGCGAAAGCGGGACTGATTGGCCTGACAAGGAATCTGGCCCTCGACTACGGGACGGCTAACGTACGAGTGAACGCGATCTGTCCCGGATGGATCCACACCCACCTGGTCGATGAGTGGCTTGGGCTCCAAACGGATCCCGAGGCCGCCTTGGCAAACGTCTTGAAAGCACATCCACTTGGCCGTATTGGCACTCCGCAAGAGGTGGCGGGGATGGCGGCATTTCTCGCGTCGAGCGACGCCTCGTTCATAACCGGAGCTGCCTTCTTGGTGGATGGCGGGCTGAGTGCCAAGTTCGGAATCTAGGCGCGCATCCGAGGGCGAGCGCGATCCGATGGAGCCAATCAAGCCCACGCCTGTATGCGACGTGCGCTGCGAGCTCGGTGAAGGCCCGATCTGGCTTGCTGAATCATCCGCGATCGCATGGGTCGATATCTCCCAGCGGCGGATACACGTTTGGGATCCGATTCGGGAGACACACAAATCGATTGCCACCGGCAAAATGGTCGGCGCAATTGCGCCTATAGGCCAGTACTCACTAGTGGCTGGGTTAGCCGATGAATTCGCTTCGGTCAATCTGCATAGCGGATCGATTCGGACGCTGGTGCCCATTGACGATCCCGCTCCCACGAACCGAATGAATGACGGCAAATGCGATAGCCGCGGCCGTTTTTGGGCAGGGACCATGTCAATGACCGGGACAATCGGCGCCGGCGCGCTCTATCGCTTGGATCCGGAACTGATCGTGACGCGAGTACTGGACGACGTGACGATTTCCAATGGGCTCGGTTGGAGCCCGGATGATCGAGCTATCTACTACATAGACAGTCCCACACAGAGGATCGACGCATTCGATTTTGACGCCGAGACTGGCCGCCTGAGCAATCGTCGGACAATTGTCACCGTCGATGAAGCCGATGGCATGCCTGACGGCATGACAGTCGATATTGAGGGCTACTTGTGGGTCGCATTCTGGGGTGGCGGGTGTGTCCGACGCTTTTCGCCGAAAGGGGAACTCTCGATGACGGTCAAACTACCAGTCACTCAGGTGACCAGTTGCACATTTGGAGGCGACGATCTAGGAGACCTGTACATCACAACGGCTGCCTATCGGCTCCCAGCCAGCGATATCAGCAGCCAACCCCAGGCCGGCAAGTTGTTCGCATGCCGACCAGGCGTAGCCGGGCTACCGCCTCGGGCGTTCGCCGGTTGACGGCTGTGTCGGAATGCTGAGAACGCCTCGTTCGACAATTCGGGTTGGGATTGTTTCCTTTACTGGCCAGGACCGATCGCCCTTAATTCGCTTGAACAGCAGCTCGGCGGCCTTCTGACCCAGCTGTCGATTGTCGTAGCCGACTACGAACAATCTTCGAGGCATCAGGTCGGAGGTTTCAAAGTCATCAAAACCGGCCAGATCGGCATCGCTCTTGCGGCGCCACAATTCGGCGAGAGCTCCTAGGGTGATGCGGTTGTTTCCGCAGAAGAAGGCGGTTGGCGGAGATGTGGTTTCCAGCATGTCTGCTACGGCTTGAGCGGCTGCGGCCGGTTCGTGGATCCCATTGCGGACGAGGCCGTCATCGAAGACGGCGCCCGATGCAGCCATTGAGGCCTGCACGCCGGCCATCCGCTCACGCATCGTGTAGATACTCGGGGAGTCAAGGAGGATTCCGATACGGCGATGTCCGGCTTCGAGGAGCCGGTCAAAGCCAGCTTTGGCGCCCCCGATGTTGTCGATTAGGACAGTGTCGGCAAGCAAGCCGAGCGGAGGACGATCAATAAATACTGCAGGAGTTCCCATCTCGATCTCGTTCCGTAGGAAAGCGAGATCCGAGCCGGCTGAGACTATCAGGAGCCCATCCACACGTCTTTGGCAAAGGCCGAGTATCAGCTCGCGTTCTCTCGACGGATCCTCTTCGATGCTCTCGGTAATGAGGGAGGAATTGTGCCTCCTCGCCACTTTAGCGACGGCACTGGCGATCGTTGAATAGAACGGGTTCGCCAGGTCTTCGATAACCAATCCGATGGTCGACGTGGTGTTGCCATTCCGGAGAGTGCGTGCGATGTCATTCGGACGAAAGCCGAGCTGGGTAATCGCCGCCAGGACGGGCTCGACGAAGTCGGGAGCCACGTTAGGGGCGTGATTGACCACCCTCGAAACGGTCTTGATGCTGACGCCAGCCAACTCGGCTACATCCTTCATAGTCGGGCGCCTGCCTCGACCGGATCTCCGCGACCGGCGATTAGTCACGCCGATACCTTAGACGTCGTGCGGTCCCGGGGCCGGCCGAATTGCGTGGTCGATGCCCGACGTGGACATGACCTCTGCCATAAGAGGCTCATACGATCCGCCGTCGCCAAACCTGGGAAGTTGCCGCTGGCCTTGGACCTTGAGCGTGGCGGCAGTCGCAGCCAAAGCGGCCGCCCTGGGCGGGTCATAGTCGTGGGCGAGTGCGTAAATGAAGCCGGCAGCTGCTGCGTCACCCGCGCCTGTGGTTGAGACCACCGTGACACGTGGCTGACTGATCCAGATCTCCGCCTCTCGCCACTTAGATGCGAGGGGGGAGAGAACTCGACCTCCCTGATCAAGTCGGCGTTCGCCGGCAGCTTTGACAAGAAGTCCGTGTGCGCCCGCCGTGAGTAACACAGCACCCGCGCCGGCTTCTATCAGTCCTTCCGCGACGGCCTTGTAGCCGTCAGCCGAACCGCGAATTTGAAAGCCGAGCGAGGCGAGGTCCGAGGTGCTCGGCGTGAAAACGTCGACAAGAGGCAGCATCACTTTTAGCAGCTCCGCCCACGTGCTTCTAATCGAGTGGCTAGAGGGCGGTACGACCGCCAGGTCGACCGATGTCGTGATTCCGAGAGATCGAGCCCGCGCTAGAAGATCAAGGAGTCGGGCGCCCATGTCTTCTGTGAGTCGCTGAAGCAGTGTCGGATAGCCGATATGCAACAGATCGATTGACGTCAGATCGAGCTGTGCACCGTCGAACTTCGCATTCGCACCAACGTGATGCCAGATTGTGCGGTCGGTTGCCGGGGGTTCGACGACAATCGAACATGAGGTGGTTGTTCCGGGAAGCGCTACCAAGCCGGACGTGTCGCACTCATGTTTCGCAATTACTCGACAGAGCAACTCACCCAGGTCGTCCTGCCCGACATTCCCGGCGAGGTAGACGTTTGCGCCCAAGTCCGCGAGGTCGCCGCCGGTGTTTGCCACACAGCCCCCCGCCCTGATCTCGACTGGCCCCAATTCGACCAAAGCGCCGGGCGTTGTGTCCGTGGCGCTGCTGAGAGAAGGCACCATGTCGACACACACGGTTCCCGCAACCATCAAGGAGCGGCGCGTGGTTTCACCTCCCGCTCATCTGCCTCTACGGGGCTTCTGCCCGCCCGGATGAGGCAGATCGCATTGCGGCGTCCCAAATGCGGTGGCTCTCTGCAGCCTCGGCAGGTGTTACGCATCCGAAACGATCGCCAAGGACACCAGCGCGCTCAGCGAGGTAGGCAGCCCACATCTGCAGGACCACATCGGAAAAGCCGGCCTCGAAAATGGGTCCAGTCACGGTTGGGAAAACGGACTGACTCCCCATCTCGATTTCTGACCAGACCTGTTCGCCGCGGTAGACGTCCATCCGGCGAACCGTTTTCGGGTAACGGGTAGAGAACTCGGCTGCCCCCTCCAGCCCGCTAACTCGAAATGTCCAACTGTTCTTCTGTCCAGGATCGATGCGCTTCATGCTGAGCATCAGTGGGAAGTCGGGACCGGCACCCACCTTCACATTGCACATGAGCGTCGCGTTCTCGTAGGTGTCGCACTCGACCATGACGCCATTTGCGTCGGGTCTGATCGGTACGAGGTTTTGCAGTACGCCAAAGACCGTTGCCGGTGTCCAACCGAAGCGAAGGGGCAGATGGGCAACGTGCATTCCGAGGTCGTTCATTACCCCTGCGTCACCGCAATAGCGGCGCTGCCGTTTCCACGTAATCGGCTTGGACCGATCAAAGTCGCTCGAGTGGCTGAACCCGCAAGTCGCCTCGATCAATGGACCGAACTCGCCCGCGAGTACCGAGCGAACAATGTATTGGGCTCCCGGGAAGAACGGCATCTCGCTAGAACATCTGGCGAAGATCCGTGGGTGGTTTCGAAGCGCTTCGAGTATCCGTACAGCGGCGGCCAAGTCGATGCCGAATGGCTTTTCGGCGAACAAGTCCTTGCCGGCGCGGATCGTGTCCGCATAGATCTGCTCATGAAGATCGTGCCGGACGGCGACATAGACGACATCGACTCCGGCATCGGCCAGGAGATCGCGGTAATCAGTGACCCGGGTTCGCACAGTGTCGAACTGGTCGAAGAAGTTAAGAGCGTGTGAGTCAACGTCACAAACGGCGACCAGACGAGGACGAATCGGGTAGTCGACGAGGGCCGACCATCGCGCGATGGCCGTCGCGACTTCTCTGCCCATCAGGCCCGCGCCAACGATCCCCACGTTCACGGGTTGTTGGAGGCTCATGCCGCTGAGGCGTCGATGATCGCCTGGGCTTGGGCGGCTGTCGCGCCGGTATGAAGCATCGCCATTAAGGCGCGTGTCATCGCGTGACGCTTGGGATGCTGAATGATGTTCCGCCCGTAGACAAGACCAGCTATGCCCTGTCCAATGAGACGTTCGGTGCGAGCAAGCAGTTCCGAGTCGCTGACCCGACCGCCGCCACGAACCAACACCGGTAGCGGACGAGCCGTTTGGATGACTTGCACGTAATCGTCCACGGCATCGGTTGGGTCGGCCTTGATCACGTCAGCTCCGAGTTCACATGCCTGACGAACCAAGGCAACGATTTTCTGGGTGTCGCCGTCGACCATGTAAGCACCCGTCGTCTCGTTCGCTTGTAGCACCAGGGGTTCAACCATGAGTGGCATCGCATATCTCGAGCACGCGCCGCGAAGCGCCATGACCGCCTCGATGCATGACTCGGTGACATCTGGTCGGCCCGGTATCTGAAAGAGATTGACGACAACACATGCGGCGTCCAAACGAACGGCCTGCTCGACGGCATCTGGGAAATTGCGAGTGAACAGATGGGAAGGCAGGGGCACGCCATAAACGTTCGCGACGTCTGCGCGCAGGACGAGCGCGGGTTTCTGTTTCCCCGGCAGCGCCTGCAAGATGTGGGCCAGCCCAGGCGTGAGCTGGATCGCATCAGGTCCAGCAGCGACGACCTCGTTCACGACCGTCGCCATGTCTTCGATGCCGGTCAGAAACGAAGGTTCACCGAACAACCCGTGATCGACTGCAACGTCAAGGCACCGATGCGAGCGAGGATCGAATAGTCGCTCGAGACGATACAGACGCGTAGGCCTGTCATTCATTGAACAGCAGAGTGCTTACCTCCCAGGGCCGCATCGACAATCGCGCTCGGCCGTCGAGGTCGATCGGCACATTCCCCAACGGGTCTTCCACGATCGACGCCCGATTCACGCTCCGAATAGCAGGACGCAGGCTCTCGATATACACGGTTGCCGGCCGGCCTTCGCATTCCTGTAGTCGCGCAACCCAAGCGCTCTCCTTTTCGGCTCGCTTCAGGCTGGTCAAAAGTACGTTCGGATCGCCACCAAGGGTCGGTCGGAGCGCTGAAACGTCGGCACGGCAGACGACACCGGCTTTGGCGATCAGTGTCTGATTGAAGCCGGCGGCGAGTTTCGGAACACCAGCCTGTCGCCAGTCACCGGCATGGGGACAAAGACTGTATTTCATGACGTGCTGCCCAACATCACCGACGTCATTCGGCTCATAGGAGCTTCTCAGAAGGGTCAAACGGAGCCGGCACCCCAGGGCGTCATGCCCATAGATGCCGTCGTTGAGCATCGCCAGACCGTAATTGTTGTCACTCACGTCAGCCCAACGCTGCGCGACAACTTCCTGTCCGTCAGCGGCGCGCTCGCAAGCGCCGAATGGAGACTCGAACCAGGCAGCTCCGCGTCCCAGCGACGCCGTGCTTGAGACCTTCAGGTTCGTAATTCCTTTCTCTCGACTCCCGGACTCTCGCCAATCAATCGTGCATGTGACATCAATGCGCGGGAGGGACTGATAGAAGATGATGTCTCGAACTATTTCCGACGAACCAAAGCGCTGGATTGTCCGAACTATCGCCCGCACCGGACCAACTTCGATGAGCTGCGAGCTGCCGCCTGCAATGAGATAGCGCTCGCCGATGACGTCATCGAAATGCCAAGCAGACATATCGTGTGGTGCCTCATCGACCACCTGCAGGACATTAATGGCGAGATCAAGTCGGGCGCTGTCGATGTAGTCAGTGGGGCGCCGGCCACCAAAGCGAACCAACTCTGGCCCAGTTTCTCCGACACGGAGGGACACTAGGCTCCCAGACTCGCGGTGCAGATGGGCCCGATACCATTCTGTTTCGACTCTGATGACGTCGTCGTCTTCGACGACAGTAATGTCGCGGTTCTCAACATTGCGATCGCCAAGGGTGTATTGCCGGCAACCAAAAGTGGCAACTTCAGCCACAAAGACCAGGCCCTCGCTGGAGTGCTGAGCCGGTATGACCGACCCATCGTCTTGAATTACTGAGAAAGGCCCAGACCCCGTGACTCCAGGCACTACCACGACATCGCGCCGAGTCCAACCCAACGGATTAGTAACGACGATCGATTCGGCCGCTGCAGTCTCGGTCAAGGCCACAAACGCGGAGGCGATCACCTCTGAGGCCGACCGTGTGGCGTCGTCGAGTTCCTCGAAAACTTGGTCGTAGACGTCGGCGATCGCTGATCCACAAAGAGTGTCATGAAACTGCGCGAGCGACAGGGTCTTCCAGGCGGCCCGCAAGGCGGCTTCCTGGTCGAGACGCGCGACCGCCGCAAGGGTGCTGGCGGAGGTCAGAGCGTTCTCGGCCCGACGATTCCGGAGCTTCATTTCCCGGTTTGTGGAGTAACAGCCCTCAAAGAGTGAGCCGAGTTCGCCGACGTGTTCTGGCAGCTCCGAATCGCCTACGTCACTGGCGTATCGGGCCAACGTGCTGCACGCCGTTTTCGGAAAGCCCTTTAAACCGGCCATCATCCGCAGGCGGTCCAGCCCTTCCCTGGTTGGTCCGCCGCCGTGGTTGCCGACGCCGTGAAAGAAGAGTCCCGACGAAAGCCCCTGCTTCAGAGCAGCAATGGCTGCATCGGCAATTGACTTTATCGTCACTTGACCCCAATACCGGGGCGTCGAGACGTTGAGGATTCGCGTCCCGTCGTCTCCACGCCAGGAATAGGCCGTGTGTGGTTCTGACGTGCCCGGATTGCAGCGCTCGTGGTAGTACACGTGGGCGCCGGCCGATGTCACGAGTTGCGGAAGGTTACCGCTATGGCCAAACGCGTCAGGCGCAAGGAAGACGGTGGGGCTCACGCCGAGACGCTCACGGCAATGAGATACGCCGTATAGGATCGACCGAGCGAGGGACTCACCGGACGGCAGATTGAGATCGGTCTCAACCCACTGCATCGCGGCGACCTCCCACCGCCCTTCCGTTATGTGGTGGAGCACGCTCTGGAATAGCTCTGGTGAATCGCGTTCGATAACGTCGAAGGTGACAGCCTGGCTCTGCGTGAACGTCAGTTCCGGATACTCGTCCATAAGGCCCAGCACACCGGCGACATCACGTTTGATGACTCGCGTTGTGTCTGGCCAAGTCCACAGCCAGCTCAAGTCGAGGTGGCTGTGACCGATAACGTGCACAGACAGCTTCTCTAACCGATCGGCAAAGCCCTCGAGATGCTGAGCGACCATACGGTCGAGTTCGTCGAGGCCCTCCTGATCGACGAGCTCGAGGTCCAGTGGGATTAAGAGCGCCGACTCCGCTACTTGCGATCGCTCGGCCGGCGTCGTCGCGAGCTCGCTTGCGAGAGCCAACCGGCTGAGGAGGAGGTCAATGGCGTCCGCTCTTCGACGGAGCGCTGGGGTTGAAAAGCGGAAGTACAGCCAATTCAACCAGGTCTGGCTTTGAGGTACGTCATAGACAAGTCGAAGTTCTCCGTTCGTCCCTTCGCTGATAGCTGGCGAGACGAGCGTTTCTTCGGGTCCTGGTGCTACGGGCGGTTCTCTTCGGCCGATCAGCTCGCGACCCTGAAACAACAGCTGCAGCGGATAGATCGAATCGATGGTCAGGTACAGCGGCTCTTGATCAAGGCTCACCGGTCCAATGGAGCGAGGCACCCGCAGTTCCGTTCGCAGATCCACGCGCTGGCGAGGCGGGAGCGGTAGGTCGACGAAGGTTCCCCTGGAAAGCGTGATCGGCTTTCCGGTGCTCGGCTGCCAAACCATGTCGGGCCAAGGCAAGTGCGCAATGTCGGACGCCGTTCGCAGCCTTTGAATGACAGCGTCTATGCCCAAATCAATTCCTCTAAGCACATCGGCCGACTATCACCCCTTCGCAGAATCGTGCTCCTTGCCCACGATCATAAGGTCCGGTTGGACAACGTTGCATTTATGGGCATTCGCGAGTCCGGTACGTATCTTGACACCCGGGCGCCGCTGCGCTAACGTCCGATGCAACGTTGTCTCGGCCACTCCGGGAGGGTCGTCGGGCGATCGAAATATAAGGAGTACGACTGTGGGAAGCTCTGCAGGTTCTACCGACGAGACATGGACTGAGCTGTTCAACCGCGCGATTCGCAGGCGCCAGTTTCTAGCGGGAGCCGGCTCGGCAATATTCGTAGGTGCAACTGGCGCTGTCCTTGACGCCTGCGGTCTCGGCAACTCAACGCAGAGTACTGCGGGCGGGGTCCGAACCATTTCGCTTGCCCACGACCAGGCGAGTTGGAAAGACTATTACCAAGCTGTCAGCGACGCGGCGTCCAAGTCAATCGGTGTCCAGTGGAAGCAGATACCGTTCGGCGCTGTCGACGTCTTTCGGGCCACGCTCCTGTCTGAGGCGGCGACGCATAGCGTGCCCGACACGTTTGGCTGGTTTACTGGCTTCGAGATGAAAGCGATGGCGGCGCCCGGTTACCTGGAGGACCTTTCGTCGATTTGGGAGGCGGAGTCCGCCGGATTTAGTGCCGGACTCCGATCCATCTTCTCCTACAACGGTAAGGCGGTGGCGGCACCGCTTCTCGGGGCCCCGTGGATCATCTACTACAACAAGCAGATCTTCAGCAAGTACAACCTAAATCCACCTACTTCGTTAGACGACTTCGAACAACTGCTGCCAAAGCTGAAGTCCGCCGGCGTGATTCCATTAGGCGGCTCAGTGGACTGGGCAACTGCATGGCCCCAGTCGCTCATCGTGGCGACGGATGCCCAACTGTGGACGGACCTCATGGCGAATCGCGCCAAGTGGACCGACTCGCGAATCGTCGACGCCATGAACATATGGCGCGGGTGGCTTGAAAAGGGTTACTTCCCACCAGACCCGTCGTCGGTCCACTATGGTGGCCCGAACGGCAACAGTTTTGCGAGCATGTTCGTGCAAAACAAGGTTGCGATGACCGCCATGGCAACTTGGTATGGGCCGTCGGTCTCGGGATTCACCGCGGGGACCGACTTCGACGGGTTCATCATGCCGAGCGTTGGCTCGGGGGGTAAGAAAGGCATCGTTGTCGAAACAGCCGCACTCTGTGTCGGGCACAATGGGCAACACAAGTCCGATGCCCTTGCTATGGCAAAGTTCTTCATGTCGAAACAAGGGTACGAAACTTGGATCAAGGCAAGCGGCAACACCTCTGTGCGCACCGACGTGCCGTCGACCTCACCCGTAGACGCGAAAATCGTCAAAGACATGAGTTCCGGCGGTTACACGGCGGTCGACCGTATCTTTGAGGCAACACCGCTTGACATTGCACTGGCAGCCAACGACGAGTGGGGCAAGTTCATCTTGAAGCCAGGGGATCCGATGCCGACGCTTCAGAGAATCCAAGCGAAGGCCGACCAAGTCTGGGCAACGAATCCATAACGGTTTCTAAGCCTTCGGCCAACACCGACGGCTTAGTGCGCGAGCCGAACACCGAGGAAATGCGCCGAGGCGGCGTCCGCCGCCTCGGCGCGATCGCAGGGCCGGTCGCCCCGTATCTCTTCTTGGCCCCAATGGTGCTCATGACAAGCGTGTTCCTAATCTATCCCGCGATTGAGACAGTCCGTCTGAGCTTCATGAAGGTGAGCCTTACTGGCGAAACCACCTTCATAGGGCTCGCCAACTATCTACAGATGCCTTCCGACCCGAACTTCCTCACCGCGTGCATCAATACGACGCTTTGGGTTGGCGGCGTTCTGATCCTTCAGGTTGGCGGCGGGTTGCTAATTGCTGTCGCTGTGAACGCGAGTCCAGCCGCCGAAGTCTTCAAGCGAATCCTGTACCTTCCTGCAACCTTGTCGGGGACGGTCGTCGCCATCATCTGGTATTTCATATTCGATCCGAGCGTCGGCCTGATCAACCTCGCATTGCACGCGGCTGGCCTGGGCTTCCTAGCGAAGTCTTGGCTCTCTACGCCCCCACTAAATACCTACGCGATGATTGTGGCTTCGACTTGGCAAGGCCTCGGGGTCATCATGGTCATGTTCTTGGTTGGCCTCCAGAATATCCCTCGCGACGTAATCGAAGCCGCCCAAGTGGACGGTGCTCATGGGTTCCACATGTTCCGTCGGATAACGCTGCCGATGTTGCGTCCGATGACGTTGGTTGTCGTGGCCCTTGCACTGATAGGCAGTGTCAAGGTATTCGACATTGTGGAGGTGATGACGGCGGGTGGGCCGTACCGATCATCCGAGACCCTCGGCGTCACCGTGTACAGGGAGGCGTTCGAGCTATTCCATCAGGCAACTGGCGCGGCAGACGCAGTCGCGTTGACCATTGTGGTCTTAGTGATCTCGATGTTCTACATGTGGACCATGTTCCGGCGTATCCCTGAGACGGTCAACTAGCGGTGCATGCACCTGGGCAGGCGCGGATCGGAGCTGTCGTCACAACTCTCGTCATCGGCGCTCTTTCCCTGCTCTGGCTGATTCCTTTAGCAATGCTAGGCATCAACGCGATGAAGACAACGCCCGAGTACTTTAGAGATAGCTCACCACTAGTGTTACCTGCGAACCCAGGCGTCGTCGTGCGAAATCTGGCCGACGCTTGGGCTAACGCGGGGATCGGCGCGGATCTGATAGCTAGCTTGGTGTACGGTACGACTGGTGCTGCGCTAGGAATAGCGTGCGCGGCGCTGGGGGCTTACGGCATCGCCCGCCTCAATATTCGTGGGCGGTTCTTCTGGTTCGCCTTGGTCTTCTCTGGTTCTTTGTTTCCGATCCAGATGTATCTCATCCCTTTGTTTCGCTTGTACCTCTCAACTGGCCTGTATGACACGCAGCTGGGGATGATTCTCTTTTACGCTGCAGCATCGATTCCGTTCGGACTGTTTGTCTTTCGCACCTTCTTCGCCACGATCCCGCGAGACCTACAGGATGCTGCACGTCTCGACGCCGGGGACTGGAGCATCTTCTGGCGGATCTTCCTACCCCTGGCGAAGGCGCCGATGGCGGTGGTATTTCTGTTCCAGTTCACCTGGATCTGGAACGACCTGGCGTTCGGGCTTGTTCTCTCCGCATCCGACGGTGTCAGGCCTGTAACGGCAGGTCTCGCCGGCATGCAGAGCCTGTACTCGACAACAGGGCCACCGACCCTGCTCGCTGGAGCGATTATCGGTACGTTGCCGACGCTCGTTCTGTTTCTCTTCCTCTCGCGCTACATGCTGACGGGCCTGGTTTTGACAACAGGCACTCAAGCCGCCAGGGACTGATCCGCCTGGTGGGACGCTCCTATCGGGCCGGCACGAAAGCCGACGGCCTTCTGTGGGACGACTTTGTCTGGTCCGAAGGCCCCGAGATGGGTGCAAACCAATTCCACCGCTTCGACATGGATCCGGGAGTAGTCTGGGACCACGGGCAGCTTTGGGTTCAAGCGGCGTGGTGGCGAAAGGTTGGCCCTGACAAATGGGACATCAGCTGGCGGCGGCTCGCCGGGCCGGACATCGACCATCTGGTGTTCGTTGGCAACGCGGCGCTCGATCACACATTCACAGACGCTGCCCAAAAGCTTGTCGGGCTCGATACGTGGTGGCCGAGTGGTATATGGCGCGACCCCGAGGACGGTACGTGGTATTCGCCGGTTCACGTCGAATACGAAATGGTCTACGGAGCGTCATTTGCCCATACCCGGAAGATCAGCCTGGCTCGCTCGTCGGATCACGGTGCCAGTTGGAGCTTGGTCGGCGACATCGTGACGGCCGACCGAGACCGCCTGGGTTCACCTGGGGCGGACTGGCTCGATTTCGGAGTCGGAGATCAACGCCTGTTCGTCGACGAGCTGGGCAAGTACTTCTACCTGTATTACGTGGATGGATGGATGCGGAAATCGAGATACGGGTTGGCTGGTCTGACGGTGAAGGTCTGCCGCTGCCCAATCAACGACCGCATGGCACCCGGCAAATGGCGGAAGTGGTTCAACGGAACATGGTCAGAAGATGCACTTGGCGGGCACGACAGCGCCCTCTGGCCAATGCATCATGGTGTGTACGGCGGAGAGCCGATCGTCTTCTTCAATACTTATCTCGAGCGCTACATCGCCTGCGCGAGGGATTGGATTGCCACCGCGTCCGACCTCACAACGCAGGATTGGTCTCAACCGGACTACGCCGGCTTTGGGCGGCAACTCTGGTACACATGGACCTTCGACACATTGACCCGCAGCCGCTACACAATCGGGCAAGAATTCCGGCTGTACACAAGCCGAACTTCGGACATCGCACGATACACGCCGGTAACCCTGCGGCGTTCAACGAGGCTGAGACGAAGACGGCCGAACATGTTGGTGAATCCGGGGTTCGAGTCTGGCGACATTGCACCATGGACGAGCCACGGTGCAGTTGCGGTCGTAACCGAAAACGCGATGAGCGGCCTCCGCGCGCTCAAGCTTTGCGGCGAAAGCCGAGTCGCCCAAGTCGTAACTGGACTTGCGCCGCAAACGCACTACAGCCTGTCAGCTTGGATCTTCGTCTCTGACGGCCAGGCCCGATTGGGCGTGACTGGCGGCCCCGAGCGAGTGATCGATTCACGCGTCAACCGCGGATACCACTCTGAGAGCACGATTGATCCGCCACCGGCCGTTGAGTTCACGGTTTCAGCAGATCAGGATTTTGCCGAAGTCTATATAGAACTGGACGATCGCGATGCCGTCGTCTATGCCGATGACTTTCGCCTGATTTCAATCGCGCACGATGTGCATCCCAAGCGGGCTCGACCACCGGTCGCTGATCGCGATGGATCTCGCGGCGGCCGAACAGCCAGTGAAATCGAGCCGAGCGCGCGATGGAACATGGACGACGGAGCACCAGACTTGAGCGAGGTTTCGACCGTCCAAGACGTCACTGGGAATGCCAATGATGGAGTTCTGGAAGGCCACGCGACCTGGGCGCGAGGAATCGTCGGAGGTTCCATAAGACTTCCATCTCCCGATGACCGCGTGACAATCCGCCTCGAGCGCTTGCCGAGCCTAGGCTCCTCTTGGACGCTGACGACGTGGATGCAGCTCGGCGCCGATTTCCGAGGCCACCTCCTGGCTTTCGGCACAGCGGATAACCCTCGGACAGTTGCTGTCGATATCGACGCTGGCCGAATTGGGCTGCGAGATATCACTGGGGATCTGATCGTCTCAACGCCGGCGTCGGCGGGCTGGCACCACTACGCGTTCGCGTTGGACAGCAGCAAAACCACTCTCTACATCGATGGCGTCCAAGAAGACTCATCAAAGTCGAACCCAACTCATGATTTGGTTCCACAGACCCTTATCCTCACAGGCGCCACGATTGAGCCTGGTCAGCCAGGCGTCGAAGTCGGTGAGACCCGGATCTACGCGAAAGCGCTAACCAGTTCCGAGATAGCAGGACTTTCAGTGCGTGGCGGCTTGAGAGCGCATTGGAGGATGGGCGAGGGAGCAGGCGGCCTCCTCGCCGACGCGACAGGCAATGGAAACACATGCCGGCTGGCCTCGACTGAATGGGTGCCGCGCCGAAAGACCGCAGCGCTCAGATTTGACGGCCGGTATTCCCAGGGAGTAGTCGAAGCGCCAGCAATACCGGAACTGGATGCGCCAAAGACCATCAGTTGGTGGATGCGACAGCACCGCCAGCGCGCGGCGGGGCCGGTCCTCAGCCTTTCGGCCCTAGACCGCGGCCCAGCGCTTACGTGCGAAACGATGCCAAACGGGCAGCTTCGGGTCTACGCGCCAAGACTTCAACTTGCCACAGATCTCCCCGGCACCGGAGCGTGGCACCATCTGGCATATTCGTTCGACGGCCGGACCCACGCGCTGTACCGCGATGCTCAGCTCGTTGTCACGTCGGACATGAGTTGCCCGACTGGTCCGGTCGATCGCCTTTTCTTCGGCCGCGATGCTCACGGGGCATCGCATTTTGCCGGCGATCTCCATGACGTCCGTATTCACTCCAGGCACCTGTCAGTGGCTGAGATTCGGTTTCTATGGCTACACAAGGGCTGAACTTGCTCCGCCAGCCCAGAGCTGTGGGGGAATTGCGTGGCGAACCACTCTCGGTCCATTTCCGCTCACGCTACGGAATTGGGTAGGACGAATGACGCGACTCAGGCTGTGACCGTCTATAGAGATTCGTTCGTCACCGGCGTGAGCGAGTGGAGCGCGGTTGAGGAATCCACAGCCCTGCCGACTCAGATATTTCCCGTCTACGTCGGCTCGGGGAGGGCCGCCATGGGGATCGACGCGAGCGGACTTCAAGGTCTTAACCACGGCGTGCAGGAGGCTTTTGGTGCAGCTGCGTGGACAGGTCGATCCCGACTGCCGCACACCTGGCCTGCCTCCGGCGCAGGCGATCTGTACATCGTTCGCCATGGGTTTGTTGGGGACAGCATTTCCGAACAGAACGTACTTCCGATGGGTTACTTGTCGTGGTCGCTGCGGCTGGATGATCTCCAGGTGGCGGCGTCGAATCTGCATGAGGTGGCAAGTCTCTGGCATCGGGAAATCCGGCTCGATACTGCGACCGTTACGACAAAGATGCTCATCGCGAAGCGCCTTTGGTTTGAGATACGAGTTTGGATGCCTTACGCCGCCGACACCGTCTTTGTCGAGACATCCATGCACCTATGGCGCTTCCGACCGTCGGACGACATTCCCGATGCACATGCCACGTACGAGATCAAGCTGCATTTGACGGATCGTCGAGACAGCCCACTGTTTAAGGCCGCGAGTTTGTCAGGATCGCAATTCACCGCTAACGCCGAAGGTCACGAGCGATACGAACTCGAGTTTTCATTCCACACTGAACCGGCGGCCTCCTTGGCCCTGCAGCGCGACTGTGTCGTGGCAAGGTGGAATGGTCGCATTGGCGAGGAACCAACTAGACATACCTACGGGCTCGCCATGGACGGCTCACCGGCCGCGTCAATGAACCCCGACGCGTTGCGTCAACAGCACCAACGATCGTGGAGTGACCATTACCAGAAGTGCGCTGACATCCGGACGGACGACAGCAACGACGCCTACCTCTTCCACAACTCGATGTATCTGATCCGCTCGGGAATTAATAGTGCCATGGGGGCTCCGATAAGCCTTCCTTTCAGCTACCCACCCCAGTGGAAGGCCTCGACATTCTGGGACTCACACTTTGTAATGGATGCGCTTCTGGCCGTTGGCAATCACGACACCGTAGTGCGCTTCTTGGAGCTGCTCCGAACGATCGCTCGTGATCAGGGCGCACCCTTTCCTTGGATGTTCCTGTACGACGGAACGCCCACGATTGAGCCCGAGGCGGATCAGTCGCCGTTGGTCATCGCCGCGCACGCAATGAGCGCGATCAAGGCTTATGAATACACGCTGGACCGCGAATTGTTGGGCACGTGCGTGTATCCCATTTGCCGGTCCGTCGCGAATTTTGCGGTCAATGATCTTTTCGTCCGCGATGAGGACGGATGGATCCTTCGGCCAGTCACCCAGGACGTGACGGTCGACGATCCTGCTGTCGTGAATAACACATTCACGGCGCTCTGGCTGCTAGTTGTGCTCAAGAAGGCGGCGGAGTACGGGGAAATGCTTGGGAGCGATCGACGGGAGACAGAGACGTGGCTCAGAGTAGTTGGCGAGTTTGAGTTGGAGCGCTCGACAACGGAGTATCTGCACGGGCGGGGTGTATCGGCAGGCGACTTTCCGATGGCCTCGTTTGTGCCATTTCTCATGTACCCGACTGAGGGGTCTCCACTGCTGGATCGATCGCTCATGGAGGCGACGCGCGGCCGGTACGACTTCAATGAGCTCTATCTCCGGAAGCAAGGTGACATCCAGCCATGGACGTCCTTCATTCAGGCGCTCTCAGACTTGAGGCGTGGCGCCCAGCAGGACGCCCGGCGAAGCTTTGATTTAGGGATGACGAATCTGTTTGGCACCGGGTTGTTCTCTGAGGTCGCTCCTCAACGAGAAACCGTCGGACTCCCACCGTATCTCTCCGCACACGGCGCGTATCTAGCCTTCATTTGCTATCGGCTTGTCGGCTATTCACTCTGGAGCCAGGAGCTAGGGCTTTTCACGGGATTGACCGATGAAGATCTTGCCCACGACTGGACATTCGAAAGGATTTGCGCGCCTCGCGGCTTAGTCGTCTCCGGACGCTATACGCCGCGATTGATGGAGGCATCGCTGTCAGGTTCAGTCGGGGAGACATTGCTCCGGTTTCCGATGCCGGTCGAACTAAGAGGCCGGACCCCGAATGTCGAGGTTAATGGGATCCGAGTGCATCACGACATCCGAGGCGGAGAGATCACGGTAGGTCTCCCCGCTGGAATCGCCAACGCATCAGTATCGATCCACTGAGCCGCTGTCCCTCTCTTGCGGCGCAGGCCAGAAGGTCGACTCGGCTACGCGCAGCGATCCTTGACGACCTGACTCCGAAGCCTTACCCTAATGCAACGTTGTCTCAGTTCATTGGGTCGACATGTTGGACCCACAGATTGAATGAAGGCTAGGCCCTTTCTGACGTCCCAGGGTCTCCCTGCCGGAGACCTTGACACGGTTCCTGAGTCCGACAAGCGCTTCCCGGACGGTGCCCACTACCGCGTGGAGATTCCAAGCACCGAAGGGCCGCGCTGTCTCGAGGCGATTCTCGATGCCGCGCACCGGTATGACGTGCCGGTCCACCGTGTCTCCCAGGGCAGCGGCGTCTTCATGCTGACCGACGCTGAGTTAAGCGAAATGGCAGCGATGGCTGCGTCAGCTGGCGTGGAAGTAAGTCTGTTCGCGCGACCTAATGCGGGCTGGGACACATCAGCAATGTCGAGGTCGTCAGCCGGCGCAGTTATGTCATCCGTCGCACGTGGCCAAGAACAGGTCGTCCAGGCACTCGAAGACATCCAACGTGCGGCCGAGTTTGGTTTCCGCAGCGTGTTGATCGCGGATATCGGCGTGCTCGCCCAATTCAATGCCATGCGCGGTGCGGGACGTTTGCCTGCTGACATGCAGGCAAAGATTTCGGTGATGCTGCCCATCGGCAATCCGAGCGCGGCGCGCGTGCTTGCAGACCTTGGCGCAAACACGCTGAATCTACCGACCGACCTAACACTCGGTCAAATAGCCTCGATCAGAGCTGCGGTCGAACTGCCGCTTGATCTCTATGTGGAGTCGGCCGACAGCCTGGGCGGCTTTGTTCGACTATACGAAATCCCAGAAATCGTTCGAATCGCCTCCCCCGTCTACCTCAAGTACGGGCTTCGAAATGCGCCCGACATCTACCCGGTGGGGGGCCATCTACAGGGGACTGCGGTCGCGTTGTCAATCGAAAGGGTAAGGCGGGCTCGCCTCGGCCTCGAACTCTTGCACAGATATGGCGCCGAATACACGACATCCGATCGAGGCGCAGCCGGACTCGCTGTTCCTGCACGGCCATGAAGATTGCCGACGTCCAGACGCTCGTTATGGGCAGCTCCTGGAGAAACCTCACCATCGTCCGAGTTCGTACCGACGACGGCCTGGTCGGTCTAGGAGAGGTCCGAATGGTGAATCACACCGAGGCTCTCCTGGGCTATTTGAGTTACGCGATCCGCACGCATATCTTGGGTCAAGACCCGTTCGCCTATGAGGCGCTCGTCCAGCGAATGTGGCGTACGGACTATGAGCGTGCGGGTGCGGTTGTTATGGCTGGAATCGCGGCCATCGAAGTCGCGTGTTTTGACATTGTCGGACAGGCGCTGGGGAGACCGATCTACCAACTGCTTGGGGGACCGGTACGAGACCGCATTAAAGCCTATGCGAATGGTTGGTACACCGTCGAGCGAACGCCGGACGAGTTTCATTCCGCGGCACGTCGCGTTATGGAGCGGGGCTATCGTGCCTTGAAGCTTGATCCCTTCGGTTCAGGGTCCTATGAACTCGAGCCGGCAGAACGACGGCACGCGATCTCCCTTGTAGAGGCCGTCCGGGACGCGATCGGACCGGACGCGGAACTGTTCATCGAAATGCATGGCCGATTCACGGCCGCGACCGCAATCTCACTTGCGCGTGAGCTAGCGCGGTTCCAGCCGTCGTGGATTGAGGAACCCGTTCCGCCGGAAAACCTGGCAGCGTTGGAGAAAGTTTCACGCCAAGCACCGATTCCTATTGCTAGCGGTGAACGGATCCATGTTCGCCATGAGTTTCGAGAATTGTTCGAGCGCCAGGCAGTGGATATTGTCCAGCCAGACCTCACGCAGTGTGGCGGCATCGCCGAAACGCGAAAGATCGCCGCGTGGGCCGAGGCGTACTACATCCTGATTGCACCGCATAATGTCGGCGGCCCGATTTCGACTGCGGCGGCTTTGCACCTCGCCGCCGCGACTCCAAACTTCAAGATCCAGGAGCACTTCAACGACTTCGGCGAAGAGCATGTCAAGGCGTCTGCACCGGGCAACCCGGACGTCGTGGATGGCTTCTTTTCGCTTCCAAGCCGGCCGGGTCTTGGAGTGAGTCTTATGGAGGACGTCGTCACAGAACATCCCTACCGCCAACTCCACTTCGACCTTTTCAAGCGTGATTGGCACCTTCGCAGCGCTTCCACAGAACCGGATGCCACACGGCGAAATTGAGGACGCTTGCCGCGGCTATGGGCTGCAGCGGAAACATGGAGCGCGAAGAATCCAGACTTCATCTGAGGCGATGCTTCAGTCGCTACGACGCATGTGTACGCTGAGGCGTGGAGTGGGGACTCGTCACCAGATGACGGGAAGCTTGTGGACCCCGAAGTTGCCCATTTCTGGGCCGTAGACAGGGACATCCGCCTTCGGGACAGCCAGGCGAAGATTCGGAAATCGCTTCACGAGCTGCAACAGGCCAACCTGTAGCTCAATGCGTGCCAGGTCTTGGCCGATGCACATGTGGATACCCTGAGCGAACCCCACATGACCACTAGCAGTACGGGCCAAATCGAGCTCGTCAGGATGATGAAACTTGTCGGGATCCCGATTTGCCGCCGCCAGCGAAATGGTGACCACCTCGCCAGCTCGAATCCGATGCCCCGCGAGCTCGACTTCTGCAAGCGCAGTTCGCGTGATTAGTCGGAAGATGCCGGAATACCGTAGCAACTCCTCGGTTGCTGGAACAATGCGCGAATCATCCGCGCGCAGTGATTCCAGCTGTGATGGATGTTCGAGCAGCACAAACGCACCTAGAGCGAGCATGTCGCCTGTTGTCTCGAGGCCACCTTGGAACAAGACCAGGGCGGTATCCGCGATTTCGTCGTCCGTCAGTTCGCCGTGTGCTGCAACTTCGCTGATAAGGTCGTTTTCGGGCATCCGGCGCCTGTTGACGGTTAACTGCCGGACGTAATCCCAGGCATTCCGCCAAGCCTCAACAACGTCAGCAGGCCGCACGGCCGGATCGAAAAATATTGTGCCGAGGCGAAAGAACCTATCGACTTCGCCTGGGGGTACGCCCAACAGTGTGCATTGGGACCAAAGGGAAATCGGTATCGCGAAATCTTGCACGAGATCCGCGGGGGGTCCAGCCTCGGCCATGGCCAGAAGCCGGCCCGCGACGATGTGCTCGATCCGTGGGCGGAACTCCTCCATCCGGCGACTCGAAAAATAAGGTGCCAGCAATCGCCGATATCGAGTGTGGTCCGGAGGGTCCATAAAGATGAAACCGCGCATCGGCCGCCAATCGCCGTACGGCTCGAGGGCCTTTTCGAATTCTTCGTACCGCGACGCACCCATGAGCGGATTTGTCTTTAGCTGGGTCTCATGCCCTCCACGGCCGAATCGCTGGTCGGTCATGACCGCCTTCGCGATCGAATGACTCGTCACTAGCCAACCAACCTCTCCGTTGGCATATCGGACGCGAGCCAGCGGTTGTTCGTGGCGTAGCTTCGAGAGCTCATCTGGAGGATCGAACAGACCAGAGTGACTCGTTGGCATGGCGACGGGATCAGTCACGTTCGGGTCGTTCATGTGCGAGGCGTCACCGGCGCGACGCTTTGGTAGTGAGCACGCAAGCTAGTTGATCGACCTGATAAACCGAGTCTGGCGCGACTTGCGGTTGGTGTCGTGCCGACGAGTTGCATTTTGTCTGCTGGGACAAGATCACTCGCGCGCACTGCATCAAACCCTCTCAATCTCGAGACGGAGGTGCGTGCGTCTAGTCGCCCCAGGAGGAAGTATTGGTAGGTCGCCCGCGGCCAGATCGTGCGCGCGTCCCCTGACCGAACAATTCGCCGGCTCGAGCGCGACCACATACCAACCTCCTGAGCGCATTACCCATTGGTGAAGGCGCGGCAGCGTCGAGGCGTCCCACGAGAGCCGAAATCGAAGACGTGAATTCGGATTGACCACCTCGGCGCTAGCCCACCCCCCGTCGGTCGGCTCGATGGTGTGCTCGAACACTGCCTCTGGCACCGAAGGCTCCGGCGGACCCGGCCGGCGTGCCTGGTCGAGTTGCGCTTTCGACGCGGCATCTCGAGGTATCGGAGCGCGTTGGACCCTGGTCGCATCACCAACGATGATCTCTGCCGCCTCGGACACAAGTGGATATCCAAGATTTACGTGATAAAGCAGCGGCGCTGGTTCATCGATCACGCCGCAGTTGGTGGTGACGTCGGTCAGCTCGAGTCGGCCCTCTCCGGCCCACGCCTCCAACGTTCGCACGAGATTCAGGTGACTCCCAGGCCCCCCGTGCTCATCAACGGATGTCTTGACAGTGACCTTGTCAATTGAAGCTTCACGTGGCTCAACTTCGATCAGTCGGGCCCTCTCGTGTGAGTAGCGGCCATGAAGACCGTGCCCCTCTGACGGCGCACCAACGTTCCGAAGGCCGCATGTCGTGACGAGGCCGCCTCCGAACGCGGACAGCCAATCGAGACCCATAGGGTTCGCCAATGGCGGTCGCTCTCCAATCGGACTCGTCCACGCTATGGGAATTCCCTGGTACCAGGCGCTTCCAAGGTCAGCTCCGCGGTCGAGGAGAACGCGCACGCTCCATCCCTGGTAGAGCTGGATTGTCAATACGCGACAGCTAGCCCCCGCCCCGTCGGATTCGGTGCCGACATGAACCTCAACCTGGCGGGCGGCCATTCGAGCCAACGTTGCACGCAATTCGTCAACTCTGCCCACGATGCCTCCTATCGTTGAGGCGGCCAAATGTCCGCCATACGGTGCTATCCGAATTCAAAAGCGCATCTTCGGATACAGAAATCAATGAGATAATTGACACCTTCGCAACCTTGGTATAGGGTAATGCAACGTTGTCTTGGCTGGCAACGACGCTTGCGGGGGTTTGAATTATGGGGCCGTCTAGGTTGGGTAGTCCATCGCGCCCGGTCCTCGTCATACCGTTGGCTCTCGTACTCGTCCTGGCCACGGTTGTAGTCAATGCGCATCAACTCGCCGCCTCGACGACCAGCAACGCGGCATCGGTTGCGCCGAAGGCTGGCGCCGATCAGTACCGCTTCACGGACACGGATCCCGGCATCGTGGTCGACGGCTCCGATCTGTGGGTTCAAACCGCGTGGTACCAGGCGACCACCGGCCAGACGAGCCCGACCGCATGCCCGAATCCTTGCAAGACCGGGTGGCGGAGATTCAAGGGACCCGACATTGACCACCTTGTTCAACAGCAAGACGCCCAAATGGACTCGAGCTTTCTGACCGCCCAGAGCGGCCTTAGCGGGTTCAGCGGTTGGTGGTCAAGTGGCATCTGGCGCGATTCATCCACAGGCACTTGGTACTCGCCGATGCACACTGAGTACAGCGAAACCTATGGCGACTCGGGCGCACACACACGCAAGATCGTGTTGGGCAAGTCGACTGACAAAGGCGCCACCTGGACGCTAGTAGGCGACATCATCACGGCAGATTCAAGTCGTGGTGGGAGCCCTGGGTCGGATTGGATCGACTTTGGAGACGGCGATCCAAAGCTGTTCGTCGATACGACGGGTGGTTACTTCTACCTCTACTACATGGACGGCTGGATGAACACCAAGCAGTTCGGCCTCAGTGGCCAGACCATGAAGGTAGCGAGGTGCCAGATCAGCGCGACAGACGTTTCGGGAAACCACATGTATCCGGGTTGCTGGCACAAGTGGTACGGCTCGGCGTGGACACAAGCAGGACTGGGCGGTCTTGACACGCCGTTGTGGGCTAGCTCATTCAACGTTCGGAGCGAACCGATCGTCTTTTACGACAGCTACCTATCGAGCTTCGTAGCGCTGGCGAGCGGCTGGCAAGCGACCGCAAGCGACCTCGGCACGCAGAACTGGACCGCTCAAGACTTCTGCTTCCCCGTAAACAATCTGTGGTACATGTGGCCATTCGACACGTCCACGTCGAACCGATACTCGGTTGGTCAGACCTTTCGGTTGTACTCCAGTCGAACAACAAGTTTTGGACAGTACTTGCCCATCACGCTCTCGTCTGGTTTCCGAACAAGCTGTTCGAACCTGGTGGCGAATCCTGGTTTCGAGGCAGGATCGTTGAGCTCGTGGACTTCCACGGGTACGGCGATCGCGGACCCCGCCAACGCCAACAGCGGCTCCTATGCGGCCAAGGTGACCGGCGTAAACAGCAGTGTGTCGCAGACTGTGAGCGGCCTGAGTCCTGGCACCACTTACAGAGTTCAGGCATATGCCGACTTGATCAATGCTGGTGATCAAGCTTCCATTGCCGTTTCGAGTTATGGCGGCTCAACGATCACCAGTACCGTGACCTGGACCAACTACTTAAACGGTCACAGCCTGGTGATCGAAGGTCCGAGCGTGAATTTGACCTTCACGACCGGGGCGACAAACACGAGTGCAACGATCTCATTTACTAAGACGTCCGGATCGGGATCGGCTTATGTAGACGACGTTGCTTTAAGCCGCGAGAGTCCAGTCGATGACTCCAGCCTCGAGAGCTGGTGGCGGCTCGATGAGGGAAGTGGCACAGCAACGTCCGATGCCACCGGAACCGGAAATGCCGGGGCGCTGCATGGCGGAGCCACCTGGGTACAAGGACTACTCGGCAATGCACTCAATTTCAACGGAACGGATGGTTATCTCAGTGCCGGCGTTACAAACATGCCGGCCGCGAATCAACCCCAAACGATCTCTTGGTGGATGAACGTCTCTAGCTTCAGCACCGGAACGGCTATCGCAGTCACCAGCACTGCCAACAGCTCAGGAGTGCTTGCCGGTATTCCGAGTTCAGGGAATGTCGGAGTCTGGCAATTCGGCGGGACCTCCCTCGTTTCGGCCACCGCTCCCTCGGTGAATGCATGGCACCACTACGCCTACACGTTCGACGGGACCACGCACCGCCTCTACATCGATGGAGTTTCCGTCGCAACCTCAACCGTTACAGCCCAGACCGCGGCGCCTTCTGAGCTCAACGTCGGACGATCGACAGCCGCAACGAGCTACCTAGCTGGCAAGCTGGACGATGTCCGGATCTATTCCAGAGCCCTCACTGCATCCGACATTCAGCGGCTTGCTGCAGGCCTCGTTGGCGACTGGAACTTTGACGACGGCGGGACGATCACGAATGCTGGTGCGAATCTGTCAGCCCTGGATCCCTCACATCTTGCGGCCGATGGATCAAACAACGGGAACATCGGCAGCTTGAGTATCAGCGAGTCAAGTTTGCAGGCCTATTGGCGGGCCGATGAGTTAACCAGTACCCCGACTCTTGTCGACGCCTCTGGCAACGCGAACAACGGATCGCTGCTGGCGCGAGAACCAAACTTGCTGGGTTACTGGCAAGCCAACGACAACAGCGGTTCGACGCTCTCCGATGCGAGTGCCAATGCGAACAATGGAACGCTTAATGGCGGCGTCAGCTGGGCAGGTGGCCAATTTGGCGGAGGGCTGAGTTTCAATGGCTCGACCGGGTACGTAGCCGCAAGTGCCAGCGGCATGCCTGCCGCAAATCAAGCGCAGAGCTTTTCTTGGTGGATGTACGTAACTAGCTACAGCCCCGGATGTGCCATTTGCCTGACTAATGACGGCAGTAGTTCAGGGGTTCAAGCCGGAATTCCCACCACGGGCGTTGTTGGAGTTTGGAAATACGGTGGCACGGTGCTCGTATCAACGACCGCACCATCGGCTAATGCTTGGCATCATTACGCATACACATTCGACGGAACGACCCATCGGCTGTATGTCGATGGGACTTTGGCTGCGACCACAACCTCTACGTCGAATTCGGCGTCACCAGCCGAGCTGAACTTCGGCCGGTGGGCTGGCGGCTCCGACTACCTGAGCGGTCGGCTAGACGACCTGAGAATCTATTCGGCGGCTCTTAGCGCGAGCGAAGTAGCGCAAATTGCCTCGAGCATTACCGGAGGTGTGACTCGCGGGTACGGACAGTTCGCTCGAGACCTCGTATTTGACGGGACGACGGGCTACGTTTCTGCGGGAGTCACCAACCTGCCCGCCGCCAACCAAGCGCAGAGCTTTTCATGGTGGATGAATGTGCCGTCCTACAGTCCTGGATGCGCGATCTGCCTTACCAATGACGCCAGCAGCTCTGGCGTTCAGGCGGGAATTTCAAGCCCGGGTGTCGTCGGCGTTTGGAAGTACGGAGGCACCTCACTCGTTTCTGCCACCGCTCCGTCGACAAATGCATGGCATCACTACGCCTACACCTTCGACGGTACAACGCATCGTCTCTACATCGATGGAAGCCTGGCCACGAGTTCGACCGTTACACCAAATGCAGCCTCTCCGGCCGAATTGAATATCGGCCGCTGGGCCGGCGGGCTCTCCTACTTGTCCGGTCAACTCGATGACCTCAGGATCTACTCCGTCGCCATCCCTTCAACGGAAGTAGCGGTAATTGCCGCATCGCACGCCGGTGGAGTCTCCTGGGCTCAAGGCGTCTTCGGCAGCGCCGCAGTGTTTGATGGAACCACTGGATACATTTCCGCCGCTGTCAGCGATCTGCCCGCGGCCAACCAGGCCCAGAGCTTCTCGTGGTGGATGAAGGTCTCCTCGTATACGCCAGGCTGCGCCATCTGCTTGAGCAACAATGCCAGTAGCTCTGCGGTTCAGGCAGGTATTCCGACGACCGGGAATGTGGGGGTATGGAAGTACGGCGGTACCGTGTTGGTTTCAGCCGCAGCCCCCTCGGCAAATGCATGGCATCACTACGCCTACACATTCGATGGAACGACGCATCGAATCTATATCGACGGCACGCAGGTCGCTACGTCGACCACGGCGCCGAACACCGCTTCGCCCGCGGAGTTGAACTTTGGGCGGTGGGCAGGAGGCAATACCAACCTTTCGGGCTACCTTGACGCCGTTCAGATATATAACCGTGCCTTGTCGGCCTCGGAAGTTACGAACCTCTCGCTTGCAGGAGGACTAATGGGCCGATGGACTTTTGACGAGGGTTCCGGCTCGACAACGAGCGACACAACTGGAATTGGAGGCACAGGATCGCTGAACGGAGCTGGCATTGGATGGACTTCCAGCGGCGCGTTCGGTAGCGCCATCACGTTTGACGGCAGTACCGCATATATCTCAGCTCTACCAAACGATATCGACGGCAGCCTATACGCGCTTCAGATGCCAGCCGCAAACCAAGCGCAGAGCTTCTCGTGGTGGATGAAGGTCTCCTCGTACTCGTCCGGTTGCGCTATTTGCCTGACCAATAACGGCAGCAGTTCAGGCGTTCAGGCGGGTATCCCGACAACGGGCACAGTCGGTGTCTGGAAATACGGGGGAACCGTCCTCGTTTCAGCGACCGCTCCTTCGGTAAACGTGTGGCACCACTACGTCTATACCTTCGATGGCACGACGCACCGACTCTACATAGACGGCACCCTTGCCAATAGCGCGACGACAGCGCCTAACGGGGCAGCTCCGGTTGACCTTAATTTTGGTCGCTGGTCGGGGGGGTCGAACTACTTGAATGGGCAGCTGGACGCGATCAGGATCTACACGCGGACGCTCAGTTCAGGCGAGGTCACAGCGCTCGTAACGCAACAGTAGGAAGGGGCGCACGTACGCGGCCGCCAGTCAATTGAACTGGCGGCTGCGGATCGCAACGGAAACTCGCCGCCCCGATCGGAACTTGCGCGGACGCGAGCGGGCAGCGGCGGATGCATCGCCCGCAGGTGGTCTTGACAGGTGGTGAGTGGGACTTGGCGCTGACAGACGAATTGGAAAGAAGATCGCCCAGACGAACGGTACAAGTGGCGAATTGACAGCTTATCGGCTGGACTTCCGTGGACTTCGGTGGACGAATCGCCTGTAATCTCTGTCCGGTTTGAACTGAAAACGACCCTGCTGGACTGCGGTGGACGGGTTACCACCGGTATGGCATTCAGAAGGTCAGCGAATGTGCGCAGCCGCCTGCTGCGCTCGCCAACCGCAGTCAGAAAATTCGAGCGTGGCCGTGACTCGCGCGGTTCGGGAACTCGAAAGGCCTGACCACATTGTCCGCGCTTTGAGTCTTAACAGCCGCCTGCTCTACCGTTGAGCTACTCCGGAACGGGTCCCTCGAATTCTAGGTGCTGATCTCGTCCGG
>Ga0075426_10000327_pt1 | contig 32456 bp, 31 predicted proteins | sample SoiMethybrSBSTD5_FD_75304 | JGI IMG/M metagenome (GOLD analysis project Ga0075426, IMG submission 75304) | Bulk soil microbial communities from a Populus tree surrounding site in Tennessee, USA - Soil MetaG P. TD hybrid SBSTD5 | ecosystem: Environmental > Terrestrial > Soil > Tree plantation... | reverse complement strand
CCATAGGGATGACATTCGGGGCCGCCATTTGCGCGCCGGCTTGTGGTTTGTACGCCATGGAATACTACCTCTTCGCGCCGCGCCGCAGGATGAAGTAGTTGATCAGCTCCATCGAGGAGTTGTCCATCTCCACGTCGAAGGCTTCCACTTTATTGGTGAAATAGTTGTAAGCCCAGACGGCGGGGACGGCCACGAGCAAACCGAAAGCGGTGGTGACGAGGGCTTCCGCAATACCGCCCGCGACGGCCGACAGACCAGTTGCCTTCTGCGTCTCGATGCCCTTAAACGCGTTCAAGATGCCGACCACGGTGCCAAACAGGCCGACGAACGGCGCGGTGGAACCAATGGTGGCCAGAGCCGAGAGGCCGCGCTTCATTTCGGCATGGACAATGGCGACGGAGCGCTCGAGACCGCGCTTGGCGGCGTCGATGACGTCGGAATCCGAAACCTGCTGCGAAGCCGACTGAAATTCCGAGAGACCGGTGGCCACGACCTTGGCGATGTGGCTCTTTTTGTTGCGTTCGGCAATGGCGATGGCTTCATCGAGCTTGCCGTCCTTGAGCGCACCGGCCACCTGCTGTACGAAGATGCGCGACTGCTTGCGAGCCGCACTGTACATCAAGGCACGGTCAATCATGACACCGAAAGAATAAACAGAAAGAAGAAACAGGATAACGACCACGGTCAGCGCCAACGTACCCATGTTATGGATCATGCCGCGGAGGTCCCAGTTACCGCCCTGCAGGAGCAGGGCCGAGAAAAGATTGAGAGTGGCTACCATTCGTTTGCTCCTTAAGTTTCAAGCGACCCTCCGGCAGTGGCTGAAGGATCCGCGAGAGTGTTTGCTGAATTTAAATTTACTGCGCGGACTGGCGCGCGTGCCCCACAACTGGCGCGCCAGACCGTACTACTGGTTCAAAGAAAAGATCACGTCGATCGTCGTGTCCACTTCAACCGGCTCGCCGTTCAGAAGAGTCGGTTGATAGCGCCACTGGCGAACGGCGTCAAGAGCCGCCTGTTGCAAGAGCGGGTGGCCGGACAGCACTTCCAGTTGCTGAATCGTGCCATCCTTGCTGATGATGGCGTGCAAGCGGACGGTGCCCGAAATGCGAGTCTGCCGCGCGAGCGGAGGATAAACGGGCTGAACGCGATTGACGATGCGAGCAGCCTGCACGTTGCCGCCGACGCGGATCGGACCCGTTGGTCTCGGCTTCGGCGGTGGCGGCGCAGTGCCAATGCCGCCGATCACGCCACCCAGCACACCGCCCATCGAACCGCCGGCAACGCCGCCGGGAACTCCGCCCACGGCGCCAACGACGCCCGGATCGGGCTCGGCTTCTTCCTTAATAATCTTGATGTCCTTCGGGATCACTTTGGGCTGCATGAGTTTGCCGGCGTCCATCAAGTGAACTTGCGGCCGCACTTTCACAACTTGCACGGCGGCGGGTGGCGGAGGAGGTGGTGGCGGAGGCGGAGGTGCCGTGAGCATGGTAGCCATCATCGTTTTCGGCAGCGCCTCGGTGTAAATCAACGGAATAAGAATCAGGATGCCCAGAAAGGCAATTTGAACGACGGCCGACACAAAAACCGTCATGGGCTTCTTCGTCCTTGTTGGATGCGGACTCGAAACAACCATCTCGTCAAACATAGCGTGCTACCTCCTACCGGCGGGAGCGAGGCGTGCTGTGAGCTCTTCGCTACCCCGTTTTTTGTTGCCGGCTGCGGGTCCGGTCCCTGCTACCGCGCCACGGCCGCGCCAGCGATTCCAGGCAACGACAATAGGAGCGGCAATACCAAAGCTGGAGTATGTTCCTACCACAATCCCTACCACCAGGGCAAAGGAGAAAGCACGAAGCACCTGGCCGCCCATCAGGAACAGGACGAGCACGGTAAGGAAAGTCAAGCCACTGGTTAAGATGGTTCGCGAAAGCGTTTGGTTGATGGACTTGTTGACCACGTCCGCGAACGCTTCTCTTCGCAGCAAACGGTTGTTCTCACGAATGCGATCGAAGATGACAATGGTGTCGTTCATGGAATAACCGACCAGGGTGAGGAGCGCCGCGATGACCGTGAGGGAAATCTCGAAACGAAACAACGAGAAAAATCCCAGAGTGATCAGCACATCGTGGAACACAGCTAAAACCGCGGCAGCCCCGTAAACCCACTCGAATCGGAGGGCAATATATACCAGCATGCCCCCCAACGCATAGAGGGTAACCAGGACCGCCTGCTTGCGAAGCTCAGCGCCGACCTTAGGGCCGACGATCCGGATATCGCGAATGGCGAAAGGACCGAGCGAGTAACCAGACTTGATGACGTTAAGAACGGCGGGCGCTACCCCAGGAACTTTCGAAAGATCGTCGAAGTTGGTCAGGATGCCGTTCGCATTCGAATCGCGATAACCGAGAAGACTTTTGGCAAGTTCCTGATAGCGGTTCCCGGCGTTGACGGAAAGGAATAGAGGATCTCTCTCCGTAAGGACCTTGGAGAGAGAAGCGGGCGTAGTGGTGTAGGAATTGAAATCGGGCTTGTCGGAAGTGGCGACTCCATAAGTAGCATCCAAGGCACTTAGAACCTTGGCCCTGCTGGATTGCATAACGTCTTCATCCTGGCCCTTGCCTTCGACGAAGATGAGGACTTCGTTGCTGTTGGGGTTGGCAATGTCGTGGATGGGCTGGATTTCAGTATTGCCAAGCCCTTGCGTAGTCAGACCGCTGCGGATCTTGTCAGTATCAGGCGGGTTGGCAAAGCGAACGTCCACGTTTGTGCCACCACTAAAATCGATTCCGTACTTAATACCGCGACCGAAGAAAATCGAAGTCCATCCGGCGAGGAGAAGAATAGCGCTCAGGGCGAAGAAATACTTGGCTTTGCCCATCCAATCGAGATTGGGCTGCTTAAAGAGCTCGATCATGCCTTCCTAACTTCCCTTCCTTAGACACCGCCAAGGGCAAATTGTTCCCGGTCCAAGGTTCCCGGTCGAGGGCCACTCTACACAATAGCTGCGTAGGATAAAGGAACCCGGCCAGCGAACCTACTGCCCATTCGTTTATAAGCAGTTAGCCCGCATGCCTTAGCAGTTCTAGTACGCATTTAAATGCTCAGTGCCGCCTGACGGTCCATCTTGGTCAGGTGATACTGGAAAATCGTCTTGGACACATAAACCGCGGTAAAAATGTTGGCCACCAGACCGACCACCAGGGTAATGGCAAAGCCGCGGATCGGGCCGGTTCCGAAGAAACCCAGGAAAGCGGCGGAGACGACCGTGGTCACGTGTGTGTCAATGATGGTCCTGAAAGCGTTGTCAAAGCCCGCATCCACAGCGGCGGGCGAGGATTTGCCGTTGCGTATTTCCTCGCGGATGCGCTCGAAAACCAGAACGTTGGAGTCCACGCCCATGCCGATGGTCAGGATGACACCGGCGATGCCCGGGAGGGTGAGTACCGCGCCGAAAAGCCCCATGACAGCAAGGAGAATGATCAGGTTAAGGATCAAGGCGAGGACGGCGTTGCCTCCAGACAACCGGTAGTAAATCAACATGAAGACCATCACGACGACGAGGCTGAGCACCGAAGCCTGCACACCGTGACGAATCGAGTCTGCACCAAGAGAAGGCCCCACCGTGCTCTCTTCGAGGTACTTAATGGACGCGGGGAGAGCGCCAGCTCGCAAAACAAGAGCAAGGTCATGGGCGGATTCCTGGCTGAAACCGCCTTCAATCAGGGCGGAATCATGCAAAGGCTCCTTGATGTTCGGAGCCATGTAAACGCGGTGGTCCAGGACGATGGCCATCCTTTGACCCACGTGCCTTTCGGTAAAAGGAGCAAAACGACTTGCGCCGTCAGGGGAGAGGCTAAAGTCTACCACCCAATCTCCCGACTCAATGCGGCGCCTTTCGACCGCGGTTCGCAGATCACGGCCGGTGACGATTGGAGCGCGCTGCAGAACATACCAAGTCTCTCCCGTGTCCGCCGGACCACCTGTGGGGTTTCGGGTTTCCGCGCGGCCGGGCAGAAGCTCCGTACCGGCGGGAAGCACGGTGTGCTGGGCCATGTAAGTGGAGACCGAGGGATATGTTTCCGGGTCTTCGACGGAGCGAAGCTCCAACTGCCCCCCTTGCTGGATGACGGCCTTGACCCGAGTGGGATCCCCTTCGCCGGGAAGCTGGACGATGATTTCATTGGCATTGTTGCCGCCGCGAGGCTGAATGGTTGGCTCGGTCAGGCCCAGGGCGTTGACGCGCCGCTCAATGGTTTCGAGCGTCTGCGTCATGGTGGATTCCTGATTCTGTGCGATGGCGTTGGCGCGAAGCGTCCAAACGTAGCTGTTGGGCTGGCCGGGAGCGGGGGACATGTCCCAAACATTGTTGTATTGCGTGGACTGCAGGTCGCTCAGCACGGCGTACTGCGAGGGTTCAATGTTGTGGATGAGGATGTGCGTATCGTCGATGCGGCGGATTTCGTCATAGCGAACGTTCTTGGCGCGCAGCGCGGTCGTGACGCGGTCCACCGTGGTATCCGTCTCCTGCGCGATGGCTTCCTGCACCTGGACCTGAAGAATCAGGTGTGTGCCGCCCTGGAGGTCGAGGCCCAGCTTGATCTGGTTGCGGAAATTATCCTTGATCTGCGCGAAGGAAGTGGGAAACGTCGGATACCCGAAAAGAAAGTAGAGACAGAACAGAATGACTGCAAGAATGAACAGCGCTTTCCATTTGAGATTGGGATTCATGGTTAAAAGATAGGACGCGTCTTCGGGCGAAGAGGTGGCTTATTTTGCATCGTCTTGCGTCTCCACCTGAGCAATCGCCGCACGCGCGATTCGGATTTTGACTTGCGGCTCCGAGGAGATTTTCATAATGACCGCATCTCCATCGATGCCGCTGACGGTACCGTAAATGCCGCTGCCAGTGATGACTTTATCGCCCGTTTTCAAAGTGGAGAGCATCTCCTGAGTTTTCTTGCGCTGGCGTTGCTGAGGCAGGATCACCATAAAATACATAATGCCGAACATCAGGGCCAATGGGATCAGGATGCCGCCAAAGCCGCCGGTCGGTAATTGAAGAAGGATTGCTGCTGTCATCATCCGTTTTAAGTTATCAGTTTTAAGTTCTAAGTTAAAACTCTGAGCCCGGCTTCTTCCGCTCTGAATCTCTTCCTACGGCTCACAGAAGATAGCAAAAACCGCGGCGGGCAAAAATCGCCCGCTTCCCTGTTCTACGACTTCTCACTCTGTATGAGCAACCCCGACCCGGCCGGAGTAACTTGGCGCCTCGCGGATGGCCCGCGCGGTGCCTTCCTTCCGAGCCTTCAGCCCAAGCGACCTGAACGACGTTGCAACTCAGGCTGGGTCGGCGGCGTAACGCGCGTGCATCTCAGATGAGAAATTCGCTAGGTTCCCAAACTCGATAGCCTCTCGGATTTGCCGCATGATGTCAAGGTAAAAGTGGACGTTATGGTGGGTCGCCAGGATAGCGGCGGTCATCTCTCCTGCGGCAAAAAGATGGCGAAGATAGGCGCGTGTATAGCGGCGGCAAACACTGCAGGAACAATTTGAATCGATAGGGCGCGGGTCTTCCGCGTAGCGCGAGTTCTTGATGAGCACTCGGCCTTCGCTGGTGTAGAGGCAGGCGTGGCGCGCGGCGCGAGTGGGAAGAACGCAATCCATCATGTCGATGCCGAGAGCCACGTAGTCGGCTATCTGCTCGGGCCGCCCGACGCCCATGAGATAGCGCGGTCGATCTTTTGGAAGTAGGGTGGTAACTTCGGCAGTCATTTCACAGGTAGTTTCGTGCGGTTCGCCCACTGCAAGTCCGCCCACGGCGTACCCGGGAAAATCGAGTTCGAGAAGCTGGCGGGCGCTCTCACGGCGCAAGTCGGGAAAAGTTGCGCCTTGAACGATTCCGAATTGCCATTGCTCCGCAATCTGTCCATTGCGTCTTGCGGATTCCTGAAAATATTTGCGCGCACGACGGGCCCACGCCGTGGTGCGCTGGAGCGCAGCTTCAGCTTGTTGGCGCGGGGCGGGAGTTTCGATGCACTCGTCGAGGACCATGGCAATATCAGAGCCCAGAGCGAGTTGAATCTCCGCGGCTTTTTCCGGAGTGAGCAAATGCTCCGAGCCGTCGAGATGCGAGCGGAAGCGCACACCTTCGTCAGTGATTTTGCGCAGTTCGGAGAGGCTGAAGACCTGGTAGCCGCCAGAATCGGTCAGGATGGCGCGCGGCCAGGACATGAATTGATGCAGGCCGCCGAGGCGGCGAACCAGTTCGTGCCCGGGACGCAAATAAAGATGATAGGTGTTGGCGAGAATGATTTCCGCGCCAAGCTCTTCGAGCGCCTCCTGCGTAAGCGCTTTCACGGAAGCTTGCGTGCCAACTGGAAGAAAAAACGGCGTCTGCACGACGCCGTGCGGCGTAGTCAAGCAACCTCGGCGCGCGCCTGTCGCGTCTGTTTTCAGGACTTCAAAAGAAAAAGGCACCCGCTCAGTGTATCAGGAGAAGATGAAGGCCCAACCCACTCGGCAAATGACGTAGACGGCCCAGACGCCGAATGCAATCGTGAAGGACTTCGCGCCCTTCAGCTTCCTGGGATTCACAGCGGCAAAGCCGATAGCAATCAGGATGAGCGTCCAAAACGTAAAAACGTCAAACGACTTGCAGAGTGCAACCAGCCATTTCGCCGCATCCTCAGACAGCAAGGCGGCCAGATTCGTGGCCAGCGGGTTCTCGGGATCGATTGTTCCGGGCGGCTTCAAGAACAGAACCAGCAAGAAAAGCGGTGTACTGACAATCCCCACCAAACCGGCGTGCGCAACGATGGAAAATGCCTGGGAAAACCTGGCTCCCGCGCCAGCGAAAAGATTGTAGGCCCCCCACATGACGAGACCCACAAACAAAGCGAAGCAAATCGGCACTAACAGACCTGAGGCATAAACGATCCCCACGGTGAACTTGGCGCCCGTATCAGCCTGCTGTTGCTTTTGTTCGGCAGAAAGCTGCGCCGCCCGGGGACTCTTCTCCATCTGTTGGATGATGTAGTCACGCCAGTTCATCCTCTGGTTGAGAGCAATGACAGAGACAATGCTCAACACGGTTGTGAGAAGAATCGGCGCTACCCAACCGGGCTTTCTTGCGATGTCTTCAAACGTCGCCTTCGGCGAGAAGAAGACTCCTATAATCCGGCCAATCGGGCCGATCGATGCCTGGGGTTGCGCCTGCGCTTCAGGCATAGGGGTAGGGGTTGTAGCCATCGAGGACTCCTCCACCACAAGATTTGAGTTACGGGTGCTTGATAGAAGTACGCACGGGAACGGGAGAAGATTTCAGCGCCCGGATTGTAGCGCGAAGGAAGTTCACAGTCGACAGCTAACTGCCCACAGCTGTCAAGCCTCGTACTTCGAGCAGGCATGCCATCATGTCGATGATGCGTACGAATTGAACTTTGTGAAACTTCCGCTCGAAATTTCGGGTCGAGAGAGTTATATCTCTCAAGAGATGGGAACGACGAACGAACAACCGTTCGCTCAATATCAAAGCCTCTTTGAGGCCTCCAAGCCGAGGTCTGTGCGCATTAGAACGTTCGATCGAATCATTCTAATTACTCTCCCAGTTGCGGGCGTTATCTTGTTCTATTTCAACGCCACGGAGATACTAGGCCTTCCTCAACCACGTATTGGCTCGTCACAAATTGTCGACGCTGTGCTTGGTCTCGTTTTCGCAGCCATCCTCTTGGTAGTTGGCTGCGTTACGGCCTGGAAAGTCCGACGAGACAAAGAGCTTATGCGAAACGGCGAACTCGTGGTGGCGGTGGTAACCCATCAAACGTTGGTAGAAGTGCGTAGCGGCCGAGGCGGAAAAAAGAAGAGAAGCAGAGTGCGGTACCGTTTCAAGGATCCATCCGGCCAATTGTACCAAGGCACTGGGACGGACCACTCCCGTACGCTCCGCGTCGACATGACCGTACCCGTGTTCTACGATCCCACCAATCCGGAGCGGAATGTCGCGATTTGCACCGCCTCATGTGAGCTTGAAGAGAGCTAACGCCTGGAAAGCGGAATAACGAATTTGAGCGCGGTGTGCGTGGAAGAGAAGCCGACCACTTTTACATCTTTAAGGCCGGACTTCCGGCCGGCGGAGAGGACGTCGTTTTCCGTGATGTGTTTCTGGCCCTTGGGATAAACGATCCAAAGAGCAGCTGCGCCTGACATGGCTTTCGCGATTTTTGATAGCGCCGAAAAATCTTCTTTGGAATCCGCCGCGAAGAAGATGTGCTCTGAGTCTGAAGCAGCTTTTCCTTTCGTGATGGATTTGGTGAGCTCGTCGACCTCGCGAAGAAATTCTGAGTCCAGCTTGCCGATCAACGAAACCTTGGCAGCCGGTTTTACCCCAAGCTTTTCAATGCGCGATTTTGGATGCAGAATTTTCTCGAGCCATTTCCCCGCGGCGGCAGAACCAAGATGAAACGAGGCGAGACCTTCGTCGGTTTGCAGACGAAGCTTGCCGTCCACTGTCTTTGCCGATTTGATCGTGGAAAAAGGAATCTTCAGCCGGAAGTCGCCGCGAAAGAGAACTTCATTCGTCTCGAGCAAGGCCTTGCCTTCCGATTCTTGCTTGCCAAATCGCACTTTGCACGTCGCTTCGTTGCCCATCGAGTCCGCCTTCCCCGACCAATTTGTTGGCAGAGTGTAACTCTTCTTGACATGCGTCCGCACGGATTTCCGCCACAATAGTAAGCTAAAGAGTTTTATGGCCACCGCAACCGCACATCGAGTCGATTGGAACATCATCTGGGCGCAGCGCGGATTCCGCTACTTTTTTGTGGCCATGTTCGTGTCGCTTTTCGGCAGTGGCATGAACTTCGCTGGCGTGAGCTGGTACATCCTCGTGGCCACCCATTCCACCGTCAAAGTCAGTTGGCAAGTCATGGTCATGACCATCCCTGGATTGTTTGTGCCATTCCTCGGCGGCGTGCTCATCGACCGCTTCGACCGGCGCTACCTCGGCGTCATGCTCGACCTCGTGCGCGGCTGCTTCGTGCTGCTGACCTCGTATATCGCGTGGCGCGGGCATCTCCAGCTCTGGCACCTCTACGGCATGACGCTGATCACCGGCACAGGTTCCGCGATGTACTGGGCCACGGTGAATGCGCTAGTGCAGGAAGTGATTCCGTCCAGCCAGTTCACGGGAGCGAATGCCGCCGTTTTAGTTGGCGTGCAAAGCGGCATGCTGATTGCCGGCGCCTGCGTGGGCTTCCTTTATAACACTGCGGGGATCGCGGGCATTCTGGCCATTGACGGCGCCACTTATTTCGTTTCCGCGTATTGTTTGTACTGCGTGCGGCAGGGATACGTCTCACCCCGCGACCGGCAAAAATATCCCCGCGAGTTCAACGAAGCCACCGAGGCGACTGCCGAAGCGCTGGAAAGCGGAGAAACGCCCGAGGTGGCAGAGGCCGGACTTTCGCTCGCCGTTTACGCCGACATGCGCGAAGGCTTCGCCTATTTGCGCCAGCAGCCGCTCGTACGCGCATTGGGGATTACGCACTCCATTATGATGGCCGGAGTGGTTAGCGCCAACGTCGTGCTCGTCGCGCTGGCAAACGACATTCTTCATGCCGGCGCGCGCGGATTGGGTTTTCTGGAAGCTGGCTGGGCCACCGGCGCCATTTGTGGAGGATTGATCGCCAGCCAGCTTCCCAGCGCCAAGCGCATGCCGCTGTACGTTGCGGCGTGCGCGGTACTCGCCGCGGGTCACATGGCCACGCCCTTCGTCGCATTCCTTGTGGGCGCAGTGATGATGCAGATGATTTTCGGATTCTGCCGCGCGCTTGGCGGCGTGGTCGCGCAATCTTCGCTGATGTCCATTGTTCCGCGACATTTCATGGGACGCACGCAATCCGCGATGGCCATCCTGACCACTGTGGTCCAGCTTCTGATGAGTTTTGCCCTCGGCTGGGTCGCCCAAGGAGTCAACCTTACCGCTGGTTACGCATTGCTCGCTCTGCTGTATACCGGCTCGACCATCTCATCGATTCGCGCGCGCCAGCTTATGCGCTAGTTGACAATTTATCTCTACCTATGTAGACTTGGCGCATGGGCCTCCGACTGCGCATGTCGCCCCAGACGCTTTCCCTGCTCGAAGCGCTGCTCATCCATCCAACCCGGTGGCACCACGGCTACGCTCTCAGCCAGCAGACCGGGCTCGCTTCCGGCACGCTCTACCCCATTCTCATGCGCCTCGAAAAACGGAAATGGCTGGAGACGCGCTGGGAAGAACCCGGCGTTACAGGGCGCCCGCCGCGGCATCTCTATCGGCTGACGTCCGATGGACGAGAATGGGCGCGTGATGAAATGAAAGACGCGCGTGCGCGCAGAGTCTGGAAGCCCGCTTACACTGGAGTCTGACGTGGCACCCCAATCCTTATCGCTATCACAGAAGCTCAGCGCGTTTCTTGCTCGGAAGATTGTCTGGCTGTGGCCCAAGGAAACAAAAGAGTGGGGTCTGGCCTTCGAAGCCGAGATTCCTGAAATCGCCACGCCCTTCGCTTCGGCGCGCTGGGTGATTGGAGGCGCCGCGCTCCTGGCGAGGGAAAGTCTCCGTCATTTCTTCAAAAGTCTTTGGCGGCCGCTGGGCGTCACCGCACCGGGCGATCCCTCTGCGTTGACCGGCGATGGAGGCCCTGCTCCGCGGCTGCCTCGCCTCTTCGCAGGGCTCTTCTTGTTCGCATCACTCGCCATGCTTTGTCTTCCTGAGGTTCGGGCAAGCCTTGGCTCCTCCGTGCTCTTTGGCCGTACTAAAATTCATGAGTACTTTCAGGAACGCAACATTCAGAGATTGCGCGAAATCGCGCGCACCAACCACGACCCGCAACTTCTCGCCTTCCTTTCCCTTGCGCTGTGGTACGAGAAGGATCACTTGGCATTGGCGGACGAGGCGATCCGCCGCGATCCCTCTCTCACTTGGGTGGACTATTCGACCGCCTGGTGGTTTTGGAGTGACACAGATCAAAGCCATTTCCTTTCTGACGAGCGAATCGCGCGGTTGCAGGCATTTGATCCGCAAAATGCCGCGACGCTCTTTCTAAGTGCCGACGTCATTAGCCAAAGTGATGGCACGGGCTGATACTTCGCATGACACTCCGGAGGATTGGGCGTGGGAACTGGAAGTTGCGAAAAGCCCGGCATGGGTAGCTGCAATGGACCGGGTCTTTTCCGCTCCGCGGTTTCACGACTATTTTGCCCAACAAGTTGATCTTGCACGCGAGGTCTGCGCCCGCTACCACATCTCTGATCCAGACCTTGTCAGTTATGTTTTCCGCGCGGATGGGCCTACGTTGGAAGACGGCCTAAACATCGAGGCTTATTCTCGTCTTTTAGTTCGCGGTGGCGACGAGGCCGCCCAACGTAAAGACTGGTCGCACGCCATTGAGGATTATGAGAAGGTCGAGCAGTTTGCAGAGAAGATCCCCGGGGGGGACGAATACAAACGCTGGTTCGCGGCGAAGATCGGAGGCTTGGCCGCAAAAGAGCTGGAGCTTGCGCTTGAGGCTGCAAATCGTCCCAAAGAAGCGCAAATTGCCGCAGCGAAATTGGCATCGTGGAATGAAGCGAGCGCTGAGTTCCAGACGCATTTGCGACAGAATGCTTCGGGCAAAAGCCGGCGGGCATGGTCAAGGCCGGAGCGGGCAGGTTTGGTGATTAATCTCGCTGTCGTGCTTATAGCAGTTGTCCTTCCACTGACGATGATGGTGCTGTTCAGCGCAGGCTTCGCAGACTCCTATTCCAGGCGAATCTTGGGTCGATCCTTTCGCCTCGTCTGCCTGGCAGCCGATGTCGCCCCTATCGTTCTTGTTCTCTCTTTTGCTCTGCTCTTCTACACCTATCGCCCCTACGCACATCTCTTCCAAAATGCCAGATCTCGTGAGGACCTGATGTCTGCGGTAGTTGTGGCACATCAGTTGCCTCTGACGGTCTGGCTCTTCGTCTCCGACTCCTTTTATGTTCGTGGCCGCTACTATTTTTGGGTCGGATTGACGAGCGCACTTTCGCTGGTGCTTTTCCTTCTGCTTTCCGGATGGTGCCGAAGCGCGGCGGTTCCTAAGCGAACTGGCTGACTAAAGAAAAACCCAATCGGAAGAGCGCCTCGTGCGTGACAGCTGATGTGCTAGCAGCCTTGAAGCGGATCACGACACCGGAACATTCTTGCGGCCGAGCATTTCGACGGCGGCCTGGTACAGCTTGGCGCGTAATTGATAGCGTTCATTGGCCCTGGTGATGTAGCGCACGGCCACTTCCACACCGCCGACTACGGGCTTGATACTGATTGCGGGCTCCACGGAGAACGAGCTCATTTCCCGCGAACGTGTGGAGCAGCGCCACTCTTCCTCGGCTTGCTTGGCACTTCCTTTTGTGGCCTCCGAGACTTTCTTTTGAAATTCTTGCACGATCGGATAGGGGTCCTGGCCCGCAGGAAGCACCAACTGCAATTCGTCCCAAAGCCATTGGCCGGAGGTTGAAAAGTTAAAGTAGTGGCCCTCGATGGCGAAACTGTTGGTGAAAGTGACGCGCCTGCCCGTGGGATGTCCGGAGTCGGTCCAGTTGCCCGTCTCCAGCAGCACCGTGTGGAACGGGCCAATCTCGACAACTTCCCCCGTCACGCCGTTGATCTCCACCCAATCGCCCAAGCGAATCCCATTCTTCCCCATCAGCACGAACCAGCCAAGGAAGCCGACGATGAAATCCTTGAGCGCGACGGTGAGGCCCGCGCCGGCCAAACCGAGAAACGTTCCCAGTTGCCCCGGCGGCCCGATGATCACGAGCAAAATTAAGAGAAAGGCCACCAGACGCACGGTCACGTGAGCCACGGTGTGCAGGCTCTGTAGCTGCCGGCGGTCCATGTTGAGCCGGCTCACCAGCTTGTCCATTAAGGTGGCGAAATAAACGCCGAACAAAGCGATGGAGAGGATGATCGTGAGGCCAATCAAAATCCGGTGGAGAACCGCGCGCTGGCTGGCGGCAACCACGTTGATCCATTTCGAATAGGTTTCGGCGAGCTGCTTTTGGTTGTCGATTCTCTTGCCCAGAGAAGCGAGGGTCTTCTTGACCGAGCCGCGCTGCGTTGCTGCATTCACTCGGTCCGCAGAGCTCTGTTGCCCGGGCCTTGCAGGCGCGCTTGCACTAGCGGCTGTTTGTGCCGCGACCGCAGCACTCGCAGATGTCGCTGGGTTGCCTTGTTTTGCTTCGGACTGCGCCTCCAACGCATTGTGATTTGCTGAAAAAGCCGCCGCCGCGGATTCTGCCTGTTGTTTTGCTTGCCACAGGAGCATCTGCTTTTGGTAGAGAGCCCACCACTCCGAGAAGCGGTGAATCAGCCCGGGCTGCCCGACCGCCGCACCCGCACTGGCTTTCAAGTTATCTTTCAAACTATCGACTTCCTTCGAAGAACTCTCGTGCTCTGAGGTCAGCGCCTCGATGCGGCTGGTCGAATCCCCTCCGGCCCGGGCCAAATCCTCCTTCGCATCATCGACTTCGTCCTGGTGGTCTTGCTGGTTGGCTTGAGCAAGAACCAGTTGATCGTGCAGGCTGTCCTTTCTTGCTCCGGTGGCCTTAGCCTCTTCGGCGGTCAGCCGCTCAACCAACGCATCGTCTGCCGCAAGCACATTCTCAGCTTGATTCAGACGTGCCTGTATCTGCTTGGCCTCGGCGCTTAGGGGGACCGGGTGTTCTTCAAGCTCGCGCTTCGCAGCGGCGTAAGCCACATCCATGTCTTTGTCGGCAGTTCCCAAGGCCTGTTGCGTGAAAGGCAGCTCGTCCTCCGTAGCTGGCATCTTCGCCAGTTCCAGCGCGGTGCGAATCGGAGTCTGGTCAACGGCAGCGGCGGCACCAGTTCCTGCGGTCTTGCTGCTATTTCGGGGCAAATTGGGAGCCTGGCCCGTTCGGACGAGTCCGTAGACCGTCGCGGTCAGGAGCAGCACGAGCGTGATCGCGAGGATTTTCTGGTAAGGTTTCATGGTTCTTCCTTCACCTCACATTCTAATGACGCAAAGAGCTGCGCACAACGGAGCGAAGAGCTTAATCGTCTCACCAACCTCTTCGCGATTGCCGGCGCGCTTTCGGACGCGTAGCAGTAATCTTGAAGGAAGAGGCTCCCCCTTGGATTCGCGACTGCCCAAGCTGATTTTCGTGCTCCTGGTGCTATACGCGGCGATTCATTTCTCGTCTTTATACCCGCGACTGCCCGGCGTGGTGGCTTCTCACTTTGACGGGCGCGGCACGCCGAACGGCTGGCAAACCAAGCAGGCGTTCTTCACCGTTTTTGTGGGCATGAGCGTCTTGTGCGCGCTGATTGGTTTCGGCCTGGCCAGCATCATTGGGCTCCTGCCATCCCGGTTGATCAATCTTCCAAACAAGCAGTATTGGCTCGCGCCGGAACATCGTGAGGACACGCTAGATTGGCTGAGGGCGCATTTCGCTTGGTTTGGCTGCGTCATCTATGCGGTCACGATCATATTTATTAACTACGCCGTACAGTCCAACCTGCATCCGGACCATCCGCCTGGCGTTGCGCAGCTTTGGTACGCCATTGGCGGGTTCTTGACCTTCCTCATCGTGTGGCTCATCCGCATGTTCAAGAAATTCCTTCGAGCCCCGCAAACACCACTAGGAGCGAAGTTGTAATGCCAAATCTGTGGAAATCTGTCGCCGTTGCTTTGGTCGCGGTAGTCGCAATGCGGGTGCTGCGAACCTATTTCATAAAAAGGGGGATCCGCGGCGACTTTGACTACGCGATGCAGGTTGTGGCAAGAGAAGCCGTGAAACGGGCCCGAAAGGACTATCAGGTCGAACTCGATTTCTCTCCAGATTCCGTCGAACGTGTGGAAGAGATTCTTGGGAGAATGCACGAAAGCCACCTAAAGACCCCCTCCACCGACAAGGAACTCTCGCTACTGTCCATCAGATGGGGCGCCTATATCGGTGAGGTCGTGAAGCGCGTTCAACCGGGCAGGTGGCAGCGCGATTCAGAAAAGATGGGGCGCGGCTCAATGCCTGTCGTTTTTGATTCCGCAAATGAAGCGTTTCCGTGTTCGTGGGCGTATAAGAGGATTGCCGACGGCCCCGATGACAATGTCTTCTTCAAGTTTCGGGTCTTGACCGATCTTGAGTTGCAGAAACACGTCGGAAGCACTCAAGCCATCATTATCGATGGAACGCCTGAACAGAAAGAATAAAAACGCCTCCGATACTCCGGAGGCGTTCCATTTTCCAATTTCAGTTTTCGAGTTTCCGTCTTTCTAGAGGTAATCCCGCGACGGGCCTTCCAGGAACGCCCGCAGCTTCCGCGAACGCGACGGATGCCGCAGCTTCCGCAACGCCTTCGCCTCGATCTGCCGAATGCGTTCACGAGTCACCGCAAACGATTGGCCAACCTCTTCAAGCGTGTGCTCGCTCCCGTCGTCCAAGCCAAACCGCATCTTGATGACTTTCTCTTCGCGCGGCGTCAGCGTCTTCAGCACCGAAGAAGTCTGTTCCTTCAAATTCAAGTTGATGACCGCATCGGACGGCGAAACTACAGCTTTGTCTTCGATGAAATCGCCGAGGTGCGAATCTTCTTCTTCGCCGATGGGCGTTTCGAGCGAAATCGGCTCCTGCGCAATCTTCAGAATCTTGCGCACCTTGGACACCGGAATATCCATGCGCTTGGCGATTTCTTCGCTGGTCGGCTCGCGGCCCAGCTCCTGCACAAGCTGGCGGCTGGTGCGCACCAGCTTATTAATCGTTTCGATCATGTGCACCGGAATGCGGATGGTGCGCGCCTGGTCGGCGATCGCGCGCGTAATCGCCTGGCGAATCCACCACGTCGCGTACGTCGAAAACTTGTACCCGCGGCGCCACTCGAATTTGTCCACCGCCTTCATCAAGCCGATGTTGCCTTCCTGAATCAGATCCAGGAACTGCAAGCCGCGGTTGGTGTACTTCTTCGCAATCGAAACAACCAGGCGGAGGTTCGCCTCGATCAATTCCTTTTTCGCTTGCTCCGCTTCCGCTTCGCCGCGATGAATCAGCGTCAGCGTGCGCTTCAATTCCGTGAAGCCCACTTCGCTGGCCTCTTCAATATCTTTCAGCTCCGTCCGTCGCGTGCGCAACTCTTTGCGCGCTTCCGCGGCGACTTCGCCTTTGGCAACGTCCGCGCGCCGCTCCAGCCGCCCCGCCTCGCGTTCGAGCGACTGCAGCCGCTCGACCGTCCCGCGCATCTTGTCGATCAGCCGCTTCTTCTCAAACGGGTTGAAGTCAATGTCGCGAATCGCCAGCGAGATTTCCACGCGCGTGCGCGCCACTCCCCACTTCGCGCGAATGTAAGACCGCTTCTTGCCCTTCGGCGTCTTCTCGAGTTTTACCGCCTGCTTCAGCGCCGTGTCGTAGAGCTTCGCAATCTTGTCAATCGACTTCAGCGTCTGCTTCGTCTTGTTCGCAATTTTCTCTTCGGTCAGCTCTTCGTCGTCGAACTGTACGATTTCCTTGATCGACCGCACACCCTTGCGCAAATCATCGCCAACCGCAATCAATTCCTTGATCACGATCGGCGACCGCGTGATCGAGCGCATCACCACCAGCTGCCCGCGCTCGATGCGTTTCGCAATCGTCACTTCGCCTTCGCGCGTCAGCAGCGGCACCGTGCCCATTTCCCGCAGGTACATGCGCACCGGATCGTTCGTCTTCTCAAGCGAACCCGGCGTCAGGTCCAGATCCGCTTCGCCCTCATGCGCTTCTTCCTTGCCGATGCCGCCCTCGCGGTCCCCGCCCTCCGCCGACACTTCCACCGCGCGCGCCGCCTTCGCCGACGCCTGATCTTCATAAATCTCGATGCCGTTGCGCTCAAACGTGGTGAGCAGATCGTCAATCTCTTCCGAAGAATGCACTTCCGCGGGAAGCGAATCGTTCACTTCGTCGTACAACAGGTACCCGCGCTCTTTGCCGATGGCAATGAGCTGGCGTACCGCATCGTATTTTTCTTCAAGCCCTACAGCTGCCACACATCCCTCCCAAAATTGTGCCGCGAGCCCTCGTCACCAAATCAATCTATACAAGGCGCGCCCCAATCTCCGCCTGTTGCCAGAGACACAGACAGGCTCGCGCGATGGCGCAAACCACGGGGATATCCCCCAAGATCGCTCGCTTTTTTTGTTTGAATCCTTCTGTGCCGTGCCGTTCATTCATCGCCGCCCCGTGCGTTGCTCGCATTCCGCACCTCGGGGGGCTCGGCCCCTGCCGCTAAGTACATAAATATAGATGCATTTAACGGCAAAACCGTTACTCGACGAAACCTTGCTAAGTTACACGCTCAAATCCCCTGCCGTCAATCTCTTAATTCGTGAAAATCTGTGGAAGAATACCGCCTCCGCGTTTCGCGTTAGGGTCGGCTGCTTATGCGTACTCGTCCCGCTTCTATTACGGTAAACGCATCTTGCAGTCGCGAACCCAGCTTCGCCACGGCCTCAACCACAGTCGCCAGCTTAGCTTGACGTGCGCGGCTAGGAAATCGGATCAGAATCACGCCGGCTGACGGCCGGCCCCGCGCATACACCAATTCACCAAAATCCCGATCCTCCGTGATGAGTACCCGCTTCTCGTTGAGGGCGCGTTCTAGAACCTGTTCGTCGGCCGCGCCTCTCGCTACCTCGCTAATGGCAACCACATCATGGCCCGCTTCGCGCAGTACCCGTAGGACAGGCCAGGCGCAGCTTTCGTCGGCCAGGAAGTTCATGCTTCAGGATTTGCCAGGATTCGGCGTGTCGGGTAGCAACACAACTTCCTCGTGGGCTACGCTGGCCGCGCCGTAGGCCACTGCCGCCCGGATGTCCTCCGTTGTGAGGTGCGGGTAGTCTTCCAGCAGTTCACCCTCGCTCGCGCCCTCCGCGAGCTTGCGCAGGATGAGCTCCACCGTGATTCGCGTCCCCCGAATCACGGGCTTCCCCATCATGATCTCGGGGTTAATCTCGATTCGCTCGGTCGTCATCGCTATCCCTTTCACTCATCATAGCTCCCCCGCCCGAGCCGCACAATCGCCACTTCCTTTAAACCTCGGGTACCCCAGGCTCGCTTTTTGAGCCTGGGTCTTCTCTTTTCATGTAACCTCTTCCCGCGGCCACCAAAGGTCCCGTCGGAGGTTTCCAACTTGGCATCCGCCCTTTCCCACGCCGTGGCCGCCCTGAGCCTCGGAACCTGCTTTTATCGCCCCGGCACGCCCAAACGAGTCTGGGCTGCAGGGGCTCTTTGCTCCGTGCTACCCGATATGGATGTGATCGGCTTCCACTTCGGCATTCGCTACGGCGACTTTTGGGGACATCGCGGATTCACCCATTCCCTCCTCTTCGCAGTGCTTCTCGCCACTCCTGTCGCCATTCTGATGTTTCGCAAGGCGTCACCGCAAGCGAGCCTCCTCTGGATTTGGACTTACCTCTTTCTGGCCACCGCCAGCCACGGCCTTCTCGACGCCATGACCGACGGCGGTCTCGGCGTCGCCTTCTTCTCCCCCTTCAACAACGACCGTTATTTCTTGCCTTGGCGGCCCATCCTGGTCTCACCGATTGGCGTCGGCCGATTCTTCTCCGAACGCTGCTTGGCCGTTCTCCAGAGCGAACTTTTGTGGATCTGGCTCCCCTCTGCGCTCTTGGCAGCTCTAGCCTGGTTTTGGCAGCGCCGGAGCCGCGTCAAATGATCGCCTTTGAATTTGTAGCGCCGGGCTTTAGCCCGGCATCCCCGGCTGGGCTAACCTGTGACGTGAGTGACTCCACTGGGGCAGCGACATCGCCGGAGATGGTGGACTGGTACGCCGTCCCCGCTCCCCCCTGTGTTCCGGAAGGTTCGGTCGAAGCGCGAATTCCGCGTTCCCGTTTCTGTCTCTTAAATAGGCCGCCTCGCAGGATTACTATGGGGCAGGAGGGGGCTACTTAAGTGGGGTTACGGTTTCCGCCATGGACATCCCCCCGATAATCTTCCAGCTATCAGCGGTCTTGACCCAAGTGTGAGTAACGCGCAGCGTGCGCTCCAAGCCGTTGCCGCCCTTGTCCACCCATTTATATCTTATCCAGTAACACACCACAGCCACGTCCCCGGTCAATTGAATCGCAGAAGCTTTGAACTCCGCGAACTTGAACGCCAGTCCCTTGCTGGTCTGGGAAGTGATCCAATCGGTGATGTGGTCTTTGTGGACGGGTGCCGCGCTCATCGATGGCCAGCCGAGGAAATCGCTATGCCACAGCCCTAGATAGGCGGGTAGGTTGTCTTCCTCAACGTAGCGCCAGTACGCTTGTTCGAGATGCCAAATCGTTTGTTCGTTTTCGGACTGTTGGGTTGCGGAGGTTACTACGGACGAGAGCGGCAAGCCGCCGATCAATAAGCAGGCCGGAAGGATGCACAGTATGACTGCCAATCGAAATCTGACCATTTAACCTCCGATGGAGTTATTGGGTAGGCTTCATGGGGGACTGCGCGGCGAGAAGCAACTCAAGCAAATGCCCCATGTCCGACACAGGCACACTCGGGAGCTTGTTGTACTCCGCCAATGACATCGTGGAGCCGTTGGGAGGGAACTCGGTGTGGTTCAGGAGTACGACGACCAAATCCCGATTCGGAATCACGATCACGAATTTTCCAAGCGCACCGAGCGCGTAGAAGTTCTTCACGGGCAGACCGAATCCGTTGATCCACCATAGGTAGCCGTAGCCCGCGCCCTCTCTCGCGTTTTCCGTATAGGCGTGGGTGCTCTGTTCGATCCAACTGGACGGGACGATTCTAGTTCCGTCCCAATTGCCATCCCGCAACACAAGGTATCCGAACCTCGCCAAGTCGCGGGCACTTAGCCGAAACATATAAGCCGGATGCGATGACTTCGCGAAGGCGGGATCATCAGGTTCTGCTCGCTTGTAGTACATGTCTTCCAAGCGAAAGTCTTCCATTTGTGTGGGAAGGGCAATCTTGTCACGGAACTCCCTGCCGATAGCCGTGTGGAATTGCCGCTCGAATATCGTTCCGAGAGCGTTGAAATCCCAGTTGTTGTAGTAAAAGAAAGTGCCCGGAGCATGCGACCCGCGCTCAGGTTTGGTCTGCAGCATTGTCGGGGTGTTACCAACGGAGGAATGGTAGACCCCCGATCTCGCCTCCAAAAGCATCCTAACCGTAGCTTTCTTCTCTTCCGCAGTGAGGGGTGGATCGTCGTCGATGCCGAGTTGCCCGACTGTGGTGTCCAGATCGAGCTTTCCATCGGGCAGGTCGATTCCGTAGAGCACGCTCAAGATGCTCTTCCGTACCGAACTGACCATGATCTTCATCGCCGGGTCGCCCCACTCCACAACGACTCTGCCGCGATCTACAACTATGAGATTGGCAGGAGGAAATGTGTCGAAGTATTTTCGTGCTTCTTCTAGTCGTGCGCTTGACCAACCAAACTCTTCGGGCGTGGCTTTGATCCATGTTTTGCCGGGGAAAACACTGGCCGGCGGCTTAATTGCCTCTTGTGCTCCCGCGATACCGCACACCAGCACCGCTATGATCATTAGTTTCTGCATTGTCGTTTATTCGTCCAGAGTCGAGCTTAGAACCCGTCCGCTAGGAGAAGCGGGAACCGAAGTTTACTTTTTCCTGTCACGCAAGTCCATGAAGAGTTTCACCGTTGCAGGACTGTTCCCGCGTAGCAGTTGTTCACAAAAAGCAAACGCGAAAGGGGTACCCTCCGTGGTTAAGTTAAGGGTGCTTTATACGCCCCGTCATCTAAATCAGCCGGGCGTTTTGAGGTGGTGTTAGCATTGAAAAATGGCAAGGAAAATCCTCTCGGTCGAATACCAGATTCCAGGATTTAGCGACGACCATTGCATATATGCGAGTGACCAGTCCTTGCTCGATGCGGATGTCATTGTTTTCAAGCCTAGAGGTTTTGGCTCCTACAGTGAGGGAAAGGTATCGTTCGATGAGTCGGCGTCATTTTCGATACAGCAGAGCACAAAGCATTGGCAAAGAGAACTGTCAACAGCATTACAGTACGGCAAAACAATCTTCCTAGTTTTTGCGAGCAATGAAGTTGCTTCGTTCCACACTGGCAGAAAAGAGTTGAAAGGTAGGACGGAGATAAACTACTACGAAGACCACAGTAATTATGAATTTCTGCCGATAAGTTTACCTTCCATGACCGCAAAGAGTGGAACTAGGATCGTTTTTACTGGTGACCCCCACTTCGCAATATTCTGGAACGAACTCGGAAATTCTCTGAGATATGACTGCTACCTTAACGAAAAGGTGAAACACCCAGTTTTCGTAACACAAACGGGGGAGCGACCAGTAGGGGCCGTGTTCGAGGTTGGAAGAGGTCACCTTGTGTTATTGCCCGTCATACACTACGACGAGAGTGCATTTGTCAGGGAACGCAAGAATAAAGCTTTTTGGACGAAAGAGGCTCTCAAGTTCGGCAATAAGCTGGTTGGGATACTTCTCGATATCGATAAATCCCTTAGATCAGAGTCGATAGAGACGCCCCCTCCAACGTGGGCAAAGAGCCCTGAGCTTGTTTCATCTCAAGAACAGAAAATACTGAAATCCATCAGCGATTCTGCGGAAGAAATAGAAAAATTGAGGGCGCACAAATATTCTCTGAAGGCTGACCTTAAGAGAGAACAGCAATTGAAAAATCTACTTTTCGAAACAGGCAAGCCTCTCGAAGCAGCGGTTATCAACGCTCTTCAGGCACTTGGCTACTCTACTGAGAACTATAATGACGGAAATCTTGAATTAGACCAAGTCATAGTCTCTCCCGAAGGTGACCGCCTGATAGGAGAATGCGAGGGCAAAGACAATTCGGCAGTAAATATTGACAAACTTCGGCAACTCGCGGAAAACATACAGGCTGATCTTCAAAGAGAAGATGTAAAGAAGCCTGCCATAGGAATTCTCTTCGGAAACGGTTTCAGGCTCACTGCGCCCAAAGACCGGCCCGCGCAGTTCACCGAGAAATGCCTTTCCAGCGCAAAACGGGGAACAATCCTTGTGCGAACTGCGGACCTGTATCCTGTTGTCAGATATGTCCGAGAAACGAACGACCAAGCCTACATGAAAGCATGCCGCGATGCTATCTTGGCGAGAGTTGGAAGTGTTGTAGATTTTCCTGCGCCACCGAGCCATTGATTATTGGCTGCTTCCTTCGATTTGCGCCCATGTCTCCGATGAATAGTTCTCTTCCTTGAACCTGCGAGCACGCTTTACGTCTTGGCCGGAGCGTGTTGGTCAGATTCGAACCATTCGTGCGTGTCGGCCAGCACTCTCGAAGCCCAATCCCGATACTTACCGATGTCTGCGCGCTGAGAGCGCCATCGATCATAAAGAACCTCAACGTTAATGCCACTCATTCTGGTTTCAAATCTGGGCTCTCCCGACGCTAGTTGAGGAGCTGTGCCTTCGGTACCCGGCTGGTCGTGTGATAGAACACCGGGTATGTCTTCGATGTGATAGGAGATTCGGCAGACTGGGTTCTGAATCACAATCGACGTACGGGTGATTTCAATTGTGGTTCGCGGTGGCAGACGGAACTTGCCAGATGCCAGCGAAAGGTGTGCCCCTGCGAACACATTTCCGGCTTTGGTGAGGCCAGCCCTCAAGCCCTGTTCATCGAAAACGGTGCATTCATTATTCTTCGAAATCGACTGAACATTAAAACCTCTACCTCGCCCCCTGGATCGATACTCGAGTCTCCGGAGTTGCCAGTCGAACTCTTGAATTGTCAGAAAAGAGAGAAGGCTAAACAATGCGAAATCAGCACTGAGTCTCTGACGGTCATTGTTAAACGCCGCTGGGTTGTTGGCCGCTAACCAATTGCTGGCGCCAGTTTCAACTGTAATTCGCCAGCCAGGCGTCCCAGAATAATCCCACTGGCGAATCGACGGAACCGATCGGTCTATCGTAAACTCGGTACTTACTCGGTCTAGATCCTTTGAGCCCTGTAATTCAAAGAAAAGCTGGATTAGAAAGCCGAAAGAGGCTGCACCTAATGTTCCTGTGGCGAGGGCAAGGTTATGGGATGCAACGTTCTTCCAAGCCAGGATGGCCGCCGTCAGAACTGCGAGCACAGTCGAAGACACAAATGCGTATACGGCAAGCTTCGTGAGATCCAACCGCACTTTCATTTCTCGAACCATTCCCGCGTTCCGTTGACCAGTGCGCTTGACCATTGTCGATATTTATCCCGGTCCGTCTGTCCCATTCGCAGCGCGAAGAACTGGATTTTGACGTCCAACCCGGTTGTCCGGGTTTCGAAGCGGGATTCTCCGTTCGGTAGCTTCGACAACTCCTCGCCGTTGCGCGGACTCAGGAATCCGACACCTCCGGAAGGTTCGATGGTAAACACTACCTCGCAAACGTGATTGCGGATAGTCAACGAATTGGCCGTGATTTGAAAGACGCTAGAAGGAGGAAGGCAAATGCTAAATGTGTCCAGCGGAGCCCCCGCAAACACGTTGCGCGAACTCGACAATTGAGCGCGTATTTCCTCGGGCTTCACAATTGCGCATTCCCGAAGGGCAGACGCTGGATGAAACCTTATAACGCCGCCGACTGACTTGCCCACAAACGAGCGTCTCCGCACGTCCCAATATTGGGCTTCGGGAGTTTGTAGAAAGTATGCCAAGCTGAACAGAACCAAATCGTGGGTGATTTTTTCGCGATCTACGGAGAAGGCGTCCGGGTTGTGTGTGGATAGCCAGTTACTGGCGGACACCTCGGCTGTGATTCTCTCGCCGGATTCGGCTCGATATACCCGCTGCCGAATTTCAGGCTTCGCCCGGTCAATTCCCAACTCTGCGAGGATGAAGTCCTCCGTAGTCTCTGACTTCAATTCGAAATAAAGTTGACTGAGGAAGAAAAATGTGGTCCCGCCAAGTACGCTCGTTGCCAGCACCAGGTTCTTTGATCCGCGATTTTGCCAAACCAAAACACCTGCTACAACAAGTGAAATAATCAGTGCGCTCTTGCACGCAATTAGGACTGGTAGAAGCGGGTCCATCATCGTACGTCCATGAGGTGAATGTGGTGCAGAATCTAGCCGCGCGTGGCGACTAGTGTCAAGCACGCATTGCTTCCTACGCACCGTTACTACATTCCGACAAATGCCTTCCGCTGGCGGGTGGCAGGACGTAAACGCAGAGCCGACCATCGAATGCGTAAAGAATCCGAGGTGGCCAACCCTTTCGCAGTTGGTTTATGAAAAGGTGGGGCTGATTCTTCGCTAGCCTCTCCTTTCTCTATCCCGCAGCAAACGCACGCCTTACATTCCATTTGACAAATTCGCGAAGGTTGACTCTTCCTCACTCAACTTTCGCCCCGCCATCCCCTTGAATCCACTAGACTTAATTTTAGTGGACAGATAGATAACTTTATGATATAACGGTGTTGGCCGTTGGGGCACTTTGTGGACGACTATGTGTGCCTCAACTCCAAATCGAAGATCCCCATCTTCTCAGGACGTTCCACAGTCTCTCCCATTCAGCAGCGGGGTTGTGGCATCTTCCATTTCCCCACGAGTCACCAGTCACGAATCACCAGCCACGCTCTGTTTTGCCCATTTTGCCCTTTGCTATCATGCTTGTTTTCATGCAAATACAACAATCAAATTGAACCATGCGACGAGGATAGTTCATCCCGAGCGGAGCGAGGGATCTCTCCGCGAGCGTGAGGTGGGCGCTCATCCAAACCCTTTCAGGCTCTATTCTTTTCAACAACTTACAACAGTCAAATCTAGCAACCCCTTTGTTTTGATAACGATGCAAATTGCCGGGGCGTGGTATCCCTGGAAGGTGTGGGAGTGAAAGCACTACTTGAAGCCAGTAAGCCCTTTAGAAATGCCCTACCTTGGTGCTCCGCGTCCCACGAAGTGGCGCGCGGAGACTCTTCTCTCTTCCACGAGTCGCGGGCACCGGTCACGGATCACGAGCCGTGTTCCACTTTACGGGGGCTCTGGACTGCCAACGGCGAACTGTCAACGGCAAACCGATCAACCGCTCGCTTGCCCAACCGACCGCGCGGCGGCGAGGCGGCGCATCAATTCCTGCTTGCGGGTCAGCAGGTCGCGCAGCCCTTGGCCAGGGGGACTGGCTTCAATGCTGCGCTGCACTTCCGCCAGCTCCTGCTCGGCTTGACGATGCTGGAGCGCCTCGACGCAACTCAGGGCTTCCTCCCAGGTCGGCTCGCTGTCCTCCTCGAACAGAATCTCGAACAGCAGCCGCCGGTCGCGCTCTTCCAACACCGCCGCCACTTCGGTGGGCTGCAACGGCTGGCCCGACAGGCTTGCGACGACCAGCGCAGCGAAAATCTTTTCGGTCTCCAGTCCGTGGTACAGCCGCGCGTTCTGCAGCCGCTCGGCAAGCTCACGCCGGAACCCTTCGGCCTCCGCGAGCATGCGAATCAGCCGCCGCTCGACCGGTTTGGCCGCTTTGCCCATAAGCTCCGGCCGGAGCTTCAGCTCGCTGCGGCGCTCGGTCGCGGCTTTGCTCAACGCCGCCCGCAAAACGGGCTCTTCCAGCCGAAGCTGCTGCGCGATTCGCGTGGCCCATTCCGAACGCAAAATGCGATTCGGAATCTTTTGAACGTACGGAAGGAGGAAATTCACCGCCCGCGTCTTGGCTTCGCCGCTGCTCAGGTCCATTTGCCGCGCGCGCGCGATCAGGTAATCGACAAATGACGGCGCTTCCTTCAGCCGCTTTTGATATTCTTCCGCGCCTTTTTCGCGGATGTACAGGTCGGGATCGGCCTTCTTATCGCCGACGGGAGGGAGCGCAAGCACGCGCACCTCGAAATCCTGTTCGAGCAGAAGAGTCAACGAGCGCTCGGTTGCGGATTGCCCGGCGGTGTCGGGATCGTAATTTACGACAACCCGCTTCGTGAAACGGCCAAGCAACTTGATTTGCTGCTCGGCGAGGCTGGTTCCGCAGCTTGCCACCACGTTGCTGATGCCAGCGCGGGCCACCGCAATCGCATCCATGTAGCCTTCGACCAGGATTACGAAATCCTGGCGCCGGATGCCCTCTTTGGCGCGGTCCAGGTGGTAGAGCACGTTGCTCTTGGAATAGATCGGCGACTCCGGCGAGTTCAGGTATTTGGGCTGGTCGTCGCCGAGCGCGCGGCAGCCGAAGGCGACAATCTTTCCCGATTCGTTCGCAATGGGGAACGTGATGCGCCGGCGAAAGCGGTCAAAGAGTTTTCCGCCCTGATCGCGCGAGATCAGGCCAGATTCGACAAGAAGTTTTTCGTTGTACTTTGATTTCAGGTGGCGCAATAGGAGGTCGCCGCCGCTCGGCGCGTAACCGATGCCAAATCGCGAAACGGCATCTTTATCGAGCCCGCGGTCTTCGAGATAAGCGCGCGCCGCTTTGCCTTCGAGCGTCCCTTCGAGTTGCTTGACGAAGAAAGTTTGCGCTTCGCGGTGCATTTCGACGAGGGTCGCGCGCTGCTGATTTTCTTTGCGCTCTTCGCCGGAGCGTTCCTTCGGCCGTGGAATGGAGATTCCACATTTTTCCGCGACGAGTTTCACCGCTTCGGGAAACTCGCACTTCTCCATGTCCATGACGAAGTTGAAGACGTCGCCGCCCTTGTGGCAGCCGAAGCAATAAAAAATCTGCTTGATCGGAGAAACCGTGAACGACGGAGTTTTTTCCTGGTGAAAGGGACACAGCCCGCTGAAGTCCTTTCCGGCTTTCTTCAGGCGGACGTATTCGCCCACCACGCGAACAATGTCCGCCTGCTGTTTCACTTTCTCGGCAACGGATCCGGCTTCCGCCATTTCTTACGCTCGCAATTCTACAACGGTGATGGCTTTTCCTCCGTGCTCTTCAGACTCGAACGAATGCTTTTCCACAAGCGGATGCGCATTCAGGAACTGCCCAATCCCTTTGCGAAGCGCGCCGGTGCCGTGGCCGTGGATAATACGCACACGCGGCTTGTTCGCCAGCGCGGCCTCGTCGAGAAACTTGTCCACGCGTTCGCTGGCTTGCTCCACGGTCATGCCGATCACACTGATTTCATCCGTCGCGAGAGATTCCCTGGGTTGCGAATGGACCCGGACAGTCGGAGCGGTTGGTATACTCATCGCCTTTCCGCCTGTCGCCTCGATTCCGGTGATTTCGTCCAGCGCGACTTTCATGCGCAGCGGGCCAGCTTCGATTTCGGCGGAAGAACCATCGAGCCGGCGAAAAATCACCGGCTTGCTAAAGCCGCGCACGCGAATTTTTGCGCCAGCCTGCAAGCGGTCTGCGCTCACGGCCTCCAGCGAAGCCGAATGAACGCCGAGATCGGCCTGCGATTCTGAAATGGTCTGGACGACGGCGGCATTCAGATCTTCGCGCGCTTCGCTGCGAGCGTCCTGCATCTTGCGACGCGTACTCTTGTCGAGTTGCGCTCGAAGCTCGCGCTCCTTCACGGCTTCGACGACTCGCGCCACGTTTTCGTCGAAGCGCTTTTGCATCTCCGCGAATTGCGCTTCCAGTTCCTTGATGCGCTTCTGCTGGCGTTCGACCCACTCAGTGCGCAGCCTTTTGCGCTCTTGTTCGAGTGAATGGCGCTCGGCAGTCATTTGCTGCTGCATGCGGTCGAGTTCGTCGCGGCTGCGGTGCAAATACGCGATGAGGTCCGCAGCTTCGCGCGACTCCGGGGTCAACAACTCGCGGGCTCGCTCAATGATTCCCTTGGCGATTCCCAAGCGCTGCGCGATCGCAATGCCGCTGGAGCCGCCCGGCACACCGACCATCAACCGGTACGTGGGCCGCAGATTCACATCGTCAAACTCGACGGCGGCGTTCACCACGCCCGGCGCAGTCGAGGCGTAGGTCTTCAGCCGGTCGTGGTGCGTGGTCGCCAGCACAAAACAGTTTTTCGCGCGAAACTCATCGAGCAGCGCGACGGCCAGCGCCGCGCCTTCTTCGGGTGCGGTCCCGGTTCCCATTTCGTCCACCAGCACGAGCGATTGCGGCGTGGCAGCTTCCAGCATGCTTTTCAAATTCAGCATGTGCGCGGAAAAGGTGGAAAGGTCCGCCGCGATGGATTGTTCGTCGCCAATGTCCACCAGCACGCGATCGAACATCGGCAAGACCGCGCGTTGCGCCGCCACGGGAATCCCGGCTTGCGCGGCCAGGGCTGCCATTCCCACGGTTTTCAAGGCCACGGTTTTGCCGCCGGTATTCGGGCCGCTAATCACCAGCACGCGCTCTTGCCCGCCGAGGGAAAGCGTCAATGGAACGACGGCGCGGTTTTCTTTTTTCAGTTTGTCTTCCAGAACTGGATGCCGCGCACCTTCCAGGCGCAACTCGTCGGTGGCGGAAAATTCCGGTGTCGCAGCGTCAAAATCACGCGCAAAGCGCGCCCGCGCAAAAACGCAATCCAGCTCCGCGATCGTGGCCGCCGCGCTTAGCAGCGGTCCGCGAACCGCCTGCAACGTTTGCGTCAGTTCGCGCAAAATTCGTGCAATCTCTTCGGCCTCGTCTTCGGCCAATTGCACAAGCTGATTGTTCGCCTCGACGGTTTCAAACGGCTCCATGAAAACGGTTTGGCCCGTGGCGCTGGCTCCATGCACCACGCCTTGAACGCTGCGGCGGTTTTCCGCGCGTACGGGAATCACGAACCGTTCACTGCGCAGTGTGACGTAGTCTTCGCCCGCTTCCGCATTTCGCGCGCGCAAAATCTGTTTGAGCGTTTTCTGGATGGATTCCCGCGTTTGCGTAATGCTGGCGCGAATCCGCTTTAGCGCCGGCGACGCATCATCGCTGATTTCCCCGTTGGGCAGGAGGCAACGGCGAATGGCCGCGTGCACTTCGCGAAAATCGCCTACCGAAGCCGCCCGCGCGGCAAGAAGAGGAAATTTCGCCGCTTCCTCGCGGAATTGCTGCCGGAGCCAATGCGCGGTTTCGAGCAGCGACGCAACGTCGAGCAACTCACCCGGGTCCAGCACCGCACCAGGCCCTTCAATGCGTTCGAGCCAGCCTTGCGGATCGGCCAGCGCACCGAAGCCGAGTTCGTGCCCGGTGCGGAGCCACTCGCGTACTTCGCGAATCAAGGCAAACCCCGACTCAAGCGCCTTGCGATTCGTTCCCGGCTCGAGCGCATCCACTGCACGGCGTCCCGGTGCACACGTCGTACGCAGCCGCAGTAGTTCCCGCAGCTTGTCGAACTCGAGGACTTCTTGGGCCGTGCGTGCCATTGTAATTTCTGGTTTGTCGTAACTTCCGCCGGGCTGAAGCCCGGCCTCTACAAAACCGAAGAGGTCCCTATTTGAGTTTGTTGTGGAGATGCTGCGCGGCTTCTCCCGCCGAGTCGGCCACGTACACCAACCGGCCGTTCGCCTCGCCCCATGGACCGGGATGACCAACTTCCACTTCCCGTACGCGTTCGAGAATCGGCCGCCAGAATTCTCCCAGGACGGCAAAAGGTTTTCCGGACATCACGGATTTATTCAGCATCTCCCAAACTACAGCCAACTCGACCAGCGTGCCCGTTCCGCCTTTGCACGCCACAAATCCATGGGCCATGCGAATCAATTCGAACAGCCGTTCTTCCCATGTTTCTTTGCGGACCTCGACGTCAACCCAGCGATTCAGCTTCGCGGACTTGAAGAACGCCGCGGTGACGCCGTAGGTTTTTCCGGCAGCCTCTTTTGCACCGCGGGAGACTGCTTCCATCACGCCGGCATAGCCGCCGCTGCAAACCGCAAAGCCGTGCTTCGCCAAAGCCCGCCCAAGCACGCGCGCGTCTTCGTAGTCCGGACTGCCTTCGCGCGGCCGCGAACTCCCAAATACGGTGACGATGATTTCTTTTGACATTTCGCTCTAGCGTCTTCAATGGGCGCGCTTGCGTTCGAGACCGTGCTTCGGCGCCGGCGGAGCGGAATTAAATTCTTCCAGCATCGCCACACACAAACCGGTCAGCGCGTCCGCCGCTTCATGATTCTTGCCGACTTGATTGTTGCTCAAGAAAGAAAAAATCAACCTCCGGCCGCTGGCTGTGTCCGCAAATCCCGAAAGCGTGCGCACATGCTCGACGGAGCCAGTCTTCGCATGGATATGCGCGGCCGCAGGCGTGTTCTTCATGCGATCCTCGAGCGTGCCATCCTGGCCCGCCACCGGTAACGAATTGAAGTAAGTTTCAAACCACGGCTGCTTTTGCGCAAACTCCAGCAAGGCGACGATGGCGCGCGGGGTCACCAGATCGTGCCGCGATAATCCTGAAGCGTCTGACTGAATCACATCATCCGGTGAAATTCCGGCCGACGCATAGAAGTCTTGCGGCGCTTTCATTAGATCGTCATCTGTGGCCCACATTCCGCTCTGGCGGGCCACGGTCCTAAGCAGCATTTCCGTGTGCAGGTTCTGGCTGATTTTGTTGATAAGTTTGACGGCGTCCGCCAAAGGAACGGAAACATGCTCCGCCAGTACCGTGGGATCTCCCTGTGTTTTCGCCGCTTCGTGACGCGCTCGCGCAATGCCGTCGACACGCACGCCGCGCTCTTCAAGCAGGCGCTTTAGCACCGCTGCTGCATGTTGCGCGGGTTCTTCGACCGCAAGCACCAGTTTTCTCGGTGAACTTTTGGCCGGCATCGTTCCCTTCACCACCACAAGGCTGGCTCCCGGCTCGCGCGTCAGCGTGAGGTCGGATTTGACGTCCGGGGCCGAAGTAACGACGTCGTTTTCAACCAGGAAGTCTGGCGTCGCAGGACTTTCGCTTGCTTGCACAGGGCTGCCCGGCTGATCCCCGGGCGTGAGCGTCAACGCAACGGTGTTGTCGCCCACCACCATGGAAGAAATCGCCGCGCCGTATTCCCACACCATATCGTCAATTTCCCAGCCGCTCGGATAGCGCTCGCGCGGAAAATAACTGTCGTCGCCGATCACGTCGCCAGAAATTTCCTTCACACCTTTGGCGACGAGACCGTCGGCCAGTTCGGCCAAAACTTTTTCGGGCGGCCCGTCGAATTCTTCTTTGAGGTTATAGGGAAACTTGCGGTTGGAAAGATTCGGATCGCCTCGCCCCACCAGCGTGACATTCCCGGTGACCACGCCGTTCACAATCGTTCCGTTGGTTTCGAGTGTGGTGTGAAAGCGGTAATCCGGCCCGAGCTTCGTAAGCGCCAAGGCGGTGGTAAAAAGCTTCATGTTCGAGGCCGGCACGAAATAGCGGTCTGCGTTCTGCTGGTAGAGCGTTTCGCCCGTCTTCGGGTCCGAGATGAGCAATCCCCACTCGCCCTTTCCTGTCGGGCCGGTTCCCAGAAGAACTTCCGCGCGCGCCGCAAATTTTGCGGACTGCTTTTTCGAAAAGGCGCTCGGCTTCGGCAATGCGCAGCACGACTGGTTGCTCGCCGACTTCGGGGGCGCCGTCGTTTTGGTCGAAGCCATCGGTATCTGGGCCTGCGCCCGCCCCACGCACGGACTCATTGCCATTGCAACAATCGCCACTGCGCATCGCTGGATTGTCTTTTTCCTGTTCATTTTCGTTTAGCGCCGAATTCGGTCCTGCGAAATTATAGTCGAAAGGCAACCCATTCCGCGCACGCAGCGTCGAAATTACAAGTTATGCCCTCTCTCAATCCTGTCACTTTCCAAGGTTGCGCCAAGCCTTAATGCGCTCTATGATGTTTTTGCCCAGAAAACTACGACGAGGTGAATCTTGTTGAAGCGAATGATGTCTTTCCTGATGGCGTTTTCCCTGGTCGCATTGCCCCTCACCGCAAAAGAAAACAAAAAAGAAGCGGATCGCCTGGAAAACTGCGGAACGATTCTCAAGGAAATTCTCGACATTCCCGATGACATTCCCCAAGACCTGCTCGATAAAGCGGAATGCGTCATCATTTATCCGTCGGTCCTCAAAGCCGCTTTCATCATTGGCGGAAGCTTCGGCCGCGGCGCGATGACCTGCCGCACCGGGGAACACTTCACCGGCCCCTGGGGCGCACCCACGATGATGGCCCTGGAAGGCGGCAGCGTCGGACTTCAGCTCGGCGGCCAGGCCACGGATTTTGTTCTCCTGGTGATGAACCCGCGCGGCGCAAAGTCCATTCTAAACAACAAGGTCAAGCTCGGCGCGGATGCGTCCGCGGCAGCTGGGCCCAAGGGCCGCGATGCGCAGGCTTCCACCGATGTTACTCTGCGCGCGGAAGTGCTGAGCTATTCAAGAGCGCGCGGGCTCTTCGCGGGACTTTCCCTGGAAGGCTCGACGGTGCGTCCGGATAACGGCGCAAATGAGAAAGTGTACGGCAAGAAAGTCGAAGCTATAGACATCGTGCGCAAAGGTGCGGTTGCCGTGCCTCCTTCGGCGCAGGAACTAATCTCGGTTCTTAATAAAAAGTCGCCGAAGAATCTGTCGGATCCTGCTTCTTTAAAGGAATAGCCACTCAACCGAGTCTGCTTTTTGCGAGTACCCCGACACCTTGGGGTACTCGTCTTTTC
>Ga0075426_10000326_pt1 | contig 32469 bp, 24 predicted proteins | sample SoiMethybrSBSTD5_FD_75304 | JGI IMG/M metagenome (GOLD analysis project Ga0075426, IMG submission 75304) | Bulk soil microbial communities from a Populus tree surrounding site in Tennessee, USA - Soil MetaG P. TD hybrid SBSTD5 | ecosystem: Environmental > Terrestrial > Soil > Tree plantation... | reverse complement strand
AGTGCGAACGTGGATGGTGACGCTTTCGATTATCGGCATAATCTACGGCGCTCTTGTCGCGATGGCGCAAAAGGACGTCAAGAAACTCGTCGCGTACTCATCGGTTTCACATCTGGGCTTTGTCATGCTCGGGTTGTTTGCATTCAATCCGAACGGAATCAACGGCGCAGTTATGCAGATGATCAACCACGGCATTTCGACGGGCGCCCTGTTCATATTGGCCGGCATTCTGTACGAACGCCGGCACACATATGAAATCTCCGAGTTCGGCGGCCTAGCTCACGTGATGCCGACCTACTCGACTATCTTCTTGATCGTCACGCTGTCATCGCTGGGCTTGCCGCTGATGAATAATTTCATCGGCGAGTTCCTGACTATTCGAGGCGCGTTTGAAGCTAAGGTCGCGTGGGGCGCGTTCGCTGCCGTGGGAATCATCCTGGGCGCAGCTTACATGCTGTGGCTCTATCAGCGGGTGTTCTTCGGGCAGATAACAAATCCGGCGAACGAGGGATTGAAGGACCTTGACGCGCGAGAGACGTGGCAATTCGCGCCGCTGATCTTTTTGATCTTTTGGATCGGTGTATATCCGAAGCCGTTGCTTTCGTACATCGAGCCGCAGACGAATGTAGTTGTGGCTCAAGTGCAGCCGGATTATTTCAAAACTGCACCCGCTGCTCAGCGCCCGCAGATAGCGGAAGAGAAATAATCGGTTTCTAGTTTTTGGTTTTCGGTTTCTGGTTCGCCGCTAAGAATCAGAACAAGAAACCCGAAACCAGAAACTGAAAACCAGAAACCTTTTTTTATGCAGACCGACTTTCAAACTATCGTTCAGCAGTTCACTCAGTTCCTGATGCCTGAAGGCGTGCTCACGCTGTTCGCGTGCGCCGCGCTTGTGCTCGATGTGATGCTTCCTCGCAATCGCAAGAAGGTAGTTTCGTATGTATGCCTCGCAGGGATCGCGCTCGCGTTCGGGTCGCTGTGGGTGCTCTATTCGAACATCGTAAGCAAGGGAGCGCCTCACACGGCGTTTTTCGACATGATCGTGCTCGATAGCTACGCCGTGGTGTTCAAGTCGATGTTTCTGATCGGCGCGGCTCTCGCCATTCTGCTGTCGATGAAGTACCTCGACGTTGAAGGTGAACAGCGAGGCGAATACTACTCGCTGATTCTTTTCTCGGTAGTCGGTATGATGTTTATGGCTTCGGGCGTCGACCTGTTGTCGCTGTTCATATCGCTCGAGCTGATGGCAATCTCGGTCTACATTCTAGTGGGCTATTTCAGGCGCGATAAAAAATCGAACGAAGCTTCGATGAAATACTTTCTGCTCGGCGCATTCTCGTCGGGCGTGTTGTTGTACGGAATATCGCTGATCTACGGGCTGACCGGTTCGACCAATCTCGCGAGAATAGCAACCGCGATTCCAATCGTCGCAAGTCCCGCCTTCAATCCATTCGGCGCGCAAGTCGCACCCGATATGCGATACCTGCTGTTGATGTCGATGATCCTGATCGCAGCCGGTATGTTCTTCAAAGTTGCTGCGGTTCCGTTTCATATGTGGGCGCCCGACGCGTACGAAGGAGCTCCAACTTCGATCACTGCTTTCATGTCGGTAGGAGTCAAGGCCGCGAGTTTTGCAATGTTCGGGCGCTTGTTTCTGTACGGGCTTCCAGATTTACGAGGCTCGATGGCGGGCGATCCGGCCTCTCACATTCCGCAGCTTCCGGGTTGGGCGCTTCTGCTCGGAATAGTTTCCGCAATCACCATCGTTTGGGGAAATCTCGGCGCATTGACTCAGAACAACACGAAGCGGCTGCTTGCTTACTCGTCGATCTCACACGCAGGATACGCGTTGCTTGGGCTCATCGCGGGCAACCAAACCGGCTACACCGGGCTCATCATTTATCTGTTCATCTACACGATCATGAATCTGGGAGTGTTCGGTTGCATCATCGCGCTTCGCCGGCGCGGGATCATCGGCGATCGAATGGAAGACCTAAACGGGCTGATGAAGAAGGCTCCGTGGCTGACAGTGATGATGACCATATTCTTATTGTCGCTTGGAGGCATACCTCCGACGGCTGGATTCATCGGCAAGTTCTATCTGTTCGCAGGCCTGATCGAGACCGGCAATCCATGGCTTGTGCGGCTCGCGATTCTCGCAGTGTTGATGAGCGTAGTGTCGCTCTACTATTACATTCGATTCATTCGCGCGATGTACATTGAAGGGGAGACGGAGGCTCAACCTGTCAGGCTGGCGCCCTCGCTTCGAATAGCGCTTGGCGTTGCGGCAATACTCGTTTTATACATCGGAGTCTTCCCGCAGCGATTGATCGATCTCACACAGAAAGCCGGAAGCTCTCAAGGATTCAAGACCTATTCATATCAACAGGGCGCCAACAACAAGCCCGCGACTCCCGCAGGCATGCCTAACGAACCCGAAGAAGAACCAATCATCCCGCCTCATTGATTCCATGTCATCGGAAGATGAAAACCAGGACAAGCCCGGCAAGAGCGACGGCGGCATAAGCTGGCGTCAAGCTACGGGAACAGTAGGCTTGGCATTGGCGATCCCGTGGATGATTGGAGTGCCCGCTCTGCTCGGATGGTGGCTTGATAAGAAATTCGCAACCACGCCGTTGTGGTTGATTGTTGGGTTGGTCGCTGGTCTGATTTCGACGGCGCTTGATATCTTTCAATTGCTAAAACGGTTCGGGCAATTCAAATGAGGAGCATTCGAAAATAAAATGGAAGCAACCCTGGCACTTGAAGATGGCCGAGTCTGGAAAGGCCGGGGCTTCGGCGCTGAAGCGGAAGTCGTCGGAGAAGTTGTGTTCAACACTTCGATGACCGGCTATCAGGAAATTCTCACCGATCCATCTTACTGTGGTCAGATCGTGACGATGACTTATCCGTTGATCGGCAACTACGGCGTCAATGATGAAGACCCGGAGTCGCGACGAGTGTTCGCTGAAGGTTTCATCGTCAGGGAACTGTCGCGAGCTTACTCGAACTGGAGAAGCAGCGAGTCTCTCGATCAATACCTGAAGAGTGCAGCCATCCCCGGCATTTCCGACATCGATACGCGATCGCTAGTGCGGCACATTCGCGAGCGAGGCTCGATGCGTGGATGTCTTTCGACTAAGCAAACCTCTGAACAGAGTGTAATCGAGCTCGCCAGGAAAGCGCCGGAGATGATAGGGCTTGACCTCGCTTCGGTGGTCACTTGCAAAGAGCCTTATGAGTGGACTGACGACCAGGCTTCAGCGTACGGCTCGCCCGTGCTGTTGCATCCGCGAGAGGGGAAACGTAAAGAAGGCGGTAACGGTGCGCCTAGATTTCACGTGGTGGCTTATGACTTCGGTTTGAAGTACAACAGCCTGCGCAATCTTGCGGCGCTTGATTGTCGAGTGACGGTCGTTCCCGCTCACACTTCAGCAGAGGACGTGATTGCGCTTAAGCCCGACGGCGTTTGGCTGTCCAACGGACCGGGCGATCCGGAACCGCTTACCGGAGTTGTTGCGAATCTAAAGAAGCTTATCGACCGCTATCCGATTTTTGGAATCTGTCTGGGCCACCAATTGATGGGGCTTGCATTTGGGGGCCGGACTTACAAGTTGCCGTTTGGTCATCACGGCGGGAATCAACCCGTGAAAGACTTAACGACTGGGCGCGTGGAGATCACTGCTCAGAACCACGGATTCGCGGTTGATGCCGATTCGCTTCCGGCCGACTGCGAAATCACGCACATCAACCTGAACGACAACACCGTCGAAGGGCTCAGACACAAGAGCCTTCCTGTTTATTCGGTCCAGTACCATCCTGAGGCCGGCCCCGGCCCGCACGATCCATCTTACCTGTTCGACAGATTCGTCGAGATGATGGAACAGAATCGTCGACCATCCTGAACGTCTAGCGTCGCCATCTTAGTTTCTTCTCGCGGAACAGAACGCTCCAATCAACTTTGGTGAACACATAGATCACCAGCAGGCCGAAGAGCTGCGAGGCGATGAAGTAATAACTGAAAAACGATTTCGTTGCCATGGATTCATCGGACAACACTCGCGCCACTCGCGAGGCGGTGAAAGCCCAGAATGTGTAGCTGACGACGCGGCCGATTAGAAACGGGATCGCGATGAGCTTCAGCTTGAGGGCAGTCAGTCCATAAGCGATGAACAAGTGATTCGAAGGCAGAGGGCTGAACGCGTAGAACAGAAAAACCGCGAAGGTCAGGTTGCGATTGCTTTCGAGCCGAGTCTTGACGGCATCGATGTTTTCTGTGGCGCCGCGGCTCAAGAACCGCTGACGAACAATTATGGTAGACAATCTGGCAAGAACAATTCTTCCCAACGTAGCCGCTATCGCGCCAATCACTGCCAGTACAATAATGTTTGGGTTGAACCTGATCGCGATGAACGACATCACAGTCCACGTCGGCGGAGCGAAGACCGGGATCACGTTCAAAACTAGAACAACCAGGAAGATGATCAGAAAGGCAAGAACCGTGTGGAGCAGCTCGGCCATCGTCGCGTCTCGCGTGACATACTAAGCCTGAAACTACGCGAGAGGACGCAGAGTTCATTCAGAGTTAGAACTCTCGCATCGGCCCTGCGTCCCAGGTGTCTCTACGAGCTTTAGCCTATTTCGCCGCGACATTCATCTTAATAGGCTTGCTCTGATTCTCGGACGACAAACATGCGAGCGCGACTATGATCCCGAGCCGGTCATTCCCTTGCTGACGAGAATCTTTACTTCCACTCGCCGATTCTGACGGCGCCCCTCCTCGGTGGTGTTGTCAGCCGCGGGATGTGTCGCGCCGTACCCAAAGGGCGTTATCATTCGACGCAGCGGGATCTCATGGTTCTCCTGCAGGTAACGCACAACGGCATCGGCGCGCTGCTGACTGAGGACGCGATTGCGCGCCACATTTCCCGACGAATCTGCGAAGCCGGCAATTTCTATGACGTAGCCTTTCGTCGCCGCTGCTTTTGTAGCGAGTTCATCGAGCGACTTCTGGTCCTCAGGCGAAATGACCGCGCTGTTCACCTTGAAATAAACGTTGACCGACTCCTGCACGTTGTAATCGTCAAGCGCGGAGATGCGCTCATTTGCCTTTCCGGCTTCCTTTCTGGCGAGATTTGAAGCCTCTCCCACTTCTTCGACCTGGCCGGACAAACGTTTGTTCGCTTCTTCAACAGGAGCCACTCGTGATTCGACGACTCGCGCTGTCTCGAGATCCGACGCATGGAAGCGAATCTGGTCGGCTACCAGTTGACCGTTTTGGTTGCCGCGGCCTTCAACCTCAACCTTCAAGCCACGCAATAGACTGGTGACTCCGTAGTCCTTGCCTGATCGAAAGAAGCCGCCTTTGGACTTGACGCTTGTATGATCGGTGAGCAGCACGACTGTCTGATCATTCGCAGAATCAGCGATGCTGAAAGTGTCCGCTTCGCGGCTGACTATTATTCCTTTCACTTTCGCTTTCTGACCGTCGGGAACTACGCGATTGCCGGGCTTAACACCAGTGTCTTGAGTTTGACTGTTCGATTTATTTTCCTGGCTCAGCACCAATCCGGACAATACCAGAATGGCAAGAACCACCGTGACGAGACGAAGAACTGCAAATCCTTGAGGTCTCATAAAAAATCCTCCTTGGGAGCATTCCGAGGTCGACACACACATTGAAGAGTATCAGTTCGCGCGGTCCACGACGGCTTTCCAACAAGTTGAATGTTAGACAATCTCGAGCGTTCGCGCCATAGTGGTTCAAGTGCGCGGATTGGAATCTCAGCTGATGCCACTAGGAACTTCGCTCTAGCTCGGCACCTAAGGCTCCCCACAGTTGATCGATAGACTCCGTCTCATCCTGGACGAAGGGAAGGTTGTTGGTAGTCATTCAAGCGCGGCCGGACCAGAGTCATGAGTTGATATTCTACGCCGCGCTATTTGATTCGACTACAAAAGGACTGTTGGCTAGACGATTGGAGTATTAACTACTTCGGGTGCGGAATGATTGTATGGAGGTGGTATGTATCCCCTTCAATTGTGAAATAGAACCCCCAGTCGTGAGTTACTCTAGCCTGCCAGATATCTCTCTGGCCTCGTCGTACTTCTTGGCGTGCAAACTCGGATACTCCAGGTCCTGAACGAGGAGCTTAGCCTGCTTATCGAATGCCTTCTGTATGGAGTGAGTCGATCATCTCTTCGGCGGTATCGAATGGGCCGTAGAATTGGCCTTTCTCGATTTGTCCAATACTCTCGTCAATGTGGCGGTCGACTAAGCTCGCAGGCGTCAGCGTGATTTTCCCCTTCACCAACTTCGCTTCGACCAGGTCACCCACCTTCAACTTCGCCCGCTCTCGCAACGATGACGGAAGAGTTACTTGTCCATTGGTTCTCACCTTGACGAGCGACATGATTTTTCTCCGAAGAAGTAGCGGCTTCATTTCGATGGAGATGACGTGTCAACGCACGACATCTTCAACCGCAGAGAACGCAGAGGTGACGCAGAGCCAAACTCTGCGCCATCCCTGCGTCCTCTGTGGTTGAATGTGTTCTCTTTTCTACCTCGCGACGACGGTCATCTCGACCGGCTTTGTCTTGTTCTCCACTGTCGGGTTGTAGTACTCGTACACTCGCGATGAAAACGTCTGCGCGCGAACCGGGAACTTAGCTCGGAGCTTGAACGAGAATTCCATCTTCTGCCGCGGGTTCAAGCCGTCGAAGTACAAAATCACCTGCTTCGCGGTGATCGTATACTTCTCGAGCTTCCCGCCGGACTTCTCTCTAGTCGAATCGATGAGAGACGCAAAATCTTCGCCCGATGGCTCGAAGCCCGGAGGAATGCCGAGATCGACCATGATCATCTTGGCCTTAGCTGGTGTGTTGTTTGTCACCTGCACTTTTGCCGTAGCCACTTCGTCCTGAGCCATCCTCGTTCGATCGTAGCTTACGTCGATTGATAAAGGATCCGCTGCCGGCGCCCGCTTCACCCACGGGACGTAGTAGCGACCAACAATCTGATATTGCATGCTGCCCTTGCCTGCGAATGAGAGACCGATTCGATGCGCGCCTTCATGCGTGTAAGCCTTCAAGTCAACGAGCTGTAGAAGGTCGTTGTTGTCTTTGGTGATCTGAACCTTATCAACAGCTTTGCCGTCGATGGAGACTTCCACTGTTCCGGCGGTGTCTGTGTTCGTTCCTTTTGTGAACGAAAGCAGGAAAGCCTTGAGCGAAAGAATTGTTGCTTGCGTGCTCTGCCAGTTGCCGAACGCGTCTTTCTTCTCGGTTAGATAGTCGAGCGCTTTTTTCGCAAGCGTGCCCTTCTGCCCGCTCTTGAGAAGCGCCTGAGTGGCGAGCGCAGTCGTTTCTAAGTCAGCAGAGTCGTTGCGAGCTGAGGTCGGAGTCTCGCCTTCCTGTTTCCAGAAAGCGGTCTTTGGCCCTTCGTTCGCGCGGGCTGCCAACGTATTGATTGCCGACTCGGTCCAGGCTTTGTCCTTGCCGTAGTCCGTTGCGAAGTTCGCGATCACCGCCAGCGTGTAAGCGTCTTCCTTGCCGGTGACGTGCGACGCAACATACTGCTTTGCTTTGTCTACGGCCTCGCCTTTGTAGCCGGTCGATGCGAGCGCCCAGCCGATGTAAGCGGTAATGCGCACCACATCCGTGTTGTAACGAGTCGTCGCACCTTCGTTGATGAAGTAAGTGTCCGGCTTGAAGCTGCCGTCCGCCTGTTGCTGCGACGCGAGCCAGTTCTGAGTTCGCTCAATCAGGCGCGGATCGACTTCGTGAATTCGCGACATGTCAGAGAACTCCATCAAGCCGTAAGACGTGAGGATCTTGTTGGCAGGCGCCTGGCCGAACCATGAGAAGCCGCCGCCCTGAACTTCGAACGTGACCAGCCGTTGATAGCCAAGCGAGATGAAGCCTTCGGCTTTCGCCTGAATCTCGGGAGTGATCTTCTTGCTGGTCTTCAGGTAGTCCATCACCAGAATATCCGGATACGTCGACGACGAAGTCTGCTCGAAACATCCGCCGGGCATCTGCAGAATTGAATCGAGTCCTTCCACGACTTGCGATAATGCTCCGGGATAGAGCTTGACGAATATCTTCGAAGCGTCGGCGATGGCGCCGGCAGGAATCACGACGTCTTTCGTAACTGCGCCTTCAAGACGTTCGTTGATCACGACGGCTTTTTCTTCGCCGTTTGGAAGGACGTTGACCGAACGAGCTATTGCGTCGCCCGGTTGATTGGCGGGCGCGTCGACGAGTCGCGCGGTCACTTGCAACTGCTGCTGGCCAATCTTCGCGGCTTTGACTCGAAAGGAAGCTGATATGACTTCGCCCGCGGCAACTTCAACTTGTTTGTTCGCGTTGTCACCATCGAGTGTGAACCACGGATCCTCTCTCAGCTCGAGCGAGACTCGCTGAGCTTTCGGGAGGTAGTTGTAGACCGCTACTGGAACCGATACCACATCGCCTTCGGTGAGCGACACCGGTAGATCGAGATCGACGAAGAAGTCTTGAAACACTTTTATTGGAGTCGTCGCCGAACCGAGCGTCCCTCGCGTGGTTGACGCAAGCGAAGTTACTCGCCACGTGGTGATCGAATCAGCCATCGGCACATGAATCGAAGCGCGGCCCTGGCCGTCCGTTATCAGCGAGGGATTGGTGTAAAGAGTTTCAGGAAAGAAGCTTCGCACTCGAGGCTCGGCGCCTCCAGCTTCTTTCCCGTCTCGACCGGCAATACCATCCAGAGCGATCGCTTGATTCGCGGAGGTCACCGTCACGCTTTCAGCCATGGCCATCGGCATAGCGGCTCGGTCTGCGACTCCTCCAGCAGCGCGAAGCTCCATGTCCTTTCTACGCGCTCCATTCATCTCCATCGGAGGGGCCAAAACCAGATCGCCCGCGCGACCTGCGTAAAGTGTGTCAAGACTAAGCGAGATCGGAGTCGCGCCGCGTGGCTGAAGCACTGTCTCTACGGCTCCGCGCGCGCCGGCTTCCAAGGTGACCGTTCGATAGATCGTCGATTGAAAAGAATCGCTCTCCAGAATCAGATGATAATTTCCAGGCGCGAGGTTCGGAACAACAAAGTGGCCCTGAGTGTCCGTGTACACCCAGATCGTAGCGCCATTCGAAACGCGTCTCGCGGCCACCCTTACGCGCGACACTGGAGCGCCGGTCTTGTCCTTGACTACGCCTTCAATCGCAGCTCTGCCACCGGCGATAACGTCGTCCTCGACGGAGACCTTGCCCTTGAATGGACCATAGCGTTGAGGGTCAGCCTTGCGTTGCGCATAGAGTCCAATCGCAATGTCATCCGTCGTCTTATCGCGGCCATCCGGACCCATCGAGCGCAGAGTCAGGGAAGCGTAATCGTTGCCATTGAAATGCCCATCACCAATAAGCACGTTCCCCCAGGGATCTGCGAGCATAGTAGCTTCGTTCTTCCCTTTCGCGGCAAAAGATTGAAGATCACGATTGAACCCTTCAGGCGAAGGAGCGTTGGTCTGGTAGTAGTTCGTCAAAGCGCTGACCAGCGGTTGTGCTTTCTGATAAAGACGCTGCAGATACATTGAAGCATATTGCGCGCGCTTTGCGTCAATCGCTTCGCGGCCGAATTCTGCTCGCACGTCTTTATCACGAACGGCGCCTGCTGCCGCCAAGAGCACCTGAGCAGCTCGCTCACGTTGCGCTAAAGGCTTCTCGCCTTCAAAGTCATCGAGCAACACCTTTTCAAATGAGAACTGATGAACCTCGTAACGCGGCGTCAGCAATTCCTTTTCGAGATACATGAAAACTTTTTCGAAGCCCGGTTGTTTGTCTGATAACGCGAACACTGCTTCGTCTACGATCTCGACTCCGAGCGCGGCGGATACCGGACGACCCGCTTGATCGGTAACGCGAAAATGCACGCACGCGTCTTCACCTGGCTTGTAGCTCTCCCGTTCCGCTGATGCTTCAACCTTCAAATCATCGGCTGGGTCAACATAGATCAATCTGCGATCTGAGATCGGGTCGGCGTCTGACGTGATCTGATAAGCGCGAATTTCCACTGTGCCAAACATTGCTGGCGTCAGATCGAGTGACAAATCTCCGCGACCGCCGTTGATTTCAATCGCTCGAGTGACGAGCGTCTGTCCGTTCTTAACAACGTCGATGTAGACTGCGCCACGCTGTTTGGTCGAAAAAGTTTCCAGACGGACTTTGTCTCCAATCTTGTAGACGGCCTGATTGCTGCGAAGCATCAAGCTCTGAGAATTGTTTGCGCTGTCGAGTTTGACATCGCTTTGAGCCCCGCGAGCTCGCGTATCGACAGCTTTCAGATTCAGCACGACGGCGTCTTTGGCATTTTTGTCGGGACGAATCGAAACCGTTGCGACGCCGCTTGAGTCAGTTTGAATTCGCGACGGCGTGATATTTCCGGTAATCGTCGTTTGAGCCGGAGTTCCATCCGGATACGAAGTCAAAATGTAAACCCGATTGTCGAGTCCGGGCAGGAGCTTCCCGCTTTCGGGCACCGCCATAATCAGAATTGGAGTCTTTGCTACGACGATATCGCGGGTCTTGGTCTCGGTATGCGAGGCTGTGTCTTTAACCTCGACCGCGATCGAAACCGGAGCGCTGCCCTGCTGAGTTGAACGTCCGGCAAAGAAGTCCGGCAGCTTCTGCGAGAACTGAAAGCTCCCTTCGGCGTCGGTCTTGCCGTTGCTGTGACCGAGCTCGACTGATTGAACGTCGAACGTCGTGAGCTTCAAATTGACTTCCGCGTTGGTGAGCGGCTTGCCAAAAAGATATTGAGCCTTGATCGTTCCTTTTACTGTCTCGCCCGGCGTGTAGTAACTCGACTGTTGTTTCGCCGCGTCGCCGGACAACTCGACTTCAACTTTGAACTTCGGAAGAACGTAGCGATCGACCGTGACGGTCTTCTCTTGAGTTGATGATGCGTCGCCCTCGCCGAGTATCGCGCGGATGTGATACGCCCCAAAGTTGACTTCATCGGCAAGCTCGAAGTCCGCGGACGCAATACCGAAGCGATCGGTGCGATCGCGCTTCTTGAAAACCTTGTTACCTTTGCCGTCTTCGACCTCGAGCGTTATTGGCTTGTCGTTCTCTGCTGCGCGAGTCGGACCATCGAGAGCGAGTGCGCGAAGATGAATTGTCTGTCCCGGTTGGTACAGGGGCTTGTCGGTGGTGAGCAGAATGCGGTCGCGACGCTCGAGTTGAATCGGCTGATTCGCGGTGACGTTTCCGAGCAGCGTGTCGGCAGTCACTCGCAACTGTCGAGAGCCATAGGTTTCAGCAGGTAGAGTAAAGGCCACTTGCGCTGTGCCCAGCGAATCGGTACGACCAGCGAAGAGTGTTGTGGCGTGATCGCCGTCAACGAGCTCGAGCTTCAATTTGCTGTCTCGAAGAGGATTGCCGGCCTTCGAATCGGCGGTAATGATCCGCACCGACGCAGTTGACCCAGCCGCATATGCGCGCTGAGCAAAAATTCGAACGACGGGGACCCGCAGGATCTCCGATATGGAAACGATCTTCGATGAGTCGTCGGTGTTGATCTTCAAACGGTCCCACGCGAGATCTTCGAGAGCGATGGCCCGGTCGAGTGGAACCGTAACCCTGGAAGCGCGATCCGAAGACGCATACCGCACGGCTTTCGCGATCAATTTGTCGTTTGGATCGATGATCTCAAGGCTGAAAGCGTGATTGGAAGTCACGCCTTCGTTATTCGGCACAACCAATTCAAGCGAGCCATTGCGATAAACAGCGGCTAACTCACCATCGTCGGCGAAAACTCCTTCTTGCGGCGCGATGGCTGCGAGCAGCGATGCGATCGCGACCAACAGCAGAATGACTGAACTCCTCTTCCATCCATTTTCCTTTACGAATCTCATTTGGGCACACCTCCGCAGGGAATCTTTACTTCTTTGCGCTCGGCGGCGCATTCTTCTGGCGCTCTGTGTGGAAAAACTCTTTCGGGCTGGCGTCACGTACTTAAACGCATCAATAGAACGGCAGGCTGAAAATGTTTTGCGACGGATTTTTGTGAAGACGTGTCGGGATGCAATCTCTCTTGTGTTGTGATTGAATATCGGGAAGCCAGACCGAGGCGGAAGCGAATTAACTTGGAGGGAAGAAATAATGCCAGAAGTAACGAGTCACGAACCGGGATCATTCTGCTGGATGGAGCTCAACACCAGCGATCCTGCGGCAGCGAAAACGTTCTACAAAGGTTTGTTTGATTGGGACGCCGAGGACACACCCGCCGGCCCGGACATGGTTTATACCATGCTCAGGATTCGCGGTCTTGAAGTCGGCGCGATGTGCGGCCTGCAGCCCGAACAAAAAGCTCACGGCGTGCCCCCGCACTGGATGTCTTATGTGACGGTCGAGAGCGCTGACGAAGCGGCAACAAAAGCAGCTTCACTGGGCGGCTCCGTAGTGGCGGGAGCATTCGACGTGATGGATGTTGGACGAATGGCGATCATTCAGGATCCGCAAGGCGGAATGTTTTGTGTGTGGCAGCCGAAGGCCCACATCGGAGCAAGGCTTGTCGGAGAGCCGGGCACTTTTTGCTGGGATGAGCTGTGGACCACCGATACGAACAAGGCGGCCGAGTTCTATACCAAACTCTTCGGATGGACTGCCAAAGAGAGCAGTTCGGACGCTCCCGGCGGCAACTATACCGAATGGCAGCTCGGCGGGCGCTCTATCGGTGGGATGATGAAGATCATGCCGGAGATGGGACCGGTTCCGCCGAACTGGCTTCCTTATTTCATGGTCGAAGACTGTGATGCAACGGCGAACAAAGCTAAGGCGACTGGCGGCAAGCTGTTCATGCCGCCGACCGACATTCCGAACGTCGGACGCTTCTCGGTGATTCAAGATCCGCAGGGCGCGACGTTCGCGATCATCAAGCTCACAGGAGCGCATTCGTAGTAATCAAGTCTTGCAGGGCGTCACCGTAGACGCCCTGCAAGACTCTGAAACAGAAGTTGCACTTCTTCGCTCAAAACAGTCCGCGATACGACAGCTCACCATCGATCAGGCTTGCAGCAGAAGTGTACGAGTGAGGTTCGGCTTTGGTCTGGCTCAAAATGTGGATGACCGACACACCTTTCGATTTCAGATAATCGGATATCAACGAGCGATGACAACGCCACCACACTGCTTCTGCACACATGATCGCGGTTCGACTACGTGAAGCGACATCAAGCAGACTATTTATTCCGTCGCGAAACGAGTTAGTCTCCAGGTAGTCCGCGTAGCCGCGAAAAGCTGAGTTGCGCCACACGGTGTTTGGTGAGTCTTTGCGCGCGCGACGGCGACCGCCAAGCTCAGGAATGTGCAAATACTCGATCCCAAACGAGGCCAGCGATTCAGAAAGCGGTTGGCGATTGAAGTGCGGAAACTTTCTAGAACCGGGGAAGCTTCTGACGTCGATTAACGTCCTGATTTCCTGTGAGGCAAGCAATGCTACGAAGTCCGCGAGCGAGCGCGTAGAATGACCAATCGTCCATACTTCCAACTTGTCCGCCATTCCGTGAGGCCCGTTTAGGCGGGTCGACTCAAGTAAGTGCGAAGCGCGGGCGCAACGCTGCGCCGAACAAGAGCGTTCTTCGCTTTCCATTCCGAAGCCGAATCCATATCGACCAGGTATCGGACTCCTCCGGATTCGAGCGTCGCTATCGGAACTCCATCGCGATAGAGAATGCGATTCGCAGCAAAGGCCGAGACTCGAGTGCCCGGTGTGATGATACCGACAAGATTCAACGGGTCGGCAGCGCTTAAGCTGATCAAGGTTCCTTCCCCCGGTGCGCGTCGAATTGCTCTCAGCATGCCGATCGCTTCAGGAAGAGCGAACTGTTCTCCCGAGAAGCCCGACACAAATCGCCCGCCTCGAATCTCACCGCGCGCTTCGAGGCGATGATACATTCTGAGCAACTCGCGCCATGGAAGCGGCAAGCCTTCACGATCGAGCAGCCGCTTGAAGACCACTCCGTAGCGACGCAACAGGGTCCACGCGATCTTCTCAACGCCTTCGCGATCATAAGAAGAGCGATTATTTGCCTGGCTCGATTCGCGATTGAGAAGAGACCATCGGCCCGCGTTCGCCATACCATAAACTGCTTCGCGGCGCTTTCGCTTCATCGCACTATTCGTGCGTTTGTTTGACGGCGTCAGCAAAGCGCGCAACCCGGTGAAGCTGTCGGCCGTCACCAACCCACTAGCGACAAGTTCCCCGAGCGCATCTTCAACCTGAGACTCGAGTAGTGATACCGCTTCCATCAGGTCCGTAAAAAACGATGCGCCGTGTTTCAAGAGATACTCGTAGACCGACTCAGCCGCGGAAGAGAGATTGATCTCAGCGGCCACTGGCTGCGGAAACAGCGGCGCCCAAAGTGAGAGACTCTTTCTGTTCAACAAAGCAATGGGCGTTGTGCGCACCGGGCCCGATGACTTCAGACGTTCCGGTCCGGGCCTCGGCGTGGTCAACCTCGCCCACATCACTTGTCCTGACAAACACAATGAGTCAAGCCATGCAGGATCGTAATCAATCATACGAGAAGGAAAGATCTCGCCTTCCCACGCGGCTGCCGGAGCTTCGACGCCTTCGAGCTGCGAGATCAACGCCGCAAGGCTCTCTGGCCCTTCGACCTGGTGTTCGGGGGCGGCCTTCTGCCAGGCGAACAGAAAGCGAATCAAATCGGCGCTCGAGACCGGCTCGATCTCCTGGCGCAGGCGATTCAAGGTGTAGCTGTGAATCCGCGCAAGTAGTCTTCGCGCGCACCACTCGATTGCTTCGGCTCCCGGAGTGAAGCGCCCTCGCATCACGAAGCCTTCGGCTTCGAGCCTAGCAAGAGCCGCTTCAACCGAATAGCTCGGTAAGCCAAGCGAATCGGCAAGCGCACTCGTTGTTGCTGGTCCAACCCCTTCGAGACGTCCGCGCAGGATCTCAACAAGCGCGGTGTCGTCAGTCCAGACCACACTCGCAAGAACATCGGGAGCTACGATGTGCGGTTCGGTTACGGCGTTAGGGAAGATCGCGTTGAGCTGCGGGAGCCGCTCCGCCGAAACCCACAGCTTGCAGGTGTTCAGAGTACCGCCTTCAGGCGGCTCTTTAGCCTTCAAAGAATTGTTTTCAACGGACGGCACTGCCCGGCTAAAGCCGGTACTCTGAACCCCCGTGAACACGGCTGCTCTGCGTTGCTCGGACAGCTCGCTCAGAAATCCTTGCCAGTTTTCGGCTTGACCTTCATCCGACGTTAAGAATCCCAGTTCAACAAGCGCATCGTGAAGTTCGTCGGCGTTATCGACGTCCGGCCAGACTTCTGCGCGAACGCGATCAATAGCGGCTTGATCTAGCGCGCCAAGGTCGGAAGCTGTTTCTGGATCAAGCCAACGGCGCTGAAATACCGCTCGAGTACGGCGCTCTTCAAGCGGTGCATCGTCAAGAAACGCGTACGGCCTTGCATTCAAAATTTCCTGCGCGAGGGGCGATGCCTCAATCACGTCTCGCGCGATCAAAGTTTTCTCTCCGCGTTCGATCGAAGCAAGGAGCGCTTCGAGGCCTTCGATGTCCATCGCTTCTTCGAGACAGTCTTTAATGGTTTGCCGGACGAGCGGATGATCCGGTATTTCGATGTTGCCGCCGGGAAGATTCTCGGCACACGCGACCTGATCCGGGAACACGGCCGACAGCAAATCGTCCGCGTTCATTCTTTGTAGCTGCGCAGGGATTTTCTTGCCGCCTCGGCGGCGCGGCACCGCAAGCGCGCGGCTCGCGTTCCATCGCCACCTGATTTCCCACATCGGCGCGGCAAGCACAGCCTGAACCAACAATTCTCGAACAGAGTTTGACCGCAGATAACGAAACACTTCGTCGAGCGCGAAGCTGTGAGTCGGTCCGAGCGATAACACAATCGCGTCTTCGGTCGCGGCCGCCTGAAGCTCGAAGTTGAATTGCCGGCAGAAACGTTTCCGCAACGCGAGCCCCCACGCGCGATTCAATCGCGAACCAAACGGGGCGTGAATCACCATTTGCTGCGAACCGCTCTCATCGAAGAACCGCTCGATCACCAAAATGTCCTGGGAAGGCATAACGCCGAGCGCGACTTTAGCTCCGAGCAGGTACTCGACAATCTGTTCCGCAGCCGCCGATGACAGGCCGACTTCATCCACGAGCCACGCGAGAGCGGAACCCGCTGCCGAATTATCATCACCCGCGAAGCGTTCGCTCAGTTCGGTTCGAAGTCGAGAGACTGATGCCGAAAGTTCGTGCGTTCGGCCAGGCGCCTCACCCAGCCAAAACGGAATGGAAGGCGGCTTGCCGTGCGCATCAAGAACCCGCACTCTTCCATTTTCGACTCGAACGATCTCCCACGAAGCGTTTCCCAACTGAAAAATGTCGCCCTGCATGCTCTCGATTGCCCAGTCTTCGTTGACTGTCCCGATCACGCTGTCGGTAGGCTCGAGCACTACCGCGTAGTCAGCAGTGTCCGGGATCGCGCCGCCCGATGTGATCGCCGCCAGCCGTGCTCCCTTTCGTCCGCGCATCCGATGATTGATCATGTCGTGATGCAAATAAGCCCCGCGCCGCCCGCGCCTCGTCGCAAAGCCGTCTCGAAGCATCGAGATCACTTCGTCGAATTCAGCACGAGAGAGATTTCGATATGGATAAGCTCGGCGGATCGTATCGAACAACTCGTCTTCGACCCATTCGTCGGCGGCGACCGAAGCGACTATTTGTTGGGCCAGGATGTCGAGCGGCTTTTCAGGAATCGATAATTCATCGAGCTCTCCACGGCGAATCGAATCAATCAGCGCCGCACATTCGATCAATTCGTCGCGAGTGGTCGGAAACAATCGGCCTTTTGGGAATCCGGTCACAGTGTGACCCGATCTTCCGACGCGCTGCAGCAAAGTTGAAATCGCGCGCGTCGAAGCCAATTGGCAAACGAGATCAATATCACCAATGTCGATTCCAAGCTCGAGCGAAGCCGTAGCGACAAGCGCCTTAAGCTCACCGGCTTTCAACCGCTGTTCGGCGGCGAGCCGCTGCTCTCGCGCAAGGCTCCCGTGATGCGATGTGACGTTGACGTCGCCGACGCGCTCGCCAAGATAACGTGCCACTCTCTCAGCCATGCGCCGAGTGTTGACGAAGATCAGCGTCGTTCGGTGGCTGTTGATTAACGCCGCGAGGCGATCGTAGACCTCGTCCCATACTTCGCCGGACATTACCGCTCCGAGCGGCGAGCTCGGAACTTCGATGGCAAGATCGAGCTTGCGTTTGTGACCCGAGTCGATGATCGTGCAGCGCGGCGTCCCGTCTTCATTGATGTTTGCGGAGCCGACCAGAAACCGCGCGACTTCTTCGATCGGTTTCTGAGTTGCCGAGAGACCGATGCGAACCAGATCGCCTTCCACCAGCGCCTGCAATCGCTCGATGGACAGCGCGAGATGAGAGCCGCGCTTATCGCCGACTATCGCGTGAATCTCGTCGACGATGAGCGTTCGCGTGGTCTTGAGCATGCGGCGCCCGCCTTCGCTTGTCAGAAGAATGTAGAGCGATTCCGGCGTGGTGACGATGATGTGCGGAGGCCGCCTGGTCATCGCGGCTCGTTCGTGAGCCGGCGTGTCTCCGGTTCGAACGAGAGTTCTTATGCCAACTTCGCCAAGCCCCATCGACTTGAGCTCCTGCTCTATGCCGGCCAGCGGTTCCTGCAGGTTTTTCTGAATATCGTTCGAGAGAGCCTTGAGCGGTGACACGTAAACAACCTGAGTGGCGTCCTCGAGCTTGCCTTCCAGACCCTGTCTAACCAGATCATCGATCGCTGAGAGAAACGCAGCGAAGGTTTTGCCGGACCCGGTGGGCGCAGCGATGAGCGTGTGCTTGCGATCCTTGATCGACGGCCACGCTCGTTCTTGCGGCGAAGTCGGCTCGGTGAATTGTTTGGCAAACCAATTTGAGACGGCGGGGTGGAAGAGGTTGAGGGTCATGGAATTCATTATAGCAGCGCCCTGATTTAGCAGCGGATCTCTGACGGTTCTTAAGACGAAAAGACAGGCCGCCAAGTTCCCGTGCAATGAGCTTCGATGGGTACAAGGTCGGAGCCGGATTCTAGAGATTCAAGTTAGGAAAGCGACAGAAATATTGTTAGCGATAAAGACTTGAAGATTAAGACGCGAGCAGCAGATCGCGCTCCGCGGCCTTGGGTACTTCAACAAAAACAAAGAAGCTTGCAGGGTAAAGGTAGTCTTCTCCCGATTCATCAATGATTCTCAGGTGTTGATCCTTGGCGGCCGCGTCATCGCGCAGGACCTTATAAATCTTGCGCAGTTCAAGATCCGGCTCAGAGTCTTTGATGCAAACAGCAAACTTGATTTCGTTATTCTTTCGAGTTTTCATCACTAGTCGTTCACGTATCTCTTGATCTTGAGCTTTACTCTTCCGATGCCGTGTGCCTCGTACCAGTGAACCTCAGCCTTCTTAATCCTACCATCGAACAACCGGACGGTCGCAATACCTTTCATTTTTCTCCAACGTCGCGCACCGAATTGTTTTCGCAGACGCGCCCTCTCTTTGATAGAGATACCGACGGCGATTCTCTCGATCTCTTCTAACTCACCGATAACCTCAAAGTACATTTCGCGGCATGTTGGCAAAGTCCGACTGGATGCGCAACGACAGTGCTGGTTTCTCGCGCACGAGTGGTTCTCCTAGTGCTTCTCAGCCATTGCAGGCTCCTGTTCGGCATCCATCGTAGTCATCTCCGCCATCAACATTCGCTGGCATTCGGCTGGAGTTCGCGGGATCTTATCCTGCCCTTTGGCTGCCTTCGTCTCGGTCTTCATCTCGCCCGCCGGGAGCCAGAAGCCGGATAGGAACGCAAGCACCGCAAACGCAACGCCTGTCAGGAACACGTTGTGAAGCGCACCTGAAAGCGCACCTTTCATCGCCTTGATCAACTCTGGATTCTGCGCAGCGCGAGCTATCGGGTCGATCAGCGCACTCGGGTTGTGAACCGTGCGAGCGACGTCCGCTTCGGGCAAGCCGCTCTCTTTTTGAATCTCTGCAATGTGCGAAGCCAGGCTGATGGTCATCACTGTTCCCATCACTGCTACTCCAACTGTCTGCCCTATCGAGCGCGAAAACTGGTTGAGCGAGGTCGCGATTCCAAGCTGGCTTCGATCAACCGAGTTCTGAACGGTGATCAGCAATGCAAACATTACCAATCCCATCCCAATTCCCATCGCAAGCACATCTCCGATTAGCCACGAACGCGGCGTGGTGCTGCCGAAGGTCGCCAGCACTCCGAAGCTCGCTACCAGCACAACCAATCCCGCGAGGATCGTCGGACGATAGCCAATCCGAAACATCAAACGGCCGCCGACGACCGACATCGTCACCCAACCTAAAAGAAATGGGGTGAGCAGCGCGCCCGCTTCTGTCGCTGTGCCGCCAAGCGTGCCTTGAACGAAAAGCGGAATAAACGATAGTGCCCCGAACATCGCCGCGCCGACCATGAATGCGGTGATTGATCCGGCAGCGATTATACGATTCTTGAAAAGCGAGAACGGAACGATCGGTTCCGTCGCGCGCTGTTCGGTCCAGGCGAACAGCGCACTGAAAATCAATATTGCCGCGACGCCGACAAGCGTTATCGGTTTGGTCCAGATCGTCGGGTCGCCGCTTTCGACGAGCACCAGCAACAACAAAGTGATCGCCATCGTCAGCCAGATTGCGCCGAGGTAATCAATCACCGGTTTCGAATGCTGCTTTGGCTCAACAAGCGCAAGGCCAACAACGATCGCGCCCGCAAGCCCGAAAGGTATGTTGATGTAGAACACCCATCGCCACGAGATGTGATCTGTAATGAATCCTCCAGCGAGCGGACCGAGTATCGAAGCCAGTCCCCATACACCGCTGAACAAACCCTGCATTCGAGTTCGTTCGCGAAGAGTGTAGATATCGCCGTTGATCGTCATGCTGAGCGGGATCAAAGCTCCCGCGCCCAATCCCTGAATCGCTCGGAAGATGATCAGTTGCTCTATTGATTGCGAAGCTCCAGACAACGCTGAGCCAACGAGAAAGAACACGACGCCGATCAAATAGAAGACTCGCCGGCCGTACAAGTCAGATAGTCGTCCCCATACCGGAACTGTCACCGTAGAAGTCAGCAGGTAAGCCGAGAACACCCAGCTATAGCGATCGAGTCCGCCGAGCGATGCGATGACCGTCGGCATAGCGGTGCCGACCACCGTCGCCTCGAGCGCGGCGAGAAACATGCCAAGCATCACCCCGGCGGTGACTACTCGGCGGCGGCGCTTTGAAAGAACGACATGCGGCAAGTCGGTGATGTTCGCTTCAATAAGTTCAGAAGCCATTCTTGATCGCTCTCTTTTCGTTTTCACTCCGCGCCAGCACGCCCGAGTTGAATAAGAGGTTCTTCTTGTTTCTCAATCGAGATGGTTACGTGACGATGGCAAATCGGACACTGAAGCCGTCGCCAATTTCGGCCGCGTTGAAAATGCGCGTTTATAACCGCGCCGCATTCAGGGCACTCCGCATCGGGGTAGCGCTCATCATCGACATCTTCCGTTATGAACTTTCGTTTCGTCACCGGCTTGGAGGTCCTTCGCGGATTCTCGCTACTTAAGACACGTCGTAAAGCAACAACGAGGGGCGCCCACGGAGAGGCGCCCTTACAGGCTGGAAGCATTGTCCGGCCTATTGCGATTCGGTCTCGATCGGATAGCCAAGCTCTTTCCAGCGCTTCCATCCGCCGTCCATCGAGATAACTTTTTTGTAGCCCATCTGCTGAAGCGCGTCCGCTGCAAGCGCCGAGCGAAACCCGCCGCCACAATAGAGAACTATCTCGGCGTCGTGATCCGGTATTTCTTTCTCAACGTCGCGTTCGATTATTCCTTTGCCCAGATGTATTGCGCCTCGGGCGTGACCCTTTTGCCACTCGTTGTCTTCGCGAACGTCGACCAGGAAGAAGCTCTCGTCAGCTTGCTGTTTTCGTCTTACGTCTTCTGGAGTATTTTCACGGACTCGGGATTTGGCATCGTTGACAATCTTTAGAAATCCAGGTGAGTGATCCATCGCCGTTCTCCTTGTGAGTCAAAGACAATCATAACCAAGCAATCCTCGAGTCGCAATTTTGAACGCGATTCGCGTTTTGTTGCCGGTCGACTTCAGTCCGCAAACGCTCTGCTTGACCGGGACTTCAAGGAGACATAGAATCCACGCGCCAAGCGGTTGTTGCTTTCGCCGCGACGGCTTCCACAGTGGAATCGTACTAATTTCAACTCAGGAGCAATCACCATGAACACACGCAATTCGTTGCGCGTGAAGCGCGGCAACGCTCGCGTTCTCATTTCACTTTCGCTGATGGTCGCTGTTGTCGCGGCGACTTTCATTTCACTCGCCGCGAGAGTGTCCGCCAACGGAAAAGGAAAGCTGACGCTTGACCTGTTGCTTGATTGGGAGAGCGTCGCGGCGCCACAAATCTCACCCGACGGTTCGCAGATAGTCTACACGCGACGATGGACCGATAAGGTGAATGATAAATTCGAAAGCGATGTCTGGATCATGAACTCCGATGGCAGTAAGAATCGCTTTCTCGTGAAGGGTTCGTCGCCCGAATGGTCGCCGGACGGCAAACGCATCGCTTATATGGCAGCGGGTCAGCCGAGCGGCAATCAGATATGGGTCAAGTGGATGGACACGGCCGAAGAAACCCAGTTGACTCGGCTCGAGCGCGGCGCAAGCAATCTCGCCTGGTCGCCAGACGGCAAGCGAATCGCCTTTACGATGAGTGTTCCATCAAAGCCTGCGTTCACCGTCAGGCTGCCAGCCAGGCCTGCGGGTGCGAAGTGGATTGATCCGCCGCGAGTGATCGACCGGCTCGACTATCGAGCAGACGGACAGGGATATCGCGCTGACGGTTTCACTCACATTTTTGTGATCCCCGACACCGGCGGTACTCCGCGCCAGCTGACCGAAGGCGACTACAATCACGGCGCGCCTGAATGGACCCCTGATTCTCAAACGATCGTCTTCAGCGGAATGCGGAAGCCTGATGCTGAATACCAACGCGGTGATTCGGAAATCTACTCGCTATCGGTGAGAGACGGCTCCGTGAAAGCGCTTACTGATCGCAAGGGACCGGATCAGAGTCCTGCCGTTTCGCCCGACGGCCGCTTGATTGCTTACACCGGTCACGATATGAGCGATGATACTTACACGGTGTCGAAGCTCTACCTGATGAGCATCGATGGCAGCACCAAGAAAACGTTGACCGACGGGTTCGATCGGTCGCCGGCGCGCCCGATGTGGGCGGCCGATGGGAGCGGCGTCTACTTCACGACGGAAGACAAAGGAACCGACAATCTATACTTCGAATCAATCAACGGAGGTGCTCCGCGTCAGGTCACTCAAGGCAACCAGCAACTGCAAGTTTCATCTATGGCCAGGAACGGGCTTTGTCCTGCGGTCCTCACGAGCCCGCATGAGCCGGGCGATGTCGTCGTGTTCAACTTGAAGCAGCCGTCGCCCCGAAAGCTGACCGCCGTGAACGACGATCTGCTCGAAGGCCGATCGCTCGGCGCAGTTGAAGAAATTTGGTACGACTCGGTTGGCGGCAAAAAGATCCAGGGTTGGATCGTCAAGCCACCGGACTTCGACGCGTCTAAAAAATATCCGCTGATCCTCTACATTCACGGCGGACCGCACGGGATGTATGGCGTCGGCTTCAACTTCGAGTTTCAGAATCACGCCGCCGAAGGCTACGTCGTGTTGTACACGAATCCGCGAGGCTCGACCGGCTACGGCCAGGAGTTCGGCAACGCGATCAACAACGACTATCCGGGCAAGGACTACGATGATTTGATGAATGGTGTTGATGCGGTGATCAAGAAGGGCTACATCGACGATCGCAACCTCTTCGTGTGCGGCGGGAGCGGCGGTGGAGTGCTGACTGCGTGGATAGTCGGTCACACGAATCGATTCGCGGCCGCAGTTTCGATGAAGCCGGTGATCAACTGGTACAGCTTTGTGGGCACGACTGATGGCTCGTCGTGGTATTACAATTTCAAGAAGCTGCCCTGGGAAGATCCGTCCGAGCACCTTCGCCGTTCGCCGATCACTTATGTTGGGAACGTCACGACTCCTACGATGCTGATCGAAGGCGAGCTCGATCTTCGCACGCCGATCGAAGAGACCGAGCAGTTCTATCGCGCTTTAAAGCTTCGCAAGATCGACACGCTGATGGTGAGGCTGCCGGATGAGTATCACGGCTTCAACGCGGCGCCTCGACACCCGTCGAACCGGCTTCAACAGATTCTTTTTCTGCGCGGTTGGTTTGAGAAGTATAAGAAGAAATAGAATGTCTCACTTGTCGCCCTCGGCAGGGTTATCGTTGTTGAACCCTGCCGACTGCGTACCAAAGCGTTAATTGCTCGCGCGCAAACCTGCTGGAGCCTTCACAGAGTAGTGCCCCAGTTCGCCTTTGTTGCTATTGTTTGGGCTCAGCTTCACCGTCAACTTGTGATGCTTGTCGGCTATCGGGAACGAGGCTCTATTGAGTCCGATCTGGTATCCGTGTCTCATTAGCGAGGCAAGCTGTTCAACACAGTCCGAAGTATCTTTTATGTTGCCCGGAAAGAAGATGAGACCTCCGGTTTCCGTAGTGATTTCCTCAAGGAGAGTCCGTTCCCCACCGCCTAAGGCATCGCGGATCGGATCGGTCATGGCGATGCAGCTAAACGGGACTCTCGACTCTTCCAGCAGCCGGCGAAAATCCTTTCCGGCGAAAATCCTTTAATGACGTTTTGGAATTGTTTTCAAGCCCATTTGCAATCAATAATACAAATTTCTTTTGATTCCCGGCTTGAGATGTCTTTTTGATTGCCAGTACACAAGAATCAACCAAAGCGGTCGAGCCTTTGCGACTGACATGTTCTACAGTCGTGATCGCGGATGCGATGCCTTCCCGGTCCGACGTCCAATCGGCGACGATGGTAGTCGACTGGTTGAATGTCATAACAAGAAACTCGCTTGCGCGATTGCTCAAAACTACGAAGCGGGACAATCGGTTTACGGCGGTCTGCCATAAGGTTTGGCTGCTCATGGAACCTGATGTCTGTACTAACAGAATAATGCTCTCTGGAACATCCCGATTGGAAAAGTAGTCGATCTTTGCGGGTTTTTTGTCTATTAAAACTGAGAAGTCCTGCTCGTTTAATCCCATGGCAGGGGAAACATGTCCATCATAGACAAAGGCGTTGAAAACTAGCTGCTCGGTTTTATCACCGCTTGTATTTTCTTGCAGTGCACCTGAACCCATAGAAGCAAAAAGGACGGCGGCAAGGGCACCCGCAGGAAATCTCAATTGCTTTTTCATAATTCCATCCGAACGCAAGACAACCACGCCTTCAACGCGGCGCCTCGACATCCGTCGAACCGGTTTACAAAAGATTCTATTTCTGCGAGGTTGGTTTGAGAAGTACAAGAAGAAGTAGTCACGAGCTTTTTGTCGGCAACATCGAGGCCCGGTGGGAAGATTCATTCTTGCCGGGCCAAGGTATTCAAAAAATTATTTGGTCGCGGCCGCCAAAAAAGCGTCTTGCAATTCCTTATGTCGGTTCTGAAGATCTTCATGCGGGCCTGCAACAGTGATTAGCACAGAGTTGTCACGTGCTCCACACCAGATCGCTCCCACAAACGCTTCATCATACCCATAGCTGAGAACTCCAATGTCGCCGCCTTTGAACTTAGTATTGCCCAGCGCCGACCTCGCCTGATCTATGCATGCTTGCTGGGAAATCGGAGTCTGGAGCGTATTGAACCATATGTCGGGTGCTGGCTTGGCTTGTGCATTTTCGCGTGTGCCCGGAGCCGTCCCAACGGAAACTGGACCAGCGGAAATGATCTGAACCCGTCCTAAGAGCTTGCTGATGTCAGTTGAAAACGCCACTAGGGCCACTATCACAACGAGCGGCCACATAAGAACTTTGAAGTACTCGACTATGAGTTTTGCGGTTTCCATAGTGTGCCCCTTTCCTATCGTTGGTGATTCAGTTTCCTCGCTATTCTGACGATCTGTGATATGCGTGAGCAGTTTCAAACCAGCCCGTTCTGCTCCGCAAGAAAAGTAAGAACCGCTTGATGAGCGGCCTCGGGTTGATCGGTCGGAAAGATATGACTCGCTCGCGGCAGCATTACAAGCCTCGCGCCTTCGATTAGCTTCGCAATTCGCCGTCCGTTTTCGGGAGGTACCAGTCGGTCCGCTTCTCCATGCACCACAAGCGTCGGCACTTTCAGTCGAGGTAGCCGGCTGCCCGCCTCGAACGCGAAGATACCCTGGACCTGCGCAAAGTAACCGGCAGCCGTTGGAAATGTTCTGCGCCGAATCTCAAGATCCTCCTCGATTCGCTCGCGTGGAGTCGAAGCGTCGTAGATGAACGGCACCATCGCTCTGATGCCGTCTTCGGCGGACATTGTTCCGCGCGCCATCAACGTCGTGACCACTTCGGCGTCTGCCAAAACGGCTTCGGGCCCGCCGTGACTGGTGCAGCCTAAAATGAGCGAGCGAACGCGCTCGGGATATTGAAGCGCGAACTCTTGAGCGATCATGCCGCCCATCGATATGCCGAACACGTGCGCGCGCTTGACTCCGGCTGAATCCATCACTGCAGCCGCGTCAGCCGCCATAGTCGAGATTGGATACGGGCCCGGAGGCACATCGCTGCGGCCGACACCGCGATTGTCGAAGCTGATCGTTCGATAGCGCTGCGCTAGAATGGGTTCGGTGCGGTACCACATCTCGTGCGTGTAGCCCAAACCCATAATCAGCAACAACGGGTCGCCGGCTCCGCTCTCTTTCCAGTAGATCTTCACTCCGTCATTGTCGGTGAAGGGCATCGAGTCCTTTCTCCATTTCAGAAATTAATTCTTAGTAGCCTTCCCGCCGATCGGGTCGCCGGGCGGTGTGGGCAACGGAGGCGTCTGCTTTCGCGTCGCGTCCGGACGTGCAAGAAATCTTTCAATATCTTCGCGAGTCGCGCTGCGATGAGCGCCGTTGATCATTGCGGAAGCCGGAAGCTTGAGCCACGAGTCCAGTTCTCGAAGAGCTTCCGTAGCGACGGCCCGCACTTGCGGCGACGCGTCCGGGTCTGACGCGCGTTCCATCAGACGATTCACTGTCAAGCTCTGCACCGCGCGGGCGATCGCCGCGTGATAAGCGTTCTTCGATGTTGAGATCTTCCAGGTAGCTGCTATCAGGGCGTCGACGACTTCTTTGAAATCAGGATTCGCATTGTTACGCGAGTGGAACTCAATCAGTCTGGCGGCGCGATGTGGTTCGAGCAAAGCGGACACCGCAAGATCCGCGGAGATAGTTGCGGCCGCGATCGGATCGAACGTAGGCTCGGTGCGTTTAGCAAACAACTCGGTGGGTCCGCCTTCGTAACCGAACGCTCGCGGAGGAATCAGATCGAGAATTCGACGCGGTATCGCAAGCTCTTCGAGGCTGATTGTATCGAGCACCGCCGCGAGCGCTTGTCGTTGTCGCGCAGGCTCTACGATTTGCTGCACTGTCACAGGATTGGTTCCTGAAGCCGTTTTCACGGCATATGTATAAAATACTCCGCCCAAAGATTTCGCTGCCGCCTCGAGCTGGTAGCGATGATGAAGGTAAAGCGGAAGCAGCTTTGCTTCAAGGAACGACAGCGGAGTGCCTACAGGAATGTTGCCCAAACCGAATTGCGAAAGCCCGATGCGGCGCACGTCCATCTCGTGGCGAAGCATCGCTATCGGGTCCGCGCCGTTATCCCACAAGCTCGCCAGCGGATGCGCCGCGCCCGGCGGCCGCGCGTCCGCGTCCGAGATGAATAGCATTCCGGCAGCAACGCCGACTTCAACGATGCGTTCGAGCTCGGTAGCTTCGTTTGCGCCTGGCGCGAATTCCGAATACGCATACTTGATCGCGAACTTGTCGTAAGCTCCGATGCCAATGGCGTACGCATTAGATAGATCCAGCTTGCCGTTTTTGATCTCGACCATCGGCGCCGGATAATCCATCACCGAAGCGCGTCCGTAAGTGCTCGCCGCGAAGTTGTGCGCGAGCCCGAGTGTGTGTCCTGTTTCGTGAGCCGCCAGCTGGCGTATTCGAGCGAGCGACATTGCCGCAGCGTCAGTCGATGTGTCGAGATCCGCAAGATAGTCCAGGTCGTTGACCGCGCCGAATTCACACTCTCCGTCTCCGTAGCTCTGGCCGTACCCGGCAGAGATCGGAACCATACCGGTGCCGATCATGTAGTCCTGACGAATTCGCAGCGAGCCGAGAGTCACATTGCCTTTGATGATCTCGCCGGTTCGCGGATCGGTAACGCTGCCGCCGTAAGACCAACCGCGACTCGAGCGATGAACCCAGTTGATCATGTTATATCGAAGATCCATCGGGTCGGCGCCTTCGGGCAGCACCTTAACCTGAAATGCGTTCTTGAAGCCCGCCGCTTCGAAAGCTGCGTTCCACCAGGATGCGCCTTCGACCAGCGCGCTGCGAATCGGCTCCGGGGTTCCATTGTCGACGTAGTAGACAATTGGCTTCACGACGTCTGAGACCGCCACGTTCGGATTCTTCTTTTGAAGCCTGTGCCGAACTATCCATCGCTTCTCGATGGGTTCGGTGATCGGCGAAGCATAGTCGAAGAATGTAAGACCGAACACGCCGACTCTTGGATCGAGATTGCGCGGTGTGTAATCGGAATCCGGAAGCTCGACGAGTGAATGATGTTCGCGAACGGTCAACGATTGAGGGGATGGAACTGTTTCGCCGACGAGCTGACCCGTTTCGCCGTCGGAAACGAATGTGAGAATCGTTTCGACCTCGGTGTTTTTCGGGAAGGCCCTGGTGCGCGGAAGGAAGAACGCGCTGCGCGAATCGTCCAAACGATATTGACCTTGTCTTGCCTGGCGCAGTCGATCGATCACTCCGTGAGCGTCTCGCATGAAGAACGTTGTCGCGTCGACAAGTACGCGGTCGCCTTCCGACGCTTCGATTTTGAATCCCCACAAAACGGACTGCGCAAATGACTCTTCAACGGCGCGGCGCTCTGCTGAATCCGGGGAGAGCGCGCGGTAACGATAATTAGTTTCGATCATCAGCACCTTCGGGCCGATGCGTTTCAAACGGACTACGTGTGAACCACCAAGCTGACCGCGATCGAGCCCGAGCGAATTGGAACCGACCCCGGTTGGAAGCGAGACCTGATAGAGAAACTCGCTGTCGAAGCGCGAAACTTCCATCAACATTTTCCCGCTTGCCGGATCCCAGTAGAGCGGAATGAAGCCATCCAGTTTTTGAAGACCGCTTGTACGCGTTGCGATGGATTTGTCCTGAGGCTTTTCCTGCGAGAATGCGCAAAGCGGCGACAGAGCTACGACGAGTGCGACAACCAAACGGGACATTAAGGGCAACCTTTCGCTAGTTGAAAAATATGGGCAGTGTCCAGTCGAAAGAAAGAAGAGCCACGAACCGCGAGCGCATCCACTGAGTGCGCGGTGAATGCTACTTTCTGTGATCCGCCGAAGTCAAGTTTGCGAGACTCTGCTGGAAGCACGCGGACTCAGGCCGTATAATCGGCGAACCATTTGAAATTAACCGCAGGAGGACCAAATGTCACTTGATAACTTGATCGCAACATGGAAGGACGTGCGTGAAGGATTGATCGCCGAAGCTTCAAAGATTCCAGCCGGCAAATTTGATTTCAAGGCGACTCCCGATACTCGCAGCATCGCCGAGCTTGTTCAACATATCATCGGAACTCAAGCGATACTGGTGGGTGAGATGTGCCGCCCGGATACGAATCTTATGCGCGCTAAGATCGCGGAGATGATCAAACTGTACGCGGGCGAACTCGACTCTACTAATGACAAGGACGGTTTGCTCAAGTTGCTCGGGAGCAGCCAGCAAGCCGCGGCCGAAAAAATCCTCGCGTTCGGCGAAGAGGGTTTAATGGACGAGACTCGCCGGTTCGATGGCAAGATGACGACCAAGCTTGCGCTTTTGCACTTCGCCTACAGCCATGAGATGTATCATCGTGGGCAGCTCACCGTTTATGAGCGGCTATTGAACATCGAGCCTGCGTTGACGACGCGGTTCAAAGAACTCTTCGCGGCGAGGTCATAGCTCATGTCGCGACACGAAATGGCCGAAGTCAAACAGGCGATGGACAATCTTCGCGCGCTCATCGCAGTTGTACCGGTTCGTCTCGCCGCGCTAACCAGCGAACAGGTGGCTGCCAAATCCGCTCCCAGTAGCTGGTCGATCAAAGAAGAGCTTGGCCACTTGATCGATTCCGCGGTTAACAACCATCAGCGAGTCGTCCGCGCCGGGCTCGAAGACAATCTTGCGATGCCGAGCTACGACGGAGACCAATGGGTTGGGTTGCACGGCTATCAGAATCGCGACTGGAGTGACTTGATTGCCCTTTGGCGGTCATTGAATCGTCAGTTGCTGACTGCTGCTGAAGCTGAGCCGCAGAGTTCGTGGTCTCACAAGTTGTCGATCGATGGTTCCGAGTCAATGACTCTCGCTTTTGTGCTAGTCGATTACATCTCGCACATGTCCGGTCATCTGCGGCATATCGGCATTGACGTCGACACCATAGTTGAGAGTTCGTTGAATGAGGCTTCGGCTTATCCCGAGAGGCCGGCACCTGTCGACTATCCAATAAACGATTTGATGCGCCGCCGCTGGAGTCCGCGAATCTTTGAAGAGAGACGGCCGGTCGAACGCGAAAAAGTATTGATGCTGCTCGAGGCAGCGCGATGGTCGCCGTCTTGTTTCAACGATCAGCCGAGATACTTCCTGGTGTTTGATGGTTCGAATACCGAAACAATAGAACGGGCGCGCGCTTGTTTGTCGGCCGGAAATGCATGGGCAAACGAAGCTCCTGTGTTGATGCTTTCAGTTGCGCGCGACACGTTCGAGCAAAACGGAAAACCGAATCGATGGGCGCAACACGACGTCGGGCTTGCTACGGAAAATCTCTTGCTCGAAGCCGTCGAGCTGGGCTTGGCTGCTCATCCGATGGCAGGCTACGACGCCGAACGCGCTCGAAGTGAGTTTGGAATTCCTGAAGGCTTTACTCCGATTGCGATGATTGCGATCGGCTATCCGTACCGAGGCGATCTGAACGCACTCGAAGAGAAGCTCCGCGCGAAGGAACTTGCGCCGCGCGCTCGCAAAGCAATCGATGAGATTGCCTTTGCGGGAACGTGGGGTATCGGTTACGGAGACGGAGCCAGGAAATGAAGTCGTTGGAAGAAAAGAGAAGGCAGAAGACCGCGAAGCACAATAGAAGTACCTGCGAAGAAGAACTGATTGCCGCCCGCACAAGCTATTAGAAAATATGTTGCTTCCAATCTACCGCGTTCGCGCGCGAAACACTTCGGCGGACTCGGAAAACAAAATCCACGATGATTCGGTGGCGGCAAGCTACGGTTTTCGCGGCGGCCTCGTCCCCGGCATAACTGTCTTCGCTTACATGACCGTTCCACTGGTCGCGCGCTTCGGACTCGATTGGCTCGAGCGCGGATCGATGCATATGAAGTTTCAGCAGCCTTTCTACGATGGTGAAGAGGTTGTAGTACAGGCCAATACTGACGAGATCGAATCTCCAATCAGAGTTAACATCACTACGAGCCGCGAAGACGGCGAGAAGTGCGCAACTGCGCTTGCTACGTTGGGTGACAGATCTCAATGGCTGGACTCTCCTTTAGTTGACAACTATCCCGAAGCGCCGTTGCCTCTGATTGAAGCGAGACCTGCCGCAACAAGAGAGTCTCTCGTACCTGGTACGTTGCTTGGCTCTCTAACTCAGAAGCTGAGCGTTCCTGATGTTGACGTGCTTGAGAGCTTGAACGAGCGCCTGTGGATTTACTCTGGGGTTAGAGCAGTGGCACATCCGTTTGTGCTCCTTCGATTGGCGAATGAAATCCTGATGCGTAATTTCAAACTTGGTCCGTGGATTCATGCCGCGAGCGACTTGATCAATGGGAGTGCTGTTCGCGACGGAGAAGAGATTTCAATCAGGGGCCGAATCGCAGACTGTTACGAGCGAAAGGGCCACGAGTTTGTGGTTCTTGATCTGCTGCTTGTGGCTGAAAAATCTCGCGTGGTCCAGCAGGTTAGTCACAGAGCAATCTATCGCCCACGATTGAGCTCTTGAAACAATCAATTCCACGCCTAACTTGACTCACTCAAAATTGCTCTGCTATTACGTCCGCAAGAGAAAATCATGACAACCGGAATAACATCATTCGGAGCTTACATACCTTTTTATCGTCTGGCTCACAAGGAGATCGCTCGAGCGTGGGGCGGACGAGCCGGTGACGGCGAACGCGCTGTCGCGAACGTCGATGAAGACTCCATCACGATGGCAGTCGAAGCTGTTCGAGATCTTCTCGCGGGCAGTGAAGGCCGCGAAGTGGACAGCTTGATGTTCGCGACTACGACTTCTCCATACGCCGAGAAGCAAGCTTCGGCATTGATCGCGACGGCTGCCGATCTGCACAACGACGTGCGCACCGCCGATTACACGAATTCCCTGAGATCTGCCACCACAGCCACTTTGGCGGCGGTTGACTCGGTGAAAGCAGGGTCGGCTGGCAACGTTGTTATCACATCGGCTGACACGAGACTCGCTCCGCCGAAATCCGCCAACGAACGGCTCTTTGGGGACGCCGCGGCAGCGATCTGCATAGGTCGCGATAAAGTGATCGCGAATTTGATTGCGAATCACTCGACCGTTGATGAGATGACAGACGTCTGGCGCAAGGGCGACGATCGTTTCGTCTCAGGTTGGGAAGAGCGCTTCGCGATCACGCAAGGTTATCAGCGGTCGGTTCGACAGACGATCACTGAGTTGTTCGAGCGTAGCGCGATCGGGCCATCCGAAATTACCAAAGCAATCTTCTACGCTCCAGACCCGGGAACGCTCGCTTCAACAGCGAAGAGCGTCGGTCTAAAACCGGAACAAGTGCCCGATCATCTTTTGGGAAGCATCGGCAACACTGGAACAGCGATGCCGCTGCTGGTGCTGTCATCGGTGTTGGAGACGGCCAGTGCCGGCGACAGGCTTTTGGTCGTCGGCTACGGCTCAGGTTGCGACGCCTTGCTGTTTGAAGTAACTGACGAGATCAAAAACGCGAGAGCAGTCAAAGGTCGCAAGGGCGTTTCGGGAAGCATTGCGTCAAAAGCAAGTCTCGATAGTTACGAACGCTACGCGAAATTTCGCGAGCTGATTGATACCGAGGCAGCTCGACGCCAGGCGCCGTCAGCGTCGGCGCCCTTAATCTGGAGAAGACGCGATGACATCTACCGGTTCCATGGTCATCGCTGTTTGAATTGCGGAAAGATTCAATACCCACGCCAGCGGGTCTGCATAAGCTGTCAG
>Ga0075426_10000323_pt1 | contig 32596 bp, 28 predicted proteins | sample SoiMethybrSBSTD5_FD_75304 | JGI IMG/M metagenome (GOLD analysis project Ga0075426, IMG submission 75304) | Bulk soil microbial communities from a Populus tree surrounding site in Tennessee, USA - Soil MetaG P. TD hybrid SBSTD5 | ecosystem: Environmental > Terrestrial > Soil > Tree plantation... | reverse complement strand
TCGGCGCTCTTGGAAGTGCTGGATCCCGAGCAGAACCACACCTTCAACGACCATTACCTCGAGGTCGATTATGACCTGTCGAACGTGATGTTCGTGACGACGGCAAACACGCTCAACATCCCGCCGGCGCTGCTCGATCGCATGGAAGTGATCCGCATTGCCGGCTACACCGAGGACGAGAAGGTCGAGATCGCGCGCCGCCATCTGATCCCCAACCTGTTGGCCAAGCACGGCCTCAAGGCGGGAGAGTGGTCGCTCGATCAGGAAGCGCTGATGATCATCATCCGCCGCTATACGCGCGAGGCGGGCGTGCGCAATCTCGAGCGCGAGCTTGCCAACCTGCTGCGCAAGGCGGTGAAGGAAATCATGGCCGAGAAGAAAGACTCGGTCGCGGTCACCGCCGCCAATCTCGAAAAGTACCTCGGCGTGCCGAAGTATCGCTTTGGCGAAGCCGAGCGCGAGGACCAGGTGGGCGTGGCGACGGGCCTCGCCTGGACCGACGCCGGCGGCGAGTTGCTCACCATCGAAAGCCTGATGATGCCCGGCAAGGGCAAGATGACGGTGACGGGCAATCTGCGCGACGTGATGAAGGAGTCGATCTCGGCGGCGGCGTCCTATGTGCGCGCGCGCGCGATCGGGCTCGGGATCGCGCCGCCCTTGTTCGAGAAGAAGGACATCCACGTGCACGTGCCGGAAGGGGCGACCCCGAAGGACGGCCCGTCGGCGGGCGTGGCCATGGTCACCGCCATCGTCTCGGTGATGACCGGAATTCCGATCCGCAAGGATGTGGCGATGACCGGCGAAATCACGCTGCGCGGCATGGTGCTGCCGATCGGCGGCCTCAAGGAGAAGTTGCTGGCGGCCCACCGCGGCGGCATCAAGAAGGTGCTGATCCCCGAGGAGAACGCCAAGGATCTCGCCGAAATCGCCGACAACGTGAAGAGCGGCCTCGAAGTGGTTCCGGTCTCGCGCATGGACGAGGTGTTGGCGCAGGCGCTGATGCGCATGCCCGAGCCGATCGAGTGGGACGAGGATGCGGCAAAACCTGTGAATGCGCCGCCGCCCGAGATCGCGGACGAGGACGATTCCTCCGGCGTTATCGCGCATTAAGCTTTTCAATAGCTTAGGCAAGAACCTGAAAGCGGCGGATTAACTCCGCCGCTTTTGCCTTTAAGGGCTCGATCAGCAAAACCTAGGATTTACGCGGGTTTTCGCGCCAGCAGCCTTTTTTTCGCCCCGGTGCAGGGGAACCTAACCCGCGCATGCGGCGTTTGCCGCCGATTCTGAAAAATCCTTGAAAGGGGATGGTTCGATGACCAAGAACGAACTGATCGCAATGGTTTCGGACAAGGCGCAGATCAACAAGAACGACGCGGCCAAGGCGGTCGAAGCCACGTTCGACATCATCACCGGGGCCTTGAAGCAGGGCGATGAGGTCAAGCTCGTCGGTTTCGGCAGCTTCACGGTTTCCCAGCGCAAGGCGCGCGAAGGCCGCAATCCCCGTACCGGCGAACCCGTGCATATCGCGGCTTCGAAAGCCCCGAAATTCACCGCCGGCAAGGGCCTGAAAGACGCCGTCAACACGGTGGCGATGTAAGGCGGATCGTGCGCTAAGCGCCGATTTCGCGGGAATTTCGGATGCTCCCGCCGTTTGCGGGGGCATTCGCGTTTCGAGAGGGACGTTGCGGGAGGCGGGCGCGGAGGGCTAAAGCACGGGGCGCGGGCGGTTAGCTCAGCTGGTAGAGCATCTCGTTTACACCGAGAGGGTCGGCGGTTCGAGCCCGTCACCGCCCACCAAGAAATCAATTACTTAGCGGGCATAATTTCCAGGATACCGCTGTGGCATTGCTCCCGGGGTAACACTCGGGGTAACACGTCAGACCAGCTACCCAGTGGAGCACCTAGCCTAGAGATTCTGTTTAAGAAGAAACTTCATATCGATATCCACAGCGTCCTCGGCGATCCAATTCATGCTGTTGGACAGGAGCATTAAAGGCCGAAGACGCTCAAGCAGCGCATCGCCCTTCAGTGCATCGCGTACCTTATCTACCCGCAATCTTCCGAGTGTCGCCAGCACCCAATCAATCGAATCCTTCTTCTCGTGTGCGGCAACGATTAGGTGTTTGAGGGCCGAATCGCTGCCGATGATACGAAGGGCCTCGGAGGCGGCGGGTGCGCGCTGCTTGTCGCCGGAAGTTAACTCCGAAATGATCTGATCGATCACAGGCTCGGGGGTATCGCTTCCAAAAGCCGCTATCGCATGCAGAACGACATCACGGTCGCTATCGCTCAGAAAAGGGACCAAATCGGCATATCGTTTTAGTCCCGTCTTTCCAAGACCCCACACCGCAGCCTGTCGAATCTCATTGTTGGCAAATTGCTTGTCCGTTGCGATCTTCATCAAGACGTCACGGGCGCCAGGAGTTGCCAGCTCCGTGAGGATGAAAACAGTTTCCATTCGTAGATCGGCCCGTTCCTGCTTCCAGACAAAGCTCTCAAGACGCTCCCAAGCTTTGTTGGAATCCAACGCAGTTCCGGCACCAGCGGCTTCAAGCAAAACTCGCTCTTCCTTCTCCGCATCCAATCGATGCTCTATGGCCGACGCCGCTTGCTTTCTGTTTGAGGACAAGAAGCGGAGCGACTTGACCGCCGCATATCGGTCCACGGGATTTTTTGCGGCCAATTCACCAAGAGGATCATATTTGTTTTTCAGATACGTTTTGAAATCGACCCGGTGAGCAGGTACACCCGCGATAATTGTTGCTTCGGCGATAAAACGGTCTCCGACCGCCACATAGGGTATCTTGCCCCGTAACTGAAACGTTTGAAGGCGTGCCGGGCGTTCATCATCGGCGTCCATTTTGACGCGGATCACGCTCTTTTCGATGGAATCAACCACACCGTCGCGTTTCGGCACGATTGAAGGCCAGGTTCGAGCGGTCTCCGTTCCTTCGGAGGCCGCTTTTGGGTCACCGAGTGACGAGGTTTTCTCTGACTTGCGGAGATCGCTGTAAGAAAAAAAGACAGGTTCTGTCGCGGGAACGGGAGTGCCGTTGTCATCTGCGCAAGCAATGAAAGCAGCTAAGTCCTCGTCCCGCATGCCTGTATTCCAGCGGCGGTCGGGATTGCCCGGCGCGTCACTCATTCGGATTTGCAAATCGGATTTGGCACGCACCTCAACACGCAAACCGGTGCGTACGCACTGAATGTCCGGCAACCGCAGCCGCTTAACCTTCGTCGCCCAGATCTTGTTGGATGTGCAGTAACGTTCAAGCTCGATCGGCTCGAAACCTGCTTTCTTCATGAGCTTCATGACATGGCGAGCGCCAACCGCGCCCATGCTGAGGTATCGCAAGAAGCTGGTGTCAGCCTTGAAGCCCATTACTTGCCTCCGGCCTTCCTGTCGGGGGCAAACAGCTCGCGCGGGTCAGCGCCAAGGGCATTGGCTAAGCGAAAGATGTTTTCGAGAGTGATGTTGCGCTCACCGCGCTCGATGGAGCTAACGTAGGTCCGGTGTAGGCCGGCCCGGTCGGCAAGAGCTTCCTGGGAAAGTCCAGCCAGGAGGCGCAATCGCCGCATGTTTGCGGCAAAAATCTTTTTAGGAGAAGGAGATGGCAACCGGTTTCCTTCGCGGGGAATCGCTGCGAAGGCTAGAAGGTGCCTATTATGAGTCTACAGACTCTATATTCCCCATCTGCTAGACTACTAGCGGCCTCGATTCGTGGAGACGAGCTTGAAAGTCCAACTTGATGGGCTGCCGGACACGGTAACAGCGCCCCGCACTGACGCAATTTACAACTGCCATGCCTACCTGACGAAGATACCGATCGCGGCGATTCAGCCTTTCATCGACACCTTCACCAGTCCCGGCGAGATCGTCGCCGATATATTCGCCGGTTCGGGCATGACCGGTCTTGCGGCCGCAAGTTTGGGAAGGCGCGGGCAGCTCAGCGACATTTCCGTACTCGGCAGACACATCGCGACCGGGTATCTCACGGAGACTGATCCGACTGAGTTACGCATTTCCGCTGACAGGGTGATTGCACAGACGAAGGCGGCGCTTGGCGATCTTTACATGACTCTGCGCGGGTCGGATCGCGCAAAAGTCGAAATGGTCCGCACGGTCTGGTCCTTCACTTATGTGTGCCCGTCGTGCAAGAACGAACTGGTTTTCTATAATGCGATGCGCAAGGGCCGCACGGCCGCGCCTGATAAATGTCCGAAATGTTCAACGCCATTTGTTAAGCGCAAATGGGCGCGTGTACGGGACGTGCCGGTTCAGGTGGTGGTACGCGGCAAGAGTGGCCGTCTCGTTGAACAAGACGTTAGCGATGTCGATCTCAAGGCGATCGCTAGGGCGGAAGCGGATGAGCGCCAGCGGGAAGTTCCTTCGCTTGCCATAGATGAATCGCGAGAAATGTTCAGCCGATCTGGTTTGGGAAAAGCGGGGCTCATAACGACAGCGCAATTTTTCTCGCCCCGTAATGCGATTGCGTTGCTGGAGCTATGGCGTACGATCAACGCTCTTGGAGATGAGACAACACGAAAGAAGCTCTCGTTCGCCTTCACGGCCATTTTGCCGCGCGCATCAAGGCGCTATCAGTGGAGCGCGCAGCGCCCGTTGAACGCGCAGAACCAGACGTACTACATCGCTCCGGTTTACTACGAATGGAGCGTGTTCGAGCTTTTCAAACGGAAGGTTGAAGCGGCCATTCGCGCGAACGCGGACTTGTTCGAGGCGGCCCCGCTTTTTAGTGCGCGTGCGGCAGAAAATGTCACCTACACGCTGACATCAGCGGACGATCTCGAACATCTCGCGGATGCGTCGGTCGATTATGTGTTCACTGACCCGCCATTCGGCAGCAATATCTTTTACAGCGATATGAATCTGTTTCACGAGGCGTGGCTCGGCCAGGCTACCGACCACGGTTGTGAAGCGGTGATGCACACCACGGGCCGTAAGAAGAATGGTTCGGCTAAACGCTACGAGAACCTCTTGAGGGGGGCCTTTGGGGAGGCGTTCCGAGTCCTAAAGCCCGGACGCTACATGTCTGTCGTTTTTGGGAACAGCGATGGACAGATTTGGGGATTGGTGCAGCGAGCGATACGCGACGCGGGATTTCGTTCTGTCCCCGTGCATATCGCCATTCTCGACAAAGGTCAGCGCTCGGTGAAGGGACTCAATTCTGGATCGGAAGGAGTCGTGACGGTTGATCTAGTAGTGACACTCGAGAAGCCAGCCACGATAGAACATGCGACGCAGGACAAGGAGCTTTTACAAGCCGATCCCAGCGTGCTCATTGAACGAGCCTTGCGGTCCATTCCGGAAACGATGCGCACGCCAAGTCACTTATACGCGGCTATTGTTCGCGATGCCATTAGGCGCCACCAAACGGTAGATCATTTACACCTGAGCGAGGTGCTCATCGCGCTCAGGAACGCAGGCTACAGCGTGGATCGGAAGACAGGTTTGTTTGCGCGAAATGTCTCAGTCGCCGCCGTTGCAGCCGAATAGCTACATCGACGCGTTTTGATCGGCCTGCGATAATCGAGTTTGCGATACAACAGCCTTTCTCGTTATGGTCCGATACTGAGGCGTGCGCATGAGTGAAGTCTGGTGTGAGAGGCAAAGTGACTGGAAGCAGCGCCAGGGCGATGCGCGTAGTCCGTTCGACGTGGATTATGCTCGCATAGTCCATTCGGGGTCGTTCCGGCGGCTTCAGGGTAAAACGCAGATTCTGAACCTAGGTGATAGCGATTTCTATCGGACGCGGCTTACGCATTCTCTTGAAGTAGCTCAGATTGCCGGCAGCGTTTCCCGACAGATTGCCGCGAAGTATGGGCAGCACCCGGCGATTAAGTTCCTACCCGATCTCAGCTTGATACAGTCGGCTGGCTTCAGCCATGACCTGGGTCATCCTCCCTTCGGACACGGTGGAGAGGTCGCTCTCAACTATTGCATGCGAGATCATGGCGGTTTCGAGGGAAATGGTCACACGCTTAGAATCTTGGCCAAGCTAGAAAATTTCTCGGAACAACATGGCTCCGACTTAACGCGGCGCGTTATGCTTGCCGTCCTGAAGTACCCCGTTCCGTACTCGCGCGCGGCAAATCCGGCTATCGTTCCACGTCTCGACGAAAGCCTCACTTCGATCAGAACACTCGATCTGAAGACCTGCAAACCGCCAAAGTGCTATCTAGATTCAGAGGCTGATGTGGTGAAATGGATTCTGAAGCCATTGCAGGGCAAAGACAGAGAGATTTTTGAGAGCGCAACAAGTGAGAAAGGGGCGCATAGCAAGTCGCTGCATAAATCGTTCGATTGCAGCATTATGGAGCTCTCGGATGACATTGCTTACGGCGTCCACGACCTGGAAGACACGATCGCTCTAGGCCTCATTAAAGAGGATGCCTTTCGCCAGCTTGCCTCGAAAGAGGATTGTGCGCCGTTTATAGATTATCTGATACGAACGTATGGGAAGCAGTGCGGCAATGACGCATATGAATATTTTTTGTCGCAGCTTTTCGGAACAAGCAAGGAGCGAAAGCATACGATCAGCCGCCTTGTTCATTACTTTGTGACGAACATTGAGGTCGTCACAATTGAGGATTTGCAGGAACCTCTTATTCGATACCGGGCACAGATAGCGGAAGAGCAACAGCGTTTTCTTGACGTACTTCAGAAGCTCATCGTGGAGCGGGTAATTTTCACCCCGAACGTCAAGCACCTCGAATTCAAAGGCCAAAAGATGGTCGTATCGGTTTTTGAGGCACTGAAATCCGACCCCCGAGAGCTTCTGCCGGAAGATGCTCATCAACGCTACCAGCAGGAGCGGGGGGACCTGCGCGTGATCTGCGACTACGTTGCCGGCATGACGGACGGATTTTTGCTGAAGACATACGACCGACTATTTAGCCCGCGAATGGGCTCCGTCTTCGATAAGTTGTAATGACTAGACCGCTCGCATATCGAAAAGATTTCGCATTAAATGCGATCTGTCCATATTTCACGATGTTCCCAATCGAGTATCCGCTGAGGATTATTCGTCGACACATCGAAAATGCAAAGGTGATCTTCGATCCGTTTTGCGGAAGGGGGACCACGATCTACGCCGCGCGCCGACTAGGCGTTAGCTCGTATGGGCTCGACATATCGCCCATAGCTGTAGCGATAGCGCGGGCGAAGCTGGCAACGGGGACATCCAATGAGGTAATCGAGCTTGCGGAGGAGCTTGTCGAGAGAGCACCTAAGCATGTGCCCGAAACGTCTTTCTTCAGACGTGGCTTCGCTAAACGAACGCTTCAAGAACTTTGCAGTTTGCGTGAGGGATTGATTGACGAGAAGCGACCTTCGAATGCTTCAGCTCTTCTTCGCGCAGCAGCGCTTGGCTGCTTGCACGGTCCGATGATGACTGGGAATGACACGCCGAGCTACTTCTCAAACCAGATGCCGCGAACCTTTGCATCGAAGCCTAACTATTCTGTGCGGTTCTGGAAAGAACGGGAATTGTATCCTCCCGTTGTGTCCGTCGTTGATGTGCTTCGGAAGAAACTGTCTCGCATCACCGACCTGGATAGTGAAGCGTATGGCTCAACACGCAACATCAAGAGCATGGACGCGCGGAAGGCGCGATCCTTCAGGAGCATTCCGAAAGTGAGCGTGACGGTGACGTCGCCCCCTTACTACGGCATGCGGACTTACGTTCAGGACCAGTGGCTCAGGATGTGGTTCTTGGGAGGACCAGAAGACATTGACTACATTCCCCAACATCAGATTTGCCACACCGGGCATGGGGCCTTCATTTCCGATCTTGCAAAAGTTTGGCGAAATGTTCGCAAATATTCACGGTCCGACGCGCATCTTTACGTTCGCTTCGGGGCGCTTCCTTCAGCAAAGAGTGATCCAAGATTTCTTCTTCGGTCATCTTTGGAGGAAGCGGGAGGATGGCGGCTGATTTCTGTTAGAAACGCCAAGACTTCTCAGGCAGGAAAGCGCCAAGCAGACCAAATGGGCCGGGAGTCAGAACCCGCTGAGGAGTATGATTTTCATGCGATCGCGGATTGATGCCATCTTATTTCCGCGGCTCTCAATGTCCCGTCTAGCTTAATTTCTGTTGCCATTCTCTTGTTGCAGAATTCCTCAAGGTACGATTTCAGCGCGACTGAGGTTTCTGCTGCTTTTTGATCTGTCGGAAGATGATAGGCCAGTGACTTCGGCATTAGCAAAATGCACTTGGCCTTCGCTCGGGAAACAGCAACGTTCGTTCTCTCAAGTTGCAGGAGGAATTTCTCTTCACCCTCGATAATGTCAGTGTCGCCTACGCCAAAAGAAACGATGATCACGTTTCTTTCGCTGCCTTGGAAACGCTCGACGGTATCAACCGCCCCGAAGACGGCTTCGGGGTCGGCCTTAGGAAAGAGAGATGTCAGCTTCCGAAGGACTAGCGCCTTTTGCGCCTTGTGCGGTGTGACGATTCCAATGCCGTGTTTGAAGAAGTCATCGTCGGTGAAGAATGCCGGGTCTTTGATCGCTTCTGTTCCTGTTACAAGTTCAGAGGCGATCGTAAGGCGGAGCAAGTACGCGAGGCCCGCCACAAGGCCGGCTTCTATCTCATTTGCTTGGGATGAGGTGGGGTCATCATGGATTAGAGATGTGACCCGTCGCTCTGGCCGTAAGAGCTCCGCATAGCCGCTCGTGAGAGGCAGCCCAGCAGGCAGGCTCGCCAGAGCTTTATCAACCGGCGCAAGCACGTGTAAGTCCTTCTTTGGAGTGCTCGCGACTAGCCCGGCCGGATAGCCCAACGACTTCGCGTAATCTACTAGGTCTTGGTTCGAGCGATAATTCACCAGGAGGGCTTCGCGGCGAATTCCAAAACGTTTGATAAGGTAAGTCTGTATGCTGTCTACCAAATGCTCGGCGTTCTTCGGAGGGTCCAAGGCACGAATGGGCGGCATTTGCATGTGGTCCCCAGCAACAATGAGCTGCCCGTCGTCTCTCAGTGTAGCCATCGGTCGCAGCGCGAGAGTGACGGGGATCTGGGAGCTTTCATCCATTACTACGATGTGAAACAGCTCGCTTACATACGAACCATTCGCTTCCTGCGCTAGCCGATGAACCATGTGAGCCGTAGTTGATATTAGCGTAGTGCAATCCGCGTCGCCCAAGCTATTGAGAAGCTCTTGGAAGTCTGGATCGGTCTTGTCGAAAGTGAGCGCCTTCAAATTGAGGTGGTCTTTTGACGGAGGTGCCGTCGGGGCCCCTCGTGATTTGGAGTACAGCCAATAGAAATCACACCCGGCGCTGGAGTCAGCGTCAAGGTTTTCGGCAAGACGGCCCGACAGTTCTTCGACCGCTCGGTAATTCGGCCCGGTGATTAGAACTTTTCGGAAGCTCCCCTCGCGCACAACAGCATGCAGAAAGGCGACCAGCGTCTCTGTCTTTCCTGTGCCTGGAGGTCCCCAAATGATTGCCAGCTTTTGTCTCGCGCATGCCTTGACGGCGTCAACTTGACTGGCGTTGAGAGGCAGCTTGTTCACACTCTGGGCAAAGGCGACAAGGTTATCAACTTCCTTCTTCACGCGAACTGTGAGGCCACTGACTTTGGTTGCTTCCCACAATACCTCGGACACGGGAGTGTTAGCGTCGGCTCCCTTTGGAAGCTTCTTGGCGGTATTGCCCATCGCGAGTAAAGCTTCTGGGGCAGGTTTCGAATCTGACGGGTTGCCAATTTCTTTAAGTACCGCCGTGACAAAGCGCGAGTCGTCGTAGGGCATTCCATCAACTAGATAGAGTTCTTGCTGCCCGATCTTCAGAACTTCCGAAGCCATGACGGCGTCGAAGGCGTTGTTTGCTTTCCAATGCGGCACAAAGCTAACGACAATGCGCCTATTTGCGCGGCTAAACTGATCAACACGCGCAAGTATGACCTTGTACATGGGGAAGTATGCGCTTTCGTCCGACACTGAAAGGCCCAGTTTGGAGGCGCGTTGCAAAGGAAATCCGGGCATACTTACGATGCCCAATGTGCACTGATTTTTTTCCTCAATTTTTGCTTCCGTGGAATCGTCGCTCACTTCGAATTCATACTGATGTCCGCCATGATCCTTGATGAGCTTCTTGAGGATGATGGCCTTGTATGACGCTTCGAGCCCTTCAGGGCGCGCGATATACTCGTTCAGACGCTCCGTCCGCGCGACTGCGGCGGATACCGTTACCCAACGGTCCCAAAGCTTTGAATCGTAGGCGACGCTCGTTAAACCGCTTGGGATGGTCATTGAGAGGGCAGGCGCATCTCCTTGGATACAATCCTTCAGATCATGGCGTAAGCGAGCCGTAATGCTGGCAATGGCCCATGTATGCGCTTTGAGCACGTTGCCATAGCGTTCTATGGCTTCCGTGACGCTCACGGGTTTGCCGAACATTTGTACGGTGCCTGTTGGCGACTTCCAGATTTCGAAGATACGCTCGCGCGGAATTCCGTTACCGAGCGGCTCCACGAAGTAGTGGTCGATAGAGCGGGGTATCAGTCTGGCGTGATGGTAATGCTCAACCGTGCCTAGGAGCGTAACGGCAAATCTTTGTGGCAGCCGTACAGAAGCGGTTACGATGTCCCTTATAAAGATGATGTTGGGACAAACATGTTCTTCCTTCTCCATGAGCTCTTCGGCTGGAAAGAGCCACGCGAGTGCGCGTTGATAGCGCGCGGGTAGATCGAGAATTTGGAGGAGGTGTCTTCCGAAGGAGTTGCACAGCTCTTCATATTGCCGGAGCTCCCAAAAGCAAATTTGGGTACGAACTGGACCGAAGTTCTGCCCGGAAAAAAGCTTGTCGGCTTCTTCGATCCAAGCGCCGAAGCGCTCAATAAATGAGGAGAGTGCAGCCCATTCCGCCACCGGGTTGTCTTTGTTAACGACGAACGCGGCCTCGCCCAAACTCTTGAAAGTATGCTCAACTCCATTTTCGGCGGGAAACTTCTTGTCATATGGGCTGAAAAGAATGCCGCGAATGGCGATTCCCGTAATTAGTCCGGAACCCGCGTCAAAGTTAACGACTATGTCGTATTCGGCACCAAGTCTCTTTGCTAAGCCGCCGACCTTTGAGGTTCCATCTACAGCCGCCTTGTTGCCGACGATGGACTCGGCTCGCGCGCCAATGTGCTTTCTATCCTTTTTTAGAAGGGAGTGGCCGCGAAGCACGATTGCGTCAGCTTTGATTCCGACAACTTCGGCGACTTTCGAATGCCCACCCTGGTTTAGAACGTTGGTTGCCCCCTTGCTTAGAGTTGGCATCTTGCACAAATGGTCAGACGCCTCGGCATTCTTCGAACAATAGTGCTCAGGATGCGCATCGAAATATTTCCGGTCGGCTGGCGAGAGCCACGCGCGGTTGCCGAGCCAATCGCAAGAGCTGCATTTTGGATTGACGTGGTATTCAACGGCTGTCCATCCTTTGGCGTCTCCTGTTCGGATCACACGCGGCAAATCATCTGCAAAAAACTTTCGAACGCTCGGCATATAAATGAGGAAGAGCACAAGTCCTTCTTCCAAATCCTCGCGAAGAGCTGCGAGTCGTTTAGTGGGGTCCATGCCGTCCTTTGAGGCTTTGACTTTCGTAAAGCGTGGCATTTCGACATGCCGCCACAAGTAAACGCGATCAGACACGAAAAATGACTTGGCCAACTCACCGCCCACTGTATGGAGCCAGTTCGATAGAAAGATCGCGTAGAGGCAGACTTCAGCGGAGTAGCTTGCGTTCGCTTCTGTTATGTTCTTTAGGTCGATAACGCAGAGCGCCATTCGCTTGTCATTTTCTGCAATGCGTCGGCGCGCTCCATCAGGAAGGACCTCAAATTCGTTATCTCGTCTTGTGTCCGCAAAGATCACATCCGGCCGCAGTCCTGCGAGCCGTGGAATGAGATTTAAGTCTGATTTCTGAACGCCGAGATTCTTTAGAGCTGTATCCCGGAATTCTTGTGGTTCAAGCTTCGGTTGCAGGATAAAGGCTGGCTTTGAGACTGCCTTCAATGCAGTATCAAGCTCTATCCCGTCTTTACCACCGTTTGAATGGATGACATGCGCGGGCAATGCGCTAATCAACACGTCGTACTGTTCAAGCTCGAAGGCGACGCCGGATGCAGTGATCATTTGCACGCCTGGTCGCGACTTAAGCGGCACAGGGATGCCTGCGGTTGAGAGGGCGGTGGGCTTGTTAGAGAACAGTGATAGATAGAGCTCGCGATCGCAAAGCGTACGTAGGTACATCGACAGTTTGCTCTTGGTGACGAGCCGCTCGGGTAGCGCCTTCGACATAAGACCTCTTTTCGTAAATCGTGCAGTGCGAGTGTCCTCGCGCGTCGGTTGCAGTATAGGCTTTGGAGGACTTATGGAAAGCGGTGCGTTTGGCCTTGCCGAAGCGAGCTCTAAGCGCATTTCGGACCGAGCCGCAGCATCGTGCTTGTGTTCCTTGTCCCGTTGGTAAAAAAAGCCGTCGGAAAATCCGACGGCTTAAGCTTTCATCAGAAGGCTATGCGATGTTGGTGGCATCATTGACGCCGGCCCTGATAACGGCCAGCGCATCCTCAATAGTTGCGACACGATCGCAGGCGATTTCTCGGTTGAGAAGTTGCGGTTCCTCCTCATCGACGGTCGTTGCAGTTAGCGAGACGAAGATTCTTCCGTCGATGAGGGACGCGAGCACAACGTTATACTCGACGACCGGACCGAAACGCGCCGCAAATGCGCTGGCTGGACTGCTAGACATTTACCTTCGCCCAGAGCGAGCGACAGTTGTGTGCTGCCTCTCGCGAGGACTGTCGCCGCGCCGTTGCGGGCGGTCATTGGCGGCGGCAGGTGATTCTGTTTCTTCGCCCGCGGCTTCGCGCAGTACGAGCTTGGCGTTGAGCGGAAGGGCTTGCAGCATCACGTTGAACCCCTTGCCATCCTGATGGGGGAAGGCGAGGCCGATATTGAGCCAGTAGTCGTCTTTACCGTCGCGGGGGATTACCGAATAGACCCGAAACGCTGGTTGATTATTTTCACTCATTTCGAGCACTCCTTTGCAAAGTTCGAAATCCTGCACGGGCAGGCGTCAGGGTTTTCCCTGAGGCCTGGCCACGAGGACTTTGCAAGAGCGCGAAAATGAGAGGGGAGCGACTGCGTGAAATCATACGCGGGGATGGAAAGCTGTCAAGGAAAGTGACCGCCGCGCGCATTTGCCATTCTTCGATTTCTGTGGTGGGGCACGAGGGCATATTTCTGCGGAGCCGGCCCGCGATTGCGCGTGCGCGCGTGACCGCGACGGTCAAGGTCGCCGTAGGCGCCTCGAAGAGGTTACCTTGAGGGGTGCGGGCTAGGGTGCGCAATTCTAGGCAGGAGAGATTATCGGATCTTCTAGATTAGCGAATGCGTTTTACCAGATGCGTCGCACCACGGGTGAGTGAGAATATTGGATTTCAGTAGTGAGGAATGATCGGCGAAGAGGAAGAGGGGAGAGTTTTTGAGTATCGGTGTGCGTGTGATTAGCGAGCGCATGTTGTTGACCCGTTCGGGGCTACCGGTCACCGTAAGCACACGGAAGTTTTTCCAACCAAAACGATTTGTGTGTAACCCCTGTAGACGACCCGTTTCATAGGCGAGAAACTTGCGGAGGATGCTCGTTTGATTGAGCGATGTGCGCTCAACTGGCATTGTGCCGCGATCGCATTCAAGGACAAACGGGCGGCGGCGTCCGTCGGTCAGGAGTAGCGCAAAAATATAATCGGGAATCAGACCGAGTTGATGAAATGCTTCTCCATGTCGAACGCCTACGCGCCAAGCCCATGGGTTACGGTCTGTCTGGGTTTGAGTGGGAAGCGTTTCAAATAGCTGTTCCCGATGTTGAAACGTTGCGGAGTTGAAAGCACCGCACCCCAAAATCAAAGCTACGCGCACGTCCGAGATGGCGAGGGTGTGCTGAATGAACTCGCGGCCACTTTTGTTGTTCTTATGCGTCCAATCAACATTTGCGTAGGCGCTGCCGTCGCGGACGGTGAGAATCTGAGCCCCTCGATTGCCGAGTGCATAAACAAGGTGTGCGCTGCCGCCACCGCGCACGTGATAGTCGAGTTGTGCGCGTGGACGGTCAAGATAACCAGCGTGGTAGAGCGGCGTTAGCCTTTCGCAGATTTTCTTATGCGAGGCATTCAGAAGTTGTGAAAGATGCGTCGATCGCAAAAATCGGTGATTTGCAACTAGTCGAATGATCTCGACATCACGTTCGGTGAGTTGAAACGACGGCGTGGTTTCCGCGCGATGGAAGCGCGGTCGGCGACGTGAAGTTTCGATTGTGATTTCATTCATTATCCAATTATAGCGCGCGTTCCGTCATACGTTTGTGTGAGATGTAAATAACTTTGGACGAAGACGTGAAGTATGTTCGGCCATGTGTTATGGCGCGGAGTATTAGGCTTCCGCATCAGCTAAAAAATATTTGAAGTGGCAGCTATCCGCTCCAATTTTCGTCTTCGGATAGAGCTGAGCGGCGCTGGGGTGGTGGCGGCTGGCGAGGTTGTGCGGGTGGTTTGGCAGCGACTGTTGGATCTGGCGGAGGCGTCGAAGATTCTTCCGCTTGAGCAGGGGACAATCTTTCACGATTTTCGGCTATGAGATTTTGGAAGGCTCCGTCGCCCATGCGGGGCTCGTTCTCTAAGGCGAAGAACGGCACGTTGATTGAGGTGGCTTGCGCGGTGACATTTTTTACATAGCAGGCAAAGGACGTACTCTTGTTTGTACGCTTCTGGTTGGAAAGAAATTCCGATGTGCAGCGCATGTCGGGTGCCAGGGCGCGAGCGTCTTTATCGGAAACGCCGCCGGCGAGTTTAATCGAAGTGTTAGCGGCAATTGACCCTCGGAGACCTTGCGTCAGTTGATCCATGTATTGGTGTGCAAGGATGACGCCGACCTTTTGTTTGCGAGCTTGATTGAGCAAGGTGTCGACGTTGTCGTCAAAGTATTCCGCGGCTTCGTCGATGTAGAGGAAGGCCGGATGCTTGCTTCGCATTCCTGCCCGTTCCTGGGCGGCTTGTAGGGTGAGGGCGATGAAGTATCTGCCGAGCAGGGAAGAGCTATCTTTCTTAAGGTGATCGACGGCGGTGTTCACGAGAATTATCTTTCCAGAGTTCAGGGCCTCGTCCATCCGCATGCGGTTTTGCGGAGTAGAAAACATGCGGCGGAAGGTGTCATTTTCCAATACGCCGAAGATTCGGCGACGGATCTGTTGCTTCGTTTGGAAAAAGGATTTGTCCATAAATTCAGTGCGGAAGAATTCCCGGGCGGTTTCAGGTAGGGAGTCTACGTATTGCAGATATGGGCCGGGGTCATGCAGCACTTTCGTGAGATCGAGAATGGTTGCATTCGGCACCGCCAACATTAAGCGCAACGCGTAGCGAAAAAGCACATTTTGCTTTTGGGTGAGTTCGGCGCGCAGTAGCGACGCGAAGACGTACTCGTAAAGCTCGATAATGCCGTTGAGCGCCTGTTCCTTCGCCGCCGGCCCAAGCGTCTTGAGCCTGCTTACGTCAAACATGTTGAGAGCGGGAGGAAATTCAGTGTCGGTTGGATCGATGTAGATCAGACGGTCGTAAAGTTTCGTGTCGAATAATTCCAAGTGGGAAAGCTTTTCCAGCATGTCTCCCTGGGAGTCGATGATAACCATCGAGGGCGGGTTTTCGCTTTTCAGATCGTTGAGGATGAGATGCTGAAGCGTTTGGGTTTTGCCATGTCCAGTCCCTGCGACAATATGCATGTGTTCGAAGCGGATGTGGCTCGGCAGAGCGAACGGCATCGGTGTCTCCAAGAGGGAAGCAAACGATGTCCCTGCAACAAATTGAAGCAACTCCGGGGGAGCGAAGTTCGAGCTTTCAGGTGTGACGATGCGCGCGCGAGGTCGTTTTGCGTCGTCCGGGCTCAAGCCAGAAATGCGGAGAAGATTGTTGTCGAAGTATTTTCGTTGGGTGTGGAATAAGCCGGCTTGGACAACGTCATCGTCGTAAAACGTGGCAACCAGACGCTGGATCACTTCGGCGGGCTTGGAGAGCAGCGTGATCAGGGGGACGCTAAAGAGTCCCTGTTGTTCTTCGAAAGCGAGGGACGGGAAATAGCCTAGTAAGCCTTCCAGGATGCGAATTATCTTCTCACGCCAAACTTCGACGAGCCTTTCAGGATCGGTAAGCACGCGTCTCTTCAGAAGTAGAAAACTACGCCACTCCGCGAGCTCTGGCAGGGAGAGCGCCTCGAATTTTGGGCGCGCCGGCATCGAAAAGATGATGGGGGGATCGTGCAAGACGCCCCAGACAGCCTCACAAAAGGCGACGCGTAAATATTCGGGCAGTTCTTTGTTGGCACGTCGGGCCGCCTCGGCCACAATTTCATCGGTAAAGGAAAGCGGGGATTCCTCGTCCGCATAGGGGGAATTTTCGTACAGGCGAGCGGTTATGGCGTAAGCCTCGCGAACTTCGCGAAGCTCTTTGTCTGCGAGGTTTCCAGAAAAAAATGCGCGAAGGTTGGTCCAATTGAAGATTTGCGAGAACGCCCAATAGAACATGTTCTCAGATTTCAATTGCTTCCTCCCCGCCGAAGTACATGGCCGCGTTCAGCACGGCCTTGAAGGTTGAGGCGGCCTCCTTGATTTGTTCCTCCACAGCCAACATTTCGAGAATGTCTTTGCACTCGATCTTCTTACCGCGAGTGAGGTCGGATACACTTACAGAGATGTTCATGGCCTTGAATGCGAGCCGAGACGCTAAGCCGAGAAGGCCAGAACCTCGTTCTACAATTTCACCCTTTGTGTAGAGCACCGTTCCGCCAAGGCCGTAGTGGTCTATGGCGGAGAGTTCATCCGGATGGATTTCAGCACGAACCCCAAGTTGAAAAATCGGCTTGCCCGTGAAAGATTTTCGCTGGTCGCGCCGAATAACCAAAAGCATGGTAACGCCCCCCATTTCAACTACAGCGAGTATAACTATGCGGCAAGGAACCGGGCAATACGCTGCTCAATCGCCTGCCGATCGCGACCGAAGCGGATGCGGCTATTGGCGATTAGGGTTTCAGGCCGGTTGTTGGTTGGCTCCGGTGGGGCGTAAAGATCAAGATGCGTTGGGCTGCCCGGTGTATTTCCGACGAGAAAGCGGCCGTAGGCCTGAAAATTTGAGAGATCTTGCACCGCAGTAGAATTATCGATGCCGAGGTGATCGGCGACGAGTGGGGCATCTTCGGCTCCAACGCGAAACGCCATGAATGAGCCCGTGTTGCCGAGTACTGCCTGGCGGAGCCCCTCCGGCAGTTGACCTAAATATTGGTGCGAGAGGGTGAGTGCGAGGGCGTATTTTCTCGCCTCCGATAAAATCAGAGCAAAGCTTTCGGTAGCAAAGGATTGAAACTCGTCGGCATAGAGGTGAAATACACGGCGCCCATGTTCCGGGGTGTCCGCACGCGAAAGGGTAGCGTGCGCGAGACCAGTGGTGAGGAGTGCACCAAGGAGATGCGCCGTGCCCTCACCAAGCGCGCCCTTGGAAAGATTCACAATGAGAATGCGCCCCTCGTCGATCATCTTGCGGAGATCGATCGTACTCTTTGGTTGTGCGACGATGTTGCGAATAGCTGGCGACGAGAGAACGCGACCGAGCTTATTGAGTATGGGACTGTTGGCCTCAGCCAAAAATTTGCGGTCGTAGTTGGCGTATTCGGTGAGCCAAAACGAACGCACCACCGGATCGCGTACCTGACGGGTGATATGACTGCGATATGGCTCGTCGGTAAGAAGACGTGGAATGCCGAGTAGCGTGGTTCCGGGCGTATCGAGGAGGGCTCTAACAGCGTTGAGGAGGAAATGTTCAAGACGTGGGCCCCAACTATCAGGCCATACGTGGCGGAAAGCCGAAACGACATTGTCGGCAACAACAGGACGACGATCGATTTGCACACGATCGAGGACGTTAAATCCAATCGGCCGCTCAAGATCGGCGGGGTTGAGATAGACGAGCTGGTGAGCCCGGCGCGGAGGAACGAAAGTAAGTGCGCGCTCTGCCAGATCACCATGCGGATCGAGTAGGGCAACCCCTCTGCCCATGGCGAGATCCTGGCTGATTAGATGGAGGAGGGTAGTGGATTTACCGGTCCCGGTCTGCCCGATGATGTGGAGATGCCGGCGGCGGTCCGTCTGCGACATTCCAAAATGCGAATTGGATGCGGTTGAGCCGATGTAGCTGAAGTGTTCAAGATTAAAGGTCATGGGCCAAAGTGAGCCCCGATGTCGTCCATTCCGGTTGCCGCCGGTTGGCCGCGCCGCACATCTAGTGTGAACGCGGTCAGCAATACTTGGGTGTGCCGTTCCCTGATCGCTGCGCTCGTCGGAGCTCGATTTGAGCCACGCGGTTTACGCCCTGTGGCCTTTGATCATTGTACATGCATGGTGGGGTAGGGAACTGGGGATATGATGCGCGGGAATACACGTCGACAGTCGTCAAGAATTTCAACCGAAATTGCTCGGTTTTTCAACGTTATGAATTTCGAAAAATCGCAAACTGTCGTTTACGATTTTGCTTGCGCGATAAAAAAATCCGTCGGCGGCTCGGAAAAGACGTTTGCGCACGGTTTCTCGCTGCGCCCCCGCGTCGGCGCCGTATATTTTCTTATCATTGTGGTTCTGTTTTTTATTTTGGATTCTAGCGGGAGAAACCGGCCGACAAATCGTCTTTTCCCCGGTCTGAATCAATATGTCTCTTGGTAGATTCTATTGGATACAGTTCAAGACAATATATCACTAGGGCGAGCCGCCGTAGCGAAGCGAAGGCGGCGAGATGGCGCGCAAGCGCTAGAACCAGTTAGAACCATATGGAAGAGACATAAAAGACGATTTGTCGGGCGGGTGAGCCCGACGCGGGGGCGTTGCTAGTCAAGGACTTGTCGATACTTGGTGGGGGATACCATCAAGCACCCGTCATATCCCGAATCTTTTCGCGGTCAGACTAAGCCCAAGACGGCGATGCCGCTCAAGACAAGCCGCATCCAGACCCACTATGATGCGGCTTAGTAAGATCATTTCATAATTGTGAATATTTCCGCCCGAATTTGAAAAATTGTGCTGGAGCGAATCATTCTTCTGGGCATAACTTGGCTGTAAATTCGAATCGATCAGGACAGCGCTGACTCCATCCGCTAGGAATTTACGGGAATAGGGTCGGGGCTCTCGGAGCGCCTAAGCCTTCTGTAATCACGTGTAACCGTCCATTCCAACCTGGCGGACAAAAGAAGGTTAGCCAACCCATGCTCCAAGCAGCGGCCGGACAAAATTCAATTGATGATTCAGCTTTCATTAATTCGATCGTCGGAAGCGAACTCAAGGTGCTGGATCACGGCTTCGTGCGGGTTGTGGACTATATGGGTTCCGATTCTGCGATCGTGCAAGCTGCAAGAGTATCGTACGGCAAAGGCACAAAAAAATCCTCGGAGGACCGAGGTCTCATTCGATATTTAATGCGGCACCGGCACAGCACGCCGTTCGAAATGTGTGAAATTAAATTTCACGTCAAGCTACCCATCTTCGTAGCGCGTCAATGGGTCCGACATCGAACGGCTAATATCAATGAGTATTCCGCCCGCTATTCCATACTGGACAAAGAATTTTATGTGCCGGACAGGGCAACTGTGGGTCGGCAAAGCGAGATAAATAAACAAGGTCGCGAGTTCGATATTCAGCAGACAGAAGTATTGGATCACTTAAAAACTATCGCCAGTATTTCGAGCCGAGCATACAATGTCTACGAGCGGCTGCTGAATGAAACTGCAGAAGGGGAAAAGGTGAATGGCCAATACTGCGGCCTCGCACGGGAATTGGCGCGCATAGTGCTTCCCACAAATTTCTATACGCAGTGGTATTGGAAGATTGATCTGCATAACCTGCTGCATTTTCTCTCGTTGAGGGCAGACGAGCACGCGCAGTATGAAATCCAGGAGTATGCGAGAGTTATTAGTGAGGTGGTTAGACAGTGGGTTCCAATAACTTGGGAAGCATTTGCTGATTATCGGCTTAAAGGGGTGAACCTGTCGGGCCCGGAGGTAGAGCTGATTACGAAATTTCTAAAAGGGGAGAGGTGCGAATTCTCAGCGAGCGGCCTCACAAAACGGGAGTGGAAGGAGCTTTCCCAGAAATTTAATCTCGATCTTCCGATGCCCTAAGCTTCTGGTTCGCGGAGAATGTGCGGCGCGGTTATTTAACTTCATCGGGTCGAAGGGCCAGAAGTGCGGCGGGAAACCTGCGGGTTAATTCCTGATCCCAGATTTCGAACACTCGAAGTTGGTCCTTTAGAGATTGGCTTCGTTCTTGATCTAGCCGAGTCTTTGTCACAGCAAAATTATGAATCTTTAGTGGCGTTGTCCAAAGCGGCAGCAATTCATTTACGGATTGAAGCTTGTCAACGAAGAGGCGCATTTTCTTTTCAACGTCCACCATATCCGGCGTTGTAAAAGTAGCATAGGCGTAGAAGCGAAAGCCGGCTGAGATTATTCGGTCCGCTATCTCGAACTGCCTGGAAAATCTTGTCGGGTCTGCGAGCGTTGTAAACGAGAAACTGGTTTCGTCAAATCCCTTGAAGCATCCCATCCTTGAAAGATTTGGAGTGGATGCCAAACGTTGCACTTCTTTTTCGGAAAGGAACCGAAACAAGAAATCGTTGGAAAGATTGTCATCAATCCAAAAATATAGACTGCCAATCATACCGCGGTTGGCACACTCGTCGATCATCCATAGTGTCCATTCGGGTACGAGATCTGGCTGCCCGCCGGAAAGGTCGATAATATCACAGCGATTGGGTTCATTCAGATACAGTTCAAGTAAGTCGCTCGCGGAAAAATATTCACTAGTGCGAGGATTGGCCGAGAGTCGATCATCATCGACGAAACAATACCAGCAGCGCCAGTTGCAAGCGGCCAATTGGAATACTTGGCTTTTGACGGTGGGTCGTGGCGGATAGCCGCGAAAATTTGGACGCAGCGGACGTTCGGGAAACACCGCTCGCTCCAAATAGAGTTTGTAATCTCTAAATTCTCTAACGCGTCCATACCCGCCGCAGTTGATGAGGGTATATTCGTCCGTTTCCTCTTTTGAGGCGGTTAGCCGCGCAATGAGTATTTTTTTGTCGGATTCTCGTAGCAGACGATTGCGGAAGCGTGAGGCAAGCACATCGTCGTCAATTAAGTGCGCTTTCATCTCAGGTCCAGCCATTTCAAGGTGCCATCTGAAAGCCCGACCGCTAATGTCTTCGTGCGCGGGATATAAGTCATTGCCAGGGGTTGTGCACGAAACATAAACTTTCTTAGTTGGTGGCCTCTTCTAGGCTCCCATATATCGACCGAACCATCCGCACACCCACTCGCGACGGCGTTGCCATCAAGTATTGGGCAAACCGTCCAGACCCTTTCAGGGTGCCCGTCGTACTTGAACAACAATTGGCCGCGTATGTTCCATCCAAAAACCATGCCGTCATAGCCGGCGGTACAGAATGTTGCTGGCTCAATCGCGGGCGATATAGTTGTGATGCAATTTCTATGCGCTCGATATTGAGCGATTTGATTGAGATTAGCTAACTCTGTAACGACGACAACGCCGTCTTCGTCACCCGACACCAGAGCGTTGTCGATTGCAAGAGCACTCCAAATATTCGCGTTATGCGGACTACATTGGGAAATTGGTTGTAGATTTCTGGTCCAGATTCGGATGATCCGATCCGCTCCAACTGAAGCTACCGATTTTGAACTTGGATCCACGGCAATGTCGTTTATCCATCGAGTGTGGTCGAAAGCACTGTCCATTGCGGCGCCACCTGTGGCGTCCCACTTTCTGAGGACGGCATCGCTTCCACCGCTATAAAGCCGCTCGCCGATTGGATCGAAGCGAACTGCATTTACCCAACCCCGATGGGACTCGAGTCGTAACCGAAGTAGACGCGATTCTGTATTGATGATCTCTATAGATCCATCGGACTTGGCAACCGCTAGGTCATTTTGACTTTGAGATAACGAAAGCTTCCAAATCGCGCTGGCCATCTGTTGGGTCAAATCACTTTTCTGAATGGTCTTTTCTGAACTGGAGAAACCTCCCTGAGACAGAACGCGCAAATATTCTCCGGAGTGAAAGAATTCTGGTAGGACGACATTGCCCCCGATAAATTCTGACATGACGTAGAGTTGCGGAAAATATTGCCACCCAGAATAGTTTTGTAACTCGCTTTCAAGCGGAGTATTGCGAGCCACCGCAATCTTATGAACATCAATACCGTATTGGTCGAGTAGTGAGAGGGCAGCGTTCGAAGCATTGGTAATTGATCCGTCCAAACCCCGCGAATAGAAGACGATCGTGTGATGTGAGCGTAGCAACTCTAGAAGCGTTGGATCGGAAATAAGGGTTTTGAATTGAATTCGTGGGCGAGCGTTAGGTGTGGACACTAGAGGTCCCCCAGACTTCTGTGGTGGCGAAGTGGCTGTTATTTCCACAAGCTAAGGTAGTATTTTTCGGCATCTGGGTCCCATTCGAAGCTGCGCAGTAATCTGGGGTATAATTGATGTTTCGTCGAATTGTTTATGCTTCGGAGATTTGTGTATGACATAAAAAGTGGACCGCTATCTAGAAAATCTCAGGTTCTAACTTATTGGCATTCGGGAAATTGCCGGCGAGCCGTCCAGTATTACTACTATAAGAAATGGAAGTTATTTCTAAGTAGACGGGAAAGTCTTTATCCTGATCTTTTTTGGAAGACGGGCACATTCGTAAATGCTGTTGGGAAGGAATTCATTTTTGATCGATTGGTTCCGCACGATCTAATCTTTGGTGAGCGGATTAGAGAGCAAGCGGCTGAGAGACTTGAGGAACCAACTGTGGGCCATCTTAGAACTGACGAAGCGTTGCTCTCTCTGCATACTGCTGTTTATACGGGCATTCCGGGTCGCGAAATCTGGCACTCCACAAAAATATCTGGAGGAAGTTGTTACTGGTCGATGAGAAAGTTCTTGCGACACTACCGCCCGGTCGCGGCAAAAAGAATTCAAAGGGGGAATCGAATTGGAGGAGCGTCACCTCATTAATGGGCTGGCTTTTGAGCAATTATTTGGTGCATCACATGGCGATGTACGTAATCGTGATTATTATCCTCGAAGTCGATCTCTTTGTGAGACATTATATTGAAATTTGAGAAGGCCGAAAAAAGATCATCACGTGAATATGGATTCTTGATCCAAAAAGAGCTGGGACTAGCAGTGGAGTTATGTAGGGAACGAACGCTAGGATCATTGTCGGAATAGACGGTAACGAGAAAATGACCCCCGGGTTTTAAAGAATGTAAAATCTTGGCGATCAACGAGTCGGCTAGGGGGCGCTCAATGTGATCGATCAATGTATACGCTAACGCGATGTCAAATTCATTTTGAGGCAAAGAAATACTGCAGGCGTCAGCACAGACGGCGGCAATGTTTTGTCGAGCATGCGCCGCTTTCGCTGCTGCTCTCAGATTCATGATAGCCTGAGAGCTGATATCGATTGCTACGACTGCAAAGCCGCTTTGCTCAAGAAAAAAGGCGTTTCTTCCGTTGCCACATCCCAAATCGAGCGCTTTGCGTGGTGGTCTTGTGAATTCGTTCTTCTCGATCCAGTTTACGACGAACTTAGAGGGCTGGGTGCCAAAACCCATCGGATGCGATGAGTAAAAACTGTCAAACGAGCAAACATTGTCGCGTTTCATCGACGCTGTTCCCTCGGTTGGGGATGCACGCCATAAGAAGGTACTGATTCGAAGGGGGTCAGTCTATTGCGAATGTCGCGAAACAGATATTGTGCGACACTAAAATAAGGCTCTGTTGAGCCCCGCCTTCGATTTAAGGCCAAGCGCTCCCTACATCAATCGCAATCTAGCAACAATCAATTGCTCACACTGGCGAACGTTTGCGATCGAACTTGCATACATTGATGATAAATGGTTCCAAGCCTGCTGCGCCTCGATTTGATCTGCGCGATCCCTAAGTCGCTCGGCTTCAGTCACACCTGCATTTGGCTGAAGCTTAGAACTATTAAAAGTTTTCGCCCAATCGTTGTTCTGCTTTTCAAGACCCAAAGCTAGCTCCCGTGCGTGTGTGAGGGCGGTCTCCCAGAAATAGCGCCCGTACAAAGTAGCGCTCAATTGAGAAAGACCGGATTTTGGTTCACACGTAGAGTAATTCAAAGTAGCGCCTCCCGGCCAGGTTAAGTAGATGGCCAACACTGCTCCGATTGCCAAACAAATCTTTTGACCGCGACTAAACGTGAGCATCTCGCTCTCCCTGACAAGATGAACTACATCTTGAGCTTCCGTTCCACTATCGAGAGGCGATCGCCAAGCTTGTGGCGTGCCTCTATTTGATCATCAAGCCTTCGATCCATCCGTTCGATTTTCTGTTCGACTACATCAAACCGGACGTCGATCTTTGTCGAAAGATCGGTGATGGACTTGCGAACTTCATGGAAGTCCCCCGCAATTGAGAGCGCTACTCTATGAATAAACTTTTCCAAGCGAACAATATCCTCTTTTGCCATCACTATATTCTATCATATTTCCCCACCTGCTCGCCTGCCTTATCGGCATCAACCTGAAGCGGGCCCAATCCAATTCTGATGATGCTTGCGAACAGACATTGTGCGACACTAAGTTGTGACTCTGTCGAGGCAAGAAATGTCCTTCCCTCTTCTCAAAGTGCTTTTATAAATTTTGTATATCTGAGTATTTTATAATGAGTATTCTTAAATGCGTATTCTTTAATAGAGAGACAGGTCAATTTGGCCGACTATGATCGGCAAGTATGGCCGGTCAGGACCGGCCAATTTGGCCGTTCAGGAGCGGCGCTGACCGGGACCCTTTTTGATTGTAAGGAAAAGGCGATACAAATTTGTCTTACCAAGGCCCCGCTGCTGGATTTCCAGCAACCCTGTTTGTTCGAGTTCGTCCAGGTATCGCCGGACACTTCTTTCACCGGAGCCCATATCCTCGGCGAGGGTCGCTTGTCCTGGGTAGCAGGCGTCATCGAACCAAGCATATTTGAGAAGCATCGAGTATGTGAGTTTGGCACCAACCGAGATATCGCCCTTAGTGAGCAGGAAATTTGGTACTTGAGTGAAGCCAAAGGCGGTCGCCGGATCGGCGCCGACGATTTCTATGTTTCGTTCTTTCAGGATGTCGCCGATGCGGCGCTCGCGGTGAAACTCCATTCCCCAATTATACACCGGGGCCGGAAAGCAGGCTTATTCCCTATCCACTAAGACGGCGGACGAAACTGCGGCGAACATGATGGGAGCCGTATCGCGTCCAGGCCCGAAGGCCCTCGTGTTGCATCCTTCCGGGTAGCAAAGCCCCAGCATGTTCGCCAAATTGATGGTAATTCACGGCCGGTTCTTAGACCAGAACTGATTTGGAACGAGGCAGTCATCATGCTGCTTGCTCAATTCGCTCGATTAAATCCGGCTCGTTGTTCTTGACGGAGTTAACGCGCGGGCTGACCGGCCAGATCTTTACTGCCGGCATTGGTTTCGCCGCGAGTGCTTCGATCGCCGCTTCCCCACTGAGCCAGGAATCGAAATCTTCCGCCTTGAGCATGACCGGCATGCGGTCATGCAGGGAGCGGATCCGTTCTTGCGCGTCGGTAACTATGATGGTGGCTGAGCGAAGCGGCTTGCCAGTTGAGAGGTCTAGCCATTCTTCCCAAAGTCCCGCGAAACTGAAAACCGGCTGATCCGCCGGCGTGATGTAGTGCGGTTGTTTCTTTCCCTTTTCGCCAGTCCACTCATAGAAGCCGCTCGCGGGCACGATGCAGCGTCGCTTCGCGTAAGCCGCTTTAAACATCGGTTTCGTTGCAACCGATTCCGCGCGCGCATTGAATGTGGCCGGTAGCTCTTTCAGGGGTTTGTTCCACCACGCTGGCACAAGCCCCCAGCGCGCAGGCACTAGCTCACGGCTGCCGTTGCGTTCGATCACAACGAGAATGGTGTCAGTCGGCGCGATGTTGAAGCTAGGCTGTAAATTCGACGCAGTGTGTCCATGAATCAGATTGTAGTAGCGATGAATCTCCTCCCAAGTGTAATTGCGAGTTTTACGGCCACACATCGGCACTATCCTTTGACAAGTTTGAGCCGCACCATTGCCGGCGGCAGATCGGGCGGCCGCGGAGGACCTTCGGTGTCCGGCAAATAAACGCCGCATCCTTCTGGCCAGCGACTATTCCGCTTCCAATGTGGGCAGTCGGCCGCAAGTCTTCTAGTCACGTCCTCCATGCTTGCTTCACATCCAAATTTCACCGCCAGGCGTACGAGGCGGTAGGAGCCACGCCTCGTGCAGTAGCGACATGCGAGGCGGACGATGACGTACGGATATGCGGCGATGGACCCACGATCCATCCGCCGCATGAAAGAACAAAACAGGAACTGGAGTCAAGATGGCCCTACGGCTCTGTCCCCTTCGGAGGGGCCGGCGGGTCTCCCGATTCAGGACGACTGAGAAGCAGCAACCGCTGGAGTCCGGCGATTAGATGGTTGGTTTCGCGCGCTCGTTCTGTGAGGTCCTTGATCTGATCGTCCTTCACTGAAACTTGGCGTCGTAAAAACTCGTTCTCCCCTTCCAGCCTGTGGACGTAGCGCGCGTCTGCCGCGACAGGCCGCGACTCGTCGCGACTCGTCGCGGGTTCGGGCGGGAGCGCGCTGTTACCTTTATTGGCTGCGACAGTTGCCGCGACTTGTCGCGTCAGGTCGCGACTGGTCGCGACTGGTCGCACCTCCTCGATGTAGGCGATGTGCTTCACCACTGATGCCGGCGAGATCAAGTACTTCTCGCCGAATTCAGTTTCGATGCGCCGGCAATCGAGATGTCCTTTCGCACAATAACGCTGAATGCTCCGTGGCGTGCGAGGGAGGCCAGCGCGGGAATAGCGTTCAAGAGCTTCTTCGATCGTTAGCGTGAAGTCGCTGTCGTCGCTTGTCGCGGCCGTTCGCGACTTGTCGTCATTCATATTCTTTGATGATAGCGCGGATATTTAGGCGCCTCGGCGGTTGTCCCCACTCGAAATTAAAGAGCCCCGGTTTGGACACCGGGGCTCTGCCCTGATCAAGAAGGAGAGTGCGATCGGCTAGCGATGCGCTCGTCTATCCAGTCCTGCACTTCATCGGACAACCACGCCACTCTGCACTGACCGAGTCGTATCCGTTTCGGGAACTTGTCGGCAGCTTCGAGCCTCGCGATGTGAGCGAAGCTGTACGGTATTCCGAATAAACTCTTTAGCTCTTTCTTGCTAACCAGTTTTGTAGTGGTCATTGCAAACCCCTGTTTGAGGGGCGTTGCAACGCCGCCAGTGAACTCGCTAGCGGGCAGGAGAGATCATAGGATTAGATACGGGTACGTAGCAACGTGAACATATGCATCCATGGCAGCACACTAGATGCTCTTATGAATGGATGGATTTTTTCTGGGATAAAAAACCAAGGTTTATCAAGCACAAAACCCAATTAACCACTGATTGAATACCACAAACTCTTATGCAATGATTGTATTGGGTAGGGGGCAATCAACAATGGATAAGCGTCGAATATACACGTACGTCGCGTGCGGCATTTTTCTTGCAGGGTGCACACGATCGCCGGGCGATTTGGCACGCAACTACGGCTTTCTTGAGCACGTTCCCGCAACAAACTCTCATGGGCCTGGCGATATCGTCAGAGCGGATAGCTACGACTGGATTGGTCGAAAGATACAGCTGGGTTATGCCTGCGATCCGCGGCAAGAGGCAGCGGCAAAACGACTGGTGAGCGTAGGCGCGAATCTTCAAAGCTCACAAAAGTCTGACACTAAGGTTCAACTCACCGGTCCGGAGCTTCAGCAGTTCAACCTTGGAGCCGATGCGGATTTTGTGCGGAGCGTTGAGATGTCTTTCGTGAATGTTCAGGTGATTGAGATTTCAGACGAGACAAGACTGCAAGTATTAGCCGCACTTCCTGCAAGCTGTAAGAATGCAATCAACAACGATCTTGCGACACGATTTCGAGTCTTTCAGGTATCTGAAGTGCTGAAGGGAGATCTAGTGTACAAAGTAAACTATGAGACGAAAGCCAATGCTAATGCCAAAGCGGTGATTAATCAGAAAATAAAATTGAGCGTAGGCGCAAATGTCGACGTGCAGGGCGAAGATCAAATTGTAGGTACTGGCCTATTCTTTGGCGTGCGAGTGCGCCCAATCCCGGCAGCTTTGTAATGCTTCACGGTGCAAACTACATCGCGGCGCGCCTTCTCTTCGAAAGAGATATTGAATGCGCGCAGGCTCATTTTTAGGAGTCTGCGGGTGACTTCCTCGGCGAGGGAAAAAGCAAAAGGACGGGCCGTAAGCAAAATTGGCAATGAGGGCTTGCTCCAGGCCTATCGACATACGTTGACTTGCGTTTTTATTGGCACAGTCGCCGTTGTCTCAATTGTCACAACAGCGTTGTTGCTCTCTGGGTCGGGGCATTCGTCACTGTTGTTGCTAATAGTTTTGTCAGGTGCGTTGGGATCGTTTTTTAGCGCGCTGCTGCGGCTTTATAGCTTTGAAGAATTGCCGAAAGGCTTTGTCGAAAGCGGAATTGGTCGCCAAATGCTCTACTCCGTAATGTATTCTCTAATTCCACCAATTGTCGGGTCGATCGCCGCGGCCGTACTGTATGTGTGCTTTGCTTCAGAGATCATAAAAAGCGACCTTTTTCCAAAATTTGAGTGTCGTATTCAAACTTGCAAAACCTTCGCCGATTTTGTTTTTGAGTTTGGCCCCGGATCTCCCGACCAGTTCGCGAAGGCCTTGTTTTGGGGGTTTGTCGCTGGTTTTTCTGAGCGGTTGGTTCCGGATTTATTGCAAAGAATGTCGGAAAGGGTGCAGCGGTCGAAGCAAACGAAAAATTGACCAAAACACGAGGGGCGCTATGCAGTTCAAGAAATATGTTTCGCTTTTTGTCGCCTTGGTTTGGCTGAATATTTCGAACGCGATTGCGCAACCGTTTTCGGTCGATCAAATGCCACTTAGTGTGCGAGCAAAAGTGGATGCAAGCATCACGGGCGCGCAGAGAAACGTGAACCTTTCCACGAATATCAGCGTGACGATAAATAACATCGATGCGTTGTTAAGGTCAGTCCTGCCGCAGGTAAAGTTTCCAAAATGTCATTCGAGATGGAATACAGATATCGAATATGCGGTCACTGATGTTTCAATCTCTAGCTTCGGGCTTACTGGCCGTCCGGTGTACATATCGGCGCAGGCGAGTGGCAATACGTGCGTTGCGCGATTCTTGGGAAGTTATGGAACCATTTCAATTCCGCTATCTCTTGTTGTGAGAGATTCTTACCTCGTCGTACGGGCTGGTCGCCCCGAGATTACCGGTGGAGCGCTGGTACAGCTGAGCTCGAATGTTTTGTCTCGGCTAGTTGATCGGATGGTAGCGAAGATCAACGATACGATTAGAAATACCCAGGCGAGTGTGATGCGCGACAGGGGCGTCAGATTATTCCACCCAAAGATTGATGGCGATCCGCAGCTGTACAAAAGCCTTGCTGGCGCCTTGGTGTTAGAGGCGAGACTGGTTGGAAACCTCTCCAATACGACTGTGAACACTTGGCTGAACGGACGATGATAAGTTCTCCTCCGCGACTCGAAAGAAAGTTTTAGGCTCTTAAAGCCACGACATTTTCTGGTCGCGGTTCAAGGATGCTTCGCAGTCGGTCATCCCACTTTTCGAGGCCTTCGCGTTTTTCATCGAGGTAGCCGTATTGATTGTAGACGCGCGCAAGCCCGCGCGGGGCATGGTTGATGATGCGTTCGGCAACGATCTCGGGAACGCGAAGGCGCGCCAGTTCGGTGCGAACAGTGCGGCGAAGATCGTGAATTCGCCAATCGCGAACACCGCTCAGCGCATCCGCCTCCGATTTGCACTGCGAAAACGCCGACACCGGCCGCTCCCCGTCGGTCGTCGTGAATACAAAATGGCCATCCTCGAATCGGGGCAGGGAAGTGAGGACTTCGATCGCCTGGTTAGATAGCGGCACAACATGAGGTCGATCGCTCTTGCAGCGCTCCGGCGGAATGGACCAGAGCTTCGTCTTCAAATCGATCTCGCTCCAATGCATGCCGGCGACTTCCTCCCGGCGTTGGCCCGTGATCAGCAATAGCTTGAGCATCGATCCGAATGGATATTCCATTTGATCGAAGGCACCCCACACGGCTTCGATCTCCTCCTCGTTCAGCACGCGCTGGCGGATAACTTTATCGGCGGGCATCTTCATGCGGTCACAGGGTGAATGGTCGAGCCCAAAGGTGCCGCGATCGTAGGCCCAGTTAAACAGCCTCCGGATGACCTCAAACAGGCGATTGGCGGCCTGCGGCTTGCTGGCGTCGACTAGCACCTCCAAGCGCTCCAGAACGTCGGCCCTGGTGATCGTGGCGATCGGCTTTTCTCCCCAATAGGGGATGAGCTCGCGGTCAATGATGCGTTTGACTTCCCAGCCTCGCCGGTTGGCTTGCAGATCGCGCTTGTCATAGAGCTCGACGATCGCGCGGAAGGCATTGGCGGCGGCGACCGTAGCTTCGCTAACCAGCGCAGCCTCTGCTGCCTTTTCTGCTTCAGCGGGATCGAGCCCGGCGCGAACCATATCGCGCAGCTCAATTGCTCTTTTCCGGGTGCGATCCAGTTCGCCACTGGTGCCGAGCACAGGCCCGATAGTATACCGACGGCGGGTCTTTTTGGTCGGCGAGATGTACTTAAAGACCCAGCTTTTTGCGCCCTTGTCGGTGACGCGCACGCCAAAGCCCGGCACGAGGCCGTCGTACTTTTCAAGCCGGCCGGTTTTTGGCGGTTTGAATCTTTCGACCATGAGAGCGGTGAGTGCGATGCGAGCCAAGAAGGTGTCCCGGGGTAACACTGGGGTAACAAAAAGACGCGCGTAAGGGCGTCATTCCATGTGGTCGAATGCTAGGGTGCCGGGACGGAATATTCAAAAGAATAAATGGCTTAGAGGTCTGTATGTTTTCAAATGTGATGCTAAGATTTTACTTCAAATCTTTTTTACACCGAGAGGGTCGGCGGTTCGAGTCCGTCACCGCCCACCAAAAATCAGTCTCCGCTCCGGATGAAATCGCGACGCCCTAGATTACTTCGCCCATATTTTCTCCGAGAATTTGTTCCTATGAGCAAAAGAGGCGCCTGCATTTGCCCGCCTGCGCGGTTTGTAAACGCAGGCAAAAATAGGAACTATTCCGCCCTTCCAAACGTTCGTTCACGCGGATAAGAGGGAGGCACATGCCGGCTGTGTTTTTCCGCTCGGTCCAGCACGGCGAACGTCATGGCCGAAAACAGTCACGAAAAGGCAAAGCGAAACTATCTCCTTCGCCGGTTCTGGCATGGTGCGGTGGGTTTTTGGCGGCTCGCCTCGCCCGGCCACGCCTGGCTGCTCACGAGCGGGCTCGTCGCCGTCGTGATCCTGCAATTGATCGTCCAATACCGGATCAATGTTTGGAACCGATCCATCTTCGACGCGCTGGAGCAAAAGCACGCCGCGGAAGTTTTATGGCAGGCCTTGATTTTCGTGCCGCTGGCGATCGCCAGCATTCTGCTCGCGGTGACGGTGATCTATGGCCGCATGACGACGCAGCGCAACTGGAGGCGTTGGCTCAGCGATCACATCATCGATCGCTGGCTCACGAACGGCCGATATTTCCACCTTAACCTGGTGAGGGGCGGGCACGACAATCCCGAATACCGAATTGCCGAAGATGTGAGGGTCGCGACGGAAGCGCCGATCGATTTTGCGGTCGGATTATTGTCCGCCGTTTTGTCGGCGGCGACCTTCATCGGCGTGCTTTGGGTCGTGGGGGGAGATATTACGTTCGTCGTTCTGGGGCAAACCGTGTGGATACCCGGCTTCCTGGTCATCGCCGCGGTGGGTTACGCCGCGTTTGCCAGCGGATCGATGGTGGTCATCGGCCGAAAATATATTCAGGCCTCCGAAGCGAAGAGCCAAAGAGAGGCCGAGCTGCGATACGCGCTCACGCGGCTTCGCGAGAACGGTGAAAGCATCGCCCTGATCGCCGGCGAGCAAGAGGAAAAGGCCGGGCTTGATCTCGCGCTTTCCAGCGTCATGCGCCGCTGGCGCGAGCTTGCCCGCCAGTACATGCGCACGACCGTCGTCGCGCAGATGAGTTTTCTGATCGCGCCGGTCTTTCCGGTCATTCTTTCCGCGCCGAAATTCCTGGCGGGCACGATGACGCTGGGACAAGTCATGCAGGCGGCCTCCGCATTCGTGATCGTGCAAACGGCCTTCAATTGGCTGGTCGACAACTACCCGCGTTTTGCCGACTGGACCGCTTCGGCGGGGCGCGTGGCATCGCTGACGGTCTCGCTCGACGCGCTGGAATTGGCTGAAGGGGGTGACCGCTGGGGCCGCATCGAACACGGTGACACCGCCAAAGGCATTGCCATGCAATTGCGCAATGTCTCGGTGACGCTCGACGACGGCAAGGTCGTGGTCAGGGACGCCGATGTCGA
>Ga0075426_10000318_pt1 | contig 32789 bp, 31 predicted proteins | sample SoiMethybrSBSTD5_FD_75304 | JGI IMG/M metagenome (GOLD analysis project Ga0075426, IMG submission 75304) | Bulk soil microbial communities from a Populus tree surrounding site in Tennessee, USA - Soil MetaG P. TD hybrid SBSTD5 | ecosystem: Environmental > Terrestrial > Soil > Tree plantation... | reverse complement strand
TGTCTCAACAAACCTAGGGTTATCCGCAGAATCTCCCAGCGCTTCCCTCAGCTTATTGATCGCCGTGTTCAGACTGTTGTCGAAGTCAACGAAGGTATCCGGTGGCCAGTTCTGATTGCGCAGCTCTTCGCGTGTCACCACTTCGCCCGGTCGTTGCAGCAGGACCTTGAGCACGTGAAAGGGTTGCTCCTGGAGCTTGACCCGCACGCCTTGCTTCCGAAGCTCTCCCGCCCGCACGTCCACCTCGAAGGTTCCAAAGCGCAAGATTCCCGAGGATCGCGTTTCGAGGGTCATTCTGTGCTCCGCCAGGGCGTTAGGGGGAGTCTAGCACTACCTGGCAAGGGAGCAAGGTTTGGATAAGACCTCCCCTTAACTCGCTGTAAGAAGAGGCTTTACCCGCCTAGAAGCAATCAAGCCCCAATCAAGCCGCCGTCCATTGTTCTACCTGAGGATCGACCCCAAGTTCGCCTCCAGCACACGCCTGGAGGTGGCTGATGAAAGTCGTAGCGGGAACGGTTCTCTTCTTCCTGGGGTTTGTACAGATTTCCTGGGGACAGACGAAGGGGAGCACAAATGTTACTGGAACTGGCGACAGCGAAACGGCGCCGGCAGTCCAAACGAATAGCTACGTCGTTTTCGGGGCAACAGCGCAGCAAGAAGCCTTGGTCCGCTCCCAGATTCAAACTATGCAGCCTGCGGTACTGCCACTTCGAGTGGTTTTCGTACCGCATTGGAAGTACGTCGACAACACGCGTGTTTTTCGCTTGCATGTGCCTACGGGTTATACCAGCGCGCTTTTCACCCACCTCCCAAGCCGAACGATCTTCATCGATGCTGATCGTTATTTTGACGAGACGCTGGGCTACTGGCTGGCTCACGAACTCGGACATCTTGTCACCAACAGCGCAAAAGAACAGGACGCCGAAAACGCTGCCCGCGAATTTCGAAAGCGCTTGGAAGGCTCGCTCAAGACACAGCGTTAGGCTTTAGTGCATCAAGGCTCGGCGTGTTCCATGTTGTACTGCTTGAGCTTGCGGTAGAGCGTGGTCTTGCCGATGCCGAGCATGCGCGCGGCCGAAAGTTTGTCGCCGCCGGTTTCGCGTAACGTGCGAAGGATGGCGCGGCGTTCCAATTCCTCAAGCGGCAGGATTTCATCTTTTTCCGGCGCACGCTCCGAGGTCGGGTACTGCAGATTCGAAGGCAAATCGCCCGCGTGAACGATCGGGCCGGAGCCGAGAGCCACGGCGCGTTCGATGGCGTTTTCGAGTTCGCGCACATTGCCCGGCCAATCGTAGGCAATCAACCGGCGCATGGCGTCCTCGGAAATCGTGCGCACTGGCCCTTGCGGATCGGAGAATTTTTCGAGGAACGCCGCCACCAGGAGGGGGATGTCGCTCTTGCGGTCGCGCAAGGGCGGAAGTTTGATTTGCACGACGTTGAGGCGGAAATACAGATCCTGGCGAAAAGTCCCGGCGCGAATGGCGGATTCGAGGTCGCGGTTGGTGGCCGCGATAATCCGCACGTTGATGCGGCGGCGTTCCGTGGAACCCACCGGCTTGACTTCGCGTTCCTGAAGCGCCCGCAGCAATTTCGCCTGCAAATCCACGGGCATATCGCCAATTTCGTCGAGAAACAAAGTGCCCCCCTGCGCGGCTTCCAGCAGCCCTTGCTTGGACTGCATGGCTCCCGTGAAGGCGCCCTTTACGTAGCCGAATAATTCGGATTCGATGAGCGTGGGCACCAACGCCGAACAATCCACCGGAGCAAAGGGTCGGTCCCTTCGCGGACCGGAATAGTGAATAGAGCGGGCCACCAGTTCTTTTCCCGTACCGCTTTCGCCCAGAATCAGGACGGGATACTCATGCTGGCTGACTTTTTCCATCATTTTGTAGACGCGTTGCATTTTGACGGAGAGGCCGATGAGGCCGCCAAAACCGGGACGGGTTTGCAATTGCTCGCGCAACAGGCGGTTTTCCTGTAGGAGTTCGACGGCGCGGGCCGCGCGTTCGAGGCGCGACCGCAACTCTTCGATGCGGAATGGCTTGGTGACGTAATCAAGGGCGCCCAGGCGTGTGACCTCCACAGCAGACTCGATCGTGCCGTATTGCGTTAGCACTACCACCGCAACCTCCGGATGCATATCGTGGACCAGCTTCAGCAACTCGATTCCGTTGGCTCGGGGCAGCTTCAAATCGGTCAAAAGAATATCCACTACGGAATGCTCCAGAACCTCCAGAGCCTCCTCTGCCGTGGCCACCGCGATCGTTTTCATCCCCGACTGCGCCGCAACCGCAGCGCAGGTATCTCGTACGGTTTGTTCGTCGTCCACAATCAGGACGCTCATGGGTACAGCTTCACGACGCACCGCCGCTTCTTCTGTCATGGTGTGCATCCTCACGGTACCTCCCTGGGACTTTCCGGGCAGGTTGAGTTCCAAATCGGTATGGACCCGTTTACTGTTCATAAATCTATACATTAGATAAGTAAGAACGGTTCTGGCAAGTACCATTTTGAGACTAAACCGCCGTGCAACTCTACATGGGCCACCAAAGATTGCAGCCCCATCCTTTGTTTTGAGGCCTTTGCAAGAAAGGGACAGCGGTTGTTCCATTTTGGGAATTGTCAAGGGGCTGAAGATAGGGACTGTAATCGTGGGACGGCGGTCTTCCGGCTTGCTTTGGGAGGGGCAGAATGAAAGCGGGCTCCTCTGAAGGCTTCTAAAGGAGCCCGCAATTAGCCTTGTTCAGATTAGAAGCCGCAACGCGCAAGGCTCTTGCGGCCGCCTTCCGCGTTGGTTACGGCGTGGCCGGTTTCTTGGGCGCCGCCGCCTTAGGTGCCGCACTTTTTGCTGCCGGGGCCTTAGCTTTTCCTTGCGCCCCGCCGCCCCTGCTAAGCAGGGTCAGTGCATCCTTGGCATTGAACGGGAATTGGCGCACGGACTGCTCGCCGGTGGTGCTGAGCGTGACATCCACGCGCCGGTTGTTAGCCATACGCACCGTGTCGATATTCTTTACCAGTTTCTGCTTTTCTGCCGGCGCGAGGCTGGAATCCGCATCGAGCAGCTTCTTCACTTCCTCGGAAGTCATGTTTTTCTCGAAGCCGAACGCTTTGACTTCGATGTGGTCGGCAGGCACTCCCTTTTCAACAAGGTAACTCCTGGCGCGCTCCACGCGGCGTTCCGAAAGTTTCATGTTGTAGTCTTTTGCGCCGCGCGAATCCGCGTGCCCTTCCAGAATCAGATGAGCCGCTGGGCGGTACTTCATGTACTGCTGATAATCGGCGGCCAGGGAATCCAGCGTGCCGGCCTGGCTGGCCAGCAGCCCGCCCATAGGCTTGGCTTCCGTGGGTTGCGCCGTCGGGTAGTAAATGCTGTGCAGCGCGAGTTGAGCTTCGAGTTGTTTCACTTGCGGAGGTTCCTTGACCTCCACGTTGCCGGAAGCGTCGGCGGTGCCGCCACGACCGTCATTAACGGTGCACTTCACGGCATAGGTGCCGGGCTGCAAGCCGGTGGAATCAAATTGCACGTTCGAGCCGGTTCCAGTCACTTGTCCGCCCGTTGCCGTATAGCTGTAGGTCAGCGGATCGTTGTCGGGATCGCTGCCATTGCACGTGATTCCGGTGTGCTCTCCAGGCATGATCGAGTTGTGCTCGACCGAAAGACTGGCAGTCGGCGGATGATTGGGCTTCTCTTCCACTTTGATGTCCGCGCTGCAGGAGGCCGTGCCGCCCTTTCCGTCATCCACCTTCACGTTCACCGTGTAGGAGCCGACGGCCACCCCGGAGGAGTTCCACCGCGCATCCGGACCGGTTCCTTCAACTGCGCCGCCGGTGGCCGAGTAGCTGTAGTTGAGTGGGTCATTGTCGGGGTCACTGGCATTCACATGCACCGCGACGACGTCTCCCGAGCCCGCGTAAATCGAAGTGGGATTCACCGTGCAAGCCGCCACCGGCGGACGATTCGGCGGAGGAGGAGGAGGCGCCGGATTTGAAGATCCCCAGCGGTACACAAGACCCGTGCCGGCGCGGAAATTATCCTGGCGGGCGTTGCCGCCCACTCCGATGCCGGAGAAATTGGTCATGTAATAATCGATCTGGGCCACGCGCCAGGCAAAGTTCTGGCTGAGAATCATGTCCACGCCCCCGCCGGTCGCCACGCTGAAGCTGCTCTGCGAACCCACGCCGATGACCGTGGAACCTCCATGCGATCCGCCGAGCAAGAACTCGGCAAAGGGAACGAAATAATCAAACTTGCGCAGGTTCAGCCGCGGACCAAACAAATAACTGACGATCGAACCGTTGACCGGAGCTCCATTGAGGTCCCGGTTCTTGAAGCGGTACCCGCCTAATTCCGCCGTGAGGCCGAGCCAGCGCGAGGCGTTATAGGTGAACGAGCCGGTAGCACCGTGGTTGTTGAAATCTGCAAACGGACTTCCCGGATGAAAATTAACGTAGTCGTACAAGACAGCGAATTCATAGCGCGGCACAAGCTGGCCTGGCGCGTCAGAATTCTTGCCGCCCCCTGCTGGACGCGGTTTTGGGAATGGTTTTGGCCGCGGAACCGCAGGAAGCGCAAAGATTCCTTTGGAGGCAGCAAGCGAGTCGTTCGCAACGGTGTTGCTTGTTCCCCCGGAAGACTTCTCCGCGGCTGTTTCGGTACGGCTCGAGGTATCGTCGGCGGCTTTCTGTTGCGCGAACAGCGGCGACGCCAGAAGGACGCTCAGGGCTGCTGCTACAAACCAATTGCGCATCTGCTCCTCCTAAGAACCATTTGGGGAATCACGTTTGATTTGTGTGTTCAGCTTCAGGGGCCCGCACTCCTGGCCGACACCGCTGGACACGTCGAGATTTCCCACCGTCAACTCCTACACCACAGTACTTTTGGACACGTCTCCCGCTGTCCGGGGAGAAAAAATCAAGAATTGACAGGGCACACCGGCGATAGGGTATTCCAGAATAAGCTTCTTTTGCAAACGATTTCACGCCAGCACACGCGGCCCCTGGCGGAAGTCAAACGCTCCTCAATTAGGACAGGCTTGAGGCTTACAGAGGCTTGCCGGAGGGTGCGTTGCGCCGTTTCGCTTTCAGCAAAACATCCACGGAATCGGGGCGGCCATTCCAGAAGTCCAGGCGGATGCGGCCGTCGGGAAGCTGCGTGACGGTCGCCGGGATGGCGCTGGCCGTCAAATACCATCCGTCAGGAAGGACCACCGCGTTGCGGGAGCGGCCCAGGCTGCGGTCGAAGACCAGTTCGTCGCCCTCCAGCCGGTAGCTTGCGGGAGCCGTGTACGTCTCGGAGATTCGCAAGCGCAGGGACTGGCCCTTTTTCACCTGCGGAAACCCAATCACCACAATTTGCGTGGCCGGTTTGACCGGTTCATCCACTTCGATCTTCGCGGCCGCCAGCTCGGCGCCGGTCATCAAGCGCGTGGCCAGTTTTTCTCCGGTATCGAGAACGTAGGCCGAAGGATCGGAAACCGTGCTGCCTTCGCGAACGACGTTCAAGTATTTGTCGAACCCAGGCCGCGATTCCGTGTAGTCGTGATACAGGCTGAATGCGTGGGTTTCGGGCTGCTGCAGAAAATAAACGATGTCGCGATCCTGATGCGCGCGTTCGGAGAGCCGCTGCCGCTCGGTTTCTCCGGGGAAGGGCGCTTCCCAACTGCGTGATTCGGTGGGTGCATGCGGCGCCGCCGGAGAACCGGTTTGTGCTCCCTGCTTCGCGCGAACAACTAAAGGGGCTTCGCCGGGGCCGGCATTCATAAAGCTGAGGGCGATGCGCCCATCCGCTTGCGGCAAAACCTGCGAAGGAACGTTGCAGCCAACCAATTCGTAGCCCGGAGGCAGGACCACGCTGTTGCGTTTGATGCCGAGCCCGCGATTGAAAACGATGGCATCGCCCTCGCGGTAGTAACTCTTTGCGTCTTTGTATGTTTTCACGATGAGCATGCGGCCGCGTCCTTCGGGAGGAACCGCGCGGGCCAGCTGAATTTTGATATAGCTTCCGTCGGCGTCCGCATCCGCCATCAGCGGATCCTTGCGAGCTTCCGCGCCGGAGACCACCTCGAAGTGCAGCGGTTCGCCGGTCATGCTGTCGTAAACGGCTTCGTCGCTCGCCGCGCTGCCTTTGCGAATGGGATTGAAAAAAGCTTTGGCTCCCGGCGTGGTCGCGGAAACCTCGTAAAGTATTTTGAAACTCGCGGTCTCGGGAGCGAGCAGTTCGTAGCGCGTGTATTCGTCGGCTTCCGTTTGCTTCGCAGGCGTCGCGGACGCAGCACTGTGTTCTTGCGCGAGCAACGTGGCGCTGGAAAAAATCAAAAGGAGCGCGCCAATCGCGCGCGTGGCATGCCTGCACATGAGCTATCCCTCCCTCCCCGAATGGGATGAGCATCATCGCCGATTCGCGAAGCGGAGTAAATCCGCGAAGCATCAAGCGCGAAGTATCGGGCATGGAACGGCCCCAGCAGTGCAATCGGAGCGTCCTGCGATACACTACTTCCGCGGAAATTCTATGCACAAAATCACCATGATCGACGACAACTGGATGGGAAGGCCGCGTTCCATCGGCACGGCGCTGCTGGAGTCGGACGGCCACCGCGCCATCGTGGATCCCGGCCCCGGCTCGACGCTGGACACACTGAAGAAAGAGCTTCGCGCGCACGGCGCTTCGGTGAGCGAGCTGGACGCGATTCTGCTGACGCATATTCACCTGGACCACGCGGGCGCAACCGGCGCGCTGATAAAGGAGAATCCCAGGCTCGCGGTTTACGTTCACAGTCTTGGCGCTCCACACATGATCGATCCATCGAAACTGCTGGCGAGCGCGGCGCGGCTGTGGCCGGACACTTTGCAGCAGCTTTTCGGCGAGGCGATGCCGGTGCCAGCGGAGAATCTGCGCATCCTGGAAGGCGGAGAAACGATTCATCTCGGCTCGCGCAAAATCGAAGTGGCCTACACGCCGGGGCACGCTTCGCATCACGTCAGCTATTTCGAGGATGCCGAAGGAGTCGCTTTCGTGGGAGATACGACAGGCGTAAGGATCGAAGGGCACTCCTACGTGATGCCGGCCACTCCACCTCCGGACATTGACTTGAAGATCTGGGATACGTCCTTTGCTGCGATTTTGGAACGCAAACCGAAGCGGCTGTTCCTGACGCACTTCGGGTTTTCCGAAGATCCCGCGGCGCACCTCGCGCAATTCCGCGAACGGTTGCACCGCTGGATGGAGATGACGGAGAAAATTCTTCAAACGGCCAAGGACGACGCCCAGGCCATGGATTCGTTCATGGCCGCGACGCGCGCCGAGATTGCGCAGAATCTCCCGGCCGAAGACGTCGAGCAGTACATCCAAACCGCCGGGCTGAACTTGTCGTTCCTGGGCCTCGCCCGCCATGCCCGGAAGCGCGCCCAAGCGGCGTCGTGAGCGCCCTTGCGCTTTTCCTGCGCAAGGAAATCTCCGCTTTCCTCCCGCTTACTCTCACACCTCGCGATACCGGATGCGGTCCGGCTGCACGATCCATAATTGGCCTTCTGGTGACCGGCGCCTCAGCACGGGAAGTACGCGCTTGAGGAGCGAAATCAGCGTGAGCTTATCCTGCAATTTGCTTCGGAAAACGATAATCCCCGCGTGCGTTCCCGGAGGATGCGCCTGAACGTTGGCGAAGTCCAGGTCGAGCGTCACCAGCACGCGTGTCTCAACCCGGCATCGGTCCAGCACTGCGGAGTCCGCCGTCCCACTGAGATCCTCTTCCGCAACCGTAGCGGCTTCGAAGCTCGCTTCTCGCAGAATCGCAGCAAACTCTGTGGGAAGGTTCTCGTCGATCTTGAATTTCAAGCTTTGATTTCCAGCGGCAGGTCCACCGTGCCCTCGCGCGCCAGCTCCGCGGCGTATGCCAAGGCCGCCTCGATGTCGGCTTCCTGGAGCGCGGGATAACTCTTCAGAATCTCATCGCGAGACACACCGGCGGCGACATTGTCCACCACTGCGGACACCGTGATGCGCGTTCCCCGGATGCATGCTCTTCCGTGGCAAATCGCAGGATTCACGCTAACCCGTTCGCGCCAGTTCATGTCCTCATTCTAACCACACCGCCATCCCCGCGCCACCATTGCCTCGCCCCAGGGTTTTGCCTTTCAAAACCTCGGTTCTACATCCTCAGCCACGCCCGCAAACGCTCAAGCCGCGAATTAACCCTGCCGTCCGAGTCCAAGGGTCAATGACTCCGAACGCCGCAGGCGTGCCACAGCTTAGCCGTTCTCCCGCTTGCCCGCCGTGCCCCGATCCTTCCATCGGTCCCACTCTAGAATGTTACGAACGAGGGGGCCGCTTCGCTTTCCCATCTCTAACATATTTAGCGACGAGGAATAGATGACGGCTGGTTTGTCCGGCAACAGCTGATGGCCGCCGGGCGTGGCCTTGAGGAATGCTTCAAACATTCGCTTGCGGATGCGTGGTGCGGGAGTGAGATCATCAATTACGACGTAAAAGTAGTAGGAGTACAGCGTCACCAGAAATCCCGCAAGCATACCGGGCATGTAAGATGGCTCAAAGACAGCCACGCGATTGAATATGGGTGCCTCAGTTAGTGTGGGGAACTCTTTGACGGTTCCCGGCTCCACTTGGAAGGGCGGAACTAGCTGCAGGATTATGCGGGAAGGCGGCCGATTCGCTTCGGTTCCGAGGACATAAGTGCGGCATGCATCGAATGCAGCCCTCGGCCACTGTCTGGCACGCGTGTGGTTGTAAGCAATTTTCAGCAGCCAGCGTTGGAGTGGGTCGAAGTCACAAACGAACTTCACACGATCTCCAGCACGGACATAATGCCTAAAATATTTCTCATACAATGAACAAATGTAATCGTCGAGTCTTGAAAGGGGGCCATTGTTGCAGTCTTTGCAAACGTCTCTTATAACTGGTTCACTAGTCAGCACCCTATCGCTTTCGCCAGCAAGTATATTCGCCTCTAAGTTTTCTCCCGTTCTGGCGGTTAGGGCACGTGGAAGGAGATGTTCGCGAGTAAGAGGTCCCGAAGAACCGCAATATGCACATCCTTTTGTTGCCGACGTCATGGAGAAGTTATCAAGAGCCGACCCCGCTCTTCCAATGCCCGGAACGATAGGGTCTGGCAGCACACTATCCGAGCGACTCTTTGTCGCTACCGCTAAACCCGAGGATCTCTAACTCTTTTCCTTCAACAATCATAACGACCATGGCTCGTGGGATATGGATGTACTTATCTTGTTTGTTGTAATTGACCCTGAGTCGAATGTACTGGTGATCGTCTAAAGAAAACTCTTTGGCATTTAAAGCGACGGTCGTTGTACGGCCGTCCGCCTCTGTGTGTGTTCCCCTTTTATCAATCTTTTTTGTCAGTGTGAGCCAAATATCGTCGTCTGCTTTTTCTGCCTTCACAAATTGAATGATGACGGTTGCGGGCCGGATGGGCATCTGAATCTCCTTATCTAGTTATGCTAGTTCACTTTCAACGATTAGAACAGGCACGACGATCACACATAACTAAATTTCGTACCTCATTTTCTTGATTCTTGTTAGTGGCAAACGTCAAGGCATGGTGGTGTACTCTGAACCGAGTGCGCGCGTGGTACCGAGGCGAACGGCACACTCCACACTTCGGTGTTAATCGGCGTTGAGGGCGCGGATACTGCTCTCCTCCATTCCCCATCGCGCTGCAAATGCGGCTTTGGCAATCCCGTATCTTGTTTGGGAGGCACAACTTATGGCTTCATTTCAATTGTCACCTTTTCACCCATCGCACCCATCCCTAAACCCTTTCCCCTCAGTCACTTATTAGGGTATTGACAGAACCGTAATTCCGTGATAGTATTTTATATGATTGCCCGCCGACAGGCCCACCGCGCCCTCAAGTCCCGCGTAACCCGTCTCCTACCTTCTGATCCGCAAAATCCGTCAAATCCGCGACTGCCTCTGGATCCGCCATTCCTTTTGTTTTCATATAGTTCCGCACTCTTTCCCCACAACGGAGCCCTGCAACCCCTTTCTCATCAATCACTTCCGGACTCTTTCCCATGCAACGGAGGGGGGAGGGTATCTTCCCTGACCCTGTCGCTCGCCAATCACCACTCGTCACTCGCCACTGCTTTTGCCTTTTTTGCCCCTTGCTATTTTGCTTGTTTTCATGCAAATACGAACTGCCCATTTTGTAACCCCTTTATTTTGATAACCATACAAATTGCCGGGGGGTGGGTACCCCCCTTACGGGATGCCAACCCAAAGTCTTACTTTAACTCGCAGGGTCGAAGGACGCAGAGCCGGGCTGAAGCCCGGCCCCTACAAGGATCGGCAGAAATGGTTTCAGCCAGCCGAGCTGGAGGAAGAGACTTCGGTGGGGCCGACAGGGCCAGCGTTGCGCAGGGGTCAGGACGTTGCTACAATTGTTATAACGTCAGTCAAGCCCGGGAGGATGGCATGCTGGAACTGAAGCTGCGCAAGATTGGGAATTCGCTGGGCGTGGTTCTGCCCAAGGAGGCGGTGAACCGCCTGCGCGCGGAGGATGGCGACCGGCTGTACCTGATTGAAGGGCCGGACGGATCGTATCAACTGACGCCCTATGATCCGGCGTTTCGGAAGAAGATGGAAAAGGCCGAGGACCTCCTGCGCCGCTACCGCAACACGCTGCACGAACTTTCCAAGTGAAGCCACCGATATGGATCGAAGAGCGCGACGTGCTGGCGCTGCATGGGCGGCTGCTGGCGCTGGACGGCGGCGCGGCGGGCGTGCGCGATGCGGGGCTGCTGGCATCGGCGGCGGCGCGGCCGCGGCAAATCCACGCGTATAGCGAAAAACCGGACATCGTGGAGATGGCGGCAGCGTACGTGGAGGGGATCGTGCGCAATCATCCGTTTTTCGATGGGAACAAACGCACGGGGTTTGTGGCGGGAGTGCTGTTCCTGGAATTGAATGGGTACCGGTTCACAGCCAGCGAAGAGGATGCGACGCAGGCGGTGTTCGGGCTGGCGGCGGGAACGATGGAGGAAAAGGAGTTTGCGGCGTGGGTGAGGGCGAATAGCAAGAGCGAAGGAAGAAGGATTTAACGCAGACGGCCGCCAGAGCAAAATGGTGGCGCCCAGGCGTGAGGCATCAAAACTGCTATACTGTGCGCAAGCAGGTGAAGACCATGACGGTTACGTTGAAACTCAAGCCGGAAGTGGAGGCGGGGCTGTTGGCGCAGGCAGAGGCCAGCGGGATGACGCTAGAGGAGTACCTGCTTTCCTTGGTGGAGGGCGCAGCGCTTGCGAAGACACAGAGGATTTCCTCCGCAGAGGAACGCGCGGCTGGGTTTCAGGCCTGGGCCGGCGGGCATCGTCCCACGCCACCCCTCTCTGATTACGCTGTGAGCCGCGAAGCAATATATGAAGGCCACGACGATTGATGCGCGTCCTGGTGGACACGAACATCCTGCTTCGCAGTGCCCAACCGAATCACCCTCTCAGTTCGCAAGCAACGCATGCCGTTTCGAAATTGCTCCGACAGAATGACGTGGTGTTCTTTTGTCCGCAAACCATCGCGGAGTTCTGGAATGTGGCCACGCGTCCCGCCGACAAGAACGGGCTGGGGCTATCGCCCGATGAGGTGCTGCAAGATGTGGGCAGCATTGAGAAATTGCTGACGCTGTTGCCGGATGTTCCGGCCATCTACAGCGCGTGGAAGCGAATCGTGGCGGTCTATAAAGTGAAAGGCGTCAAAGTCTATGATGCGCGGCTGATTGCCATCATGAGTGTCTACGCGGTCGAGGGCCTCCTTACGTTTAATACGGCCGATTTCGAGCGTTTCACGAACGTCCGCGCGATTCACCCTTCCACTTTATGATCTTTGTGACGAGTTGGTTAGGCAGCTGAACCTGTTGAGCCGGAGGAAGAGACTTCGGTGGGGCCGGCGGGGCCGCTGGCGCCGGGGACGGGTTCGGGCGCGGGCGTCTCGAAGGCTTGGAGGCGCGCGGCGAGGATTTCGGCGAGCAGGTCGACGAGTTTTTTTGCGGCGCTGCCGTCGGGATCTTTGTCCGGGTTGTACTGAGCAACATCGAGGCCGAGCAGATTTTTGTGCCTGGCGAACTCGAGGAGCGCGGCGCGGACGTCTTCGAAGCGCAGGCCGCCGCTGCCGGGCACGTTGACCGCGGGAAAATCTTCCTGGGCGATGACGTCGGTATCCAAATGAAGCACGAAGTCGTGCGCCTCGGCGTGCATGTGCGAAAGAGCTTCCTGAGCCGCGGGGGCGCCGCCCTTGAATTGAATGTCTCCCGCGTAGTAGGGGCGCATGGGAGACTTGGCCAGGTATTCCTGTTCGGGAGGATCGAGGCGTTCGAGGCCGAATAGCGTGATGTCCGGTTCGCGCACGAGAGGCGTCTCTCCCCAGAAGCGCACCAGCTCCGGGGCGCCTCGGCCCAAAATGTGCGCGACGACCATTCCGTCAATGCGGCCGGAAGGCGTGGACGCAGGCGTGTTCACGTCGGCGTCGCGATCGAACCAGAGCAGGCTGAGATGATGGTGATAGCGGCGCGCGGCGGCCAAAAGGCCAATCACCTGCGCGCAATCGCCGCCCAGGACGAGCACCAGCGCTCCGCTTTTCACGGCTAATTCCGCGCGAAGCTTCAGGTCGTTGAGGCCAGCGACGATTTCGGTGAGATTGCGGGCGCGGCGGTGCTCTTCATCGTCGGCGAAGAGGCGAGGAGCGCAGTCGCCGTGGTCAATGACTTCGTAACCGGCGGACTGGAGCCGCTCGACGATGCCGGCGGCGCGCAAAGCGGCGGGCGCTTTTTCGCTTCCGAGAGAAAACGCGGCGGCGCTCGAAGGCGCGCCAATCAAGGCAATCTTCTTCGGCTGACGGACGATTTTGACCGCCAAGGCAGACTCCTTGTGCTGAATTTTCCGGCCGCCGCGCGGGCATTCCCGTGACCGGAACGGAAAAAGTCCACAGGGGTGAATTTTCCGGTCCTGCGCGGCGTCCCCTTGCCGGGTTCCGCAAAAACCGGGACGCGCTAAAGCGCGCCCCTACGGCAACTAAATTCTTAGCGGCGTGGCGCCGGCGCGATGTTCGCCAATTCCGGCGGCAGCGTAAAGCGCACATCCTCGCGGATCAAATCCAAGTCGCGCTGATCGGTAAAGCCGAATTCGGCGAGGCGCTGGCTGACCTGTTCGACCAGGACTTCCGGCGCGGAAGCGCCCGCGGTGAGGCCCACGCGGGAGATACCTTCAAGCCAGCGCACATCAATGTCGGAGGCGGAGTCGATGAGCTGGGCTTTGACGCCGCGCCGCTGCGCCACTTCCACCAGGCGGTTGGAGTTGGAACTGTTCGGCGAGCCAACGACCAGGATGAGGTCCACGTCCTTGGCGACCTGCTCGACCGCTTCCTGGCGATTTTGCGTGGCGTAGCAAATGTCGTCGCTGGCCGGGCCCTGGATGGCGGGGAATTTCTGGCGGAGGCGGGCCACGATTTCCTGCGTATCGTAAAGGCTCAAAGTCGTTTGCGTGAGGAAAGAGAGTTTTTGCGGGTTTTCGACTTCGAGCGCGTCCACGGCGGCGACGGAGTCCACGACGAGAGTGCGGTCGGGAGCTTCGCCGGAGGTGCCGATGATTTCCTGATGGTCTTTGTGGCCGATCAGGATGATAGTGCGCTTTTCGCGGGCGAACTTCAGGGCCTCGAGATGAACCTTGGTGACCAGCGGGCAGGTGGCGTCAATGACTTTCAGCTCGCGCGCCCTGGCTTCGTCGCGGACGGTGGGAGGCACGCCGTGGGCGCTAAAGACCAGCACGGCGCCGTGCGGGACTTCTTCAATGGCTTCGACGAAAATGGCGCCGCGGCGGCGAAGCTGCTCGACGACGTAAGTGTTGTGAACAATTTCATGGTGCACGTAGACGGGTGAACCGTAAGCTTCCAGAGCCAGTTCGACGATATCCACGGCGCGGACTACACCGGCACAAAAGCCGCGCGGCCTGACGCGGAGCAAGACCTTTCCATTGCCATTGTGTTGGTTCTGCATGGTCACCCTATTTTACTGCAACACCGAGCACTTTATCATACCTCAGCGGCTTGCCCGAGGGCATCCGGATTCGGCAAGTTTTGATTGCACAAAAGGGGACTATAGTCGACAAATGCGCCGGCGCAGCTTAGAAAGATTATGATTTTGCTAACAACTGTCGCTGGAACAAGCGAAAAGGCGTCGAAAAGGGGCGAAAGCGTGCCTCGTTTCAAGTAAAGTTTACAAACTCCGTGAAAATTACACTGCCCTGCAAGCCAGGTCATTTGTGCGCATCGGCTCGCAACATGTGAAATTTAGGGCACTTACAAGGCTGCAACTTTTTGGCCTTTCAGAAGCAGAATACCACCGAGCCTAGCAACCTCAAGTCTCCGAGTCCCCAAAAATCGGAGGTTATGCGGCCCTGTGAACAGGGCAAGGGAGGAGTTCGTCCCAATTCCAACCTCCGGCAAGACAATAAATGAGTAAGAGGTAGGAGCTCATGAACCCAACGATCTTGCTTGTGGATGTAGCTTCAGCGGAACGCGAAAACTGGAAGGCGTTCCTGGAAAACCAAGAGTACGACGTCGTCACAGCGGAAAACCCGGAAACTGCCCGGCGGCTCTGCCTTCAGTTGCAACCTGATTTGGTCCTGTTGCACGATCATCTTCCGCAAGTTCGCGGTTTCGAGCTTTGCCGGCGCTTAAAACAAGATCCCTTGAATCAACTCACACCGGTGGTGCTTATCTCCTCCGCGCCGACTCCAGGGGAATTGGAGCAGAGCCGTGAAGCCGGTGCGGCGGATTTCTGGGGCATGCCAACTTCACTGGGCGAAGGACTGGGACGGATCCAAACTCTGTTGCGTCTCAAGAGCTACATTGATGAACAAGCAAAGTCCGTGGTGCTTTCCCTGGCGCGCAGCATTGAAGCGAAGCATTGTTTGACAGACGGGCATTCCGACCGCCTTGCAGAATATGCGATGCAACTCGGCGAAAGCCTGGACCTGAGCGAGGAAGATTTGGAGGAACTGCGTCTCGGCTGCCTGCTCCATGACATAGGAAAAGTAGCTGTACCGGACAGCATTCTTCTGAAGCCGGGACGCCTGAGCCCGCAAGAAACTGAGATCATGCGCGAGCACCCCATTACTGGAGAGCAAATCTGCGCTCCGCTGAAATCGCTCCGGCCGATTCTTCCGATCATCCGTCACCATCACGAGCGAATGGATGGGACCGGATACCCCGACGGCCTGTATGGCGGGGAAATTCCGCTAAAGGTGCGCATCCTCCAAGTCGCGGATGTGTATGATGCGTTGATCAACGACCGTCCCTACCGGGAAGCTCTTTCCTCGGAAGAAGCGCTGGAGATTCTTCGCCAGGAAGCGATGCACGGGTGGATAGACGCTTCTCTGGTTTGCAGGTTCACGCGCGTCTGCCAAATGGGCGATTTCTTGCCGGTCCGAGGCCGGTCCATGCTGGCTTCCTACTACGCGTAGAGAGAGCTGGATTTTCCACGACTATTCTTCCCTCACCATAGAAGCGTTCGAAGTGTCCAAATTGGCGCTGGCTGTTTTCTCAAACCTCCATAGAATTCCGTGTCTATGTCCACGGAAATGCGCCTGTTCACGGAAATGGTGGTAGCGCCCGTCGTCCTGGAAAGCCGGCACGTCCGTCTTGAGCCGCTACGCGAAGACCATTTGACTGGATTGGCGGCGGTGGGCTTGGACCCGGAATTGTGGCGCTGGATACCCACGCCCGTTCGAACGGTCGAAGAAATGGCCGCCTATATTGCGACCGCCCTTCGCGAGCAAGAGCAAGGCGTGTCGCTGCCCTTTGCGCTCGTGGAACGCCGGACGGGACGGCTGATGGGAAGCACGCGCTACGGCAACATCGATCGCACAAATCACCACGTGGAAATCGGCTGGACCTGGGTGGCACGCGAACGGCAGCGAACCGCGATTAACACAGAGACAAAATATTTGCTGCTAAAGCACGCGTTCGAAACGCTGAACTGCATTCGCGTTGAATTGAAAACGGATTCGCTGAACGAACGCTCGCGCGCGGCGATTCTGCGGATTGGTGCGCGCGAGGAAGGCATCTTCCGGAATCACATGATCACAGCGAGCGGACGTATCCGCCATTCGGTTTACTACAGCATAGTGGATTCGGAATGGACCTCGGTGAAGGCCCGCCTCGAGGCGAGGCTAAATTCCGAGAGCCGTTGAGTCAGGGTGCCACACCTAAAATTCGGCTCTATCTTTTTACGCAACGCCTGCCCATTCGGCTGGCATATCAAAACCTCTGCCAAGGTAGAATCAGCTACATCTTCAGAGTCACTCAGTCTTAGAGAGCCTGGGGTTTCGGGACGTAAAAATTTTATGGCGAGTTCCTCCAACCCAATCAACCGCCGGCGCAGCGAGCGCGTCATGCTGCGAATGCGCCTGAGCGTCATTGCGGAAGACACGGCACGCAAACGCCAGCAGTACGAGGCCATGACCCAGGTCGTCAACGCCCACGGCGGACTCATGAAGGTGCAAGCGGAGCTGCACGTCGGTCAGCCGATGTTGCTGATCAACCCACAGAACAAAGTCGAGCAAAAGTGCCGCGTGGTGCGCATAGACGACACGGCAGAAGGCGACTTCGCGGTGGCCTTCGAGTTCGACGCCCCCAACCCCAAGTTTTGGCCGGTGGTTTTTCCGCCGGAAGACTGGGTTGCAGTACCCATCTGAGCAAGGCGGATACTCCGCCGAGCAACGCAACTCCTTTCCATTCGCCGTGTTCTTTAGAGTGGTAATAGTGTCCGTTTGGAGGACGCTCTCATGGCGCATTGGAAGATGGCATATGGAAAACCCACGCTTTTGGCGGTTTTGGCCTTATTTTGCGGATTCTTGCTCACTGGCTGCGACGACTACGTCCAGATCACTCGCGATCCCGACGTTCGCATACCCAAGCTGGCCACCTGGGCGTGGAGCCCTGCGCCGGAACCCAACAAGGCGCGGGAGCGCGACTCTCGGCCGGTCGTTTCGCGGGACGTGATTTCGCGCAATGAGACCGTGGAGCGCGACACCAACGCCGACAACGAGATGGTTCGCCAGCGCGTGAAGACGGCGATCGAACAAACGCTCGCTTCCAAGGGGCTGAATCAGATCAGCGACCCCAAGGCTGCTGATTTTCTTGTGGACTATCACTTTGCGGTTGAGCGGCGAAACGCCACGGTTCCGGTCGCTTATGGCGGTTACCCGAGCGTGGTGTGTGGCCCGTATGGCTGCTGGAATAGCTGGGGCTGGGGACCGTCGCTGGTCGGATACGAGCGCATACGCTTCCGCGCCGGAACTATTGTGTTTGACTTCGTCCAGCAGTCCACGAAGCATCTCGTCTATCGCGCCGTCGGGGAAAAACGCGTCCACTACGACACTTTCACGCTCACTCAGAGCGATATCAATAGCTTGGTTCATCATCTTCTGAGAGATTTGAGGACCCGCTAGTACCGTACGAAGCTTCCGCCTGACAGACCGCGGGAACTTCGAAGAAAACACGCCGCTATTTACGTTCTGGCCTTTCCTGCCTATCCTGCTAGGCCATGTCTGGCAAAGCACAAGTTGTCTTAATCACTGGCACAAGCAGCGGCTTCGGGCGGCTGATTGCGGAAACGCTCGCGCGCAAGAAATTCCATGTTTTCGCAACGATGCGAAACACGAAAACGCGGAACGCCGCCGCGGCGCGCGAGTTGGAACAACTTGCTCAGCGAGAATCCCTGAATTTGCAGGTGCTCGAACTAGACGTGACCCAGGACGCTTCGGTGGAGCACGCTGTAAAAGAAGTCGTGGGCAAGCGCGGGCGCATCGACGTGCTGGTGAATAATGCCGGCTACGGCATCATGGATTTATCTGAGACAGTGACGGTCGCGCAGGCGCAACGGCAGTTGGACGTAAATTTCTTCGGTGTGCTGCGCATGAATCGCGCGGTGCTACCGGCAATGAAACGTCAGGGGAGCGGCTTGTTGCTGCACGTGAGCAGCGGCGGGGGACGTCTGGCGATTCCCGGCATGGGCCTATACTGCGCCAGCAAGTTCGCGATGGAGGCCCTGGCAGAGACCTACCGCTACGAGCTCGCGTCGCAAGGAATTGATTCCGTGATTCTCGAGCCGGGCGCGCACTCGACGCCCATCGCAGACAAGCTCGAAGCGGGAGAGGATATCGAACGCAAGGCAGGTTATGGTGAAATGGCAAAAGTACCGGCTAGAGTCCTTCAATTAATTCGCAACTCGCGCGCCAACCCGCAGCAAATTGCGGACAAGGTGCTGGAGATCATCGAAACTCCCGCCGGCCAGCGGAGGTTGCGGTATCGAGTAGGGCCGGGCGGCCCGGGAGTGGAGCGCATCAACACACTGACCGACGAGATTCAGGCGGAACTGCTGGAAGCGTTTGGAATTGCCGCTGCAGCCAAATTCAAATTGCCGGACGCACGCGCAAAGTAACGCTACGGCAGCAGGCCAAATACCGCAACGCTGTTGGGCGTGCCGACGTAAACCCTTCCATTGACCACCATGGGCGTGATGAATTTATTGCCGCTGAAATGGTCGCGGCTGTTGGCAGCCTGATTGGAGTCGTAAAGCTCCCTGGTCAAATTAGTGGCATCGTATGCAAACAAAATGGCGCCGCTGTTTTCAATCGCCCACACAATGCCATTCGTTGTGCCGCTTGCAGAGACGCTGGGAGTACTTCCGGGATAGCCAAATGCGTGAGTGGATTGCGAAGAAGGCGTACCGGCCAGCTTCGCATTCGCAATGGGGAATGCCTTTAGAGCGTCGCCAACCGCTCCGAAGTAGACCGTGCCATTAAAATAGGCCGGCATGGAAAATACCTGACCGCCCAGCTGGCTGAGGATTTCCTGATAGATCTGGTCTCCATTCGCGTCGAATTTGCCCATGTTGTCGCGGTCGGCCACGTAAATAATGGTGTCCTTGCCTGCGCCCACGGCGAGATGCTTCGTTGTTCCGCTCGCGTCCTTCAGATCCGGCAGTACAATCGCGCCGCCCGAACCCAGGTCGGCATCCGCGTTCGACTCTGAAACAGTATTGTGCATGGTGAAGTAATCAGCGAGAGCCAGCCCGGTGGAAGTCGAGAGCTTCACAAAGCAATTTCCACAATCCTTGTTGGAAGGAAATCCCTGGGCTGTTAGCGTCGTGTCAAAGGTTCCGTTGCCTTCGAGGAAGTAGATATTTCCTGCAGAGTCTGCGGCTGGCGCGGTACCTGCCATCCAGATCCCACCCTCGCTGCCATTGGGAACAAGGTTGAGGACACTTGTCTGCGACAATGTGTCCGCACTGAAAGCCATGACCCAGGAAGTGTACGGGCGAATGTCGCAGTGGGACGACCAGGTGGTGTAAATCGTGCCGCCGACTTGCAGCAGGCCCGGGCGCTCCTTGTATTGCTTCGGATCAAAAACTACGTTTCCGCCGGAACTATTGTCACCCGTGCCGGGAAAAGTTGCCGTGATGGTTTTAGGCCCCCCGAAAAGCTCCGCTCCCGTGGACAAGTCCAGCGCATGGAGGCGCTGAAAATAGTTGCCCGCCGAATTCTTCGACATGGCGATGACATAAATGGCGTTCCGAGTGCGGTCGATGACCGGTGTGGCGGTGATGCCGATCTCCGGTGAAACCTGTCCGCAGCCACGAGCATCGCTGGTGGTCTCGGCGCTGCCTAGCGTCGAGGTTTTCCAGAGGAATGCGGAAGTCATTCCGTTAATGGAATCAGCATCAAACGCATAGACGGAGCCGTGCTCGGTCACCACGTACAGGACATTCTTCTTTTGTCCACCGATGGTCACCTGCGATAAATAAAGCGGCTGCCCATCCACCTTGCCATCCACGGTGAACTCACCTTTCTTTCCGAATGTCGCGGAATTCACATTCGCTGGTGTCAGGATTGTTTCGTTGAGATTCTGCCCGGAGCGGCTGTTGTCGTAGTGATAGGTCACCACGTCCACGCTCGAATTGCCCGTGCCGGGATTGACGGTGAGCGTGGCAGTGCTGCTCGTTGCGCTTCCTGCCGGATTGCTCACGACCACGCGGAATTGCTCGCCCGAGTCCGCCGTCGTGGTCACCGGAGTCGTGTAGTTCGCGGAGGTCGCACCCGTAATGTCGGTGCCATTTTTCTGCCATTGGTAGGAGAGCGGGGCAGTTCCGGAAGCGGTAACGCTGAACGTAGCGGTCTGGCCGGCAGCGACAGCTTGGTTCGCGGGCTGCGTTGTAATGTAGGGAGCACCGCCGTTGAGGGATCCTCCGGAGTAGCCGCCACAACCGGCAAGGCAGAACATCACGAAGCTCACAGCGATCGCGGGTTCAAGGAACTTGCGACGCACAGGCAGCACCTCCGCTTCAAATGAAACAACTGGGCTGGAAGTCGCCGAAATTCTCGGGAAGAACGGCGTCCCTTGTGCAAGGAATTGGATGCCGTCCTTATGAAACCCGTAAGCCACAGATTAATGCAGTTCAAGGGTAGATTACACCTGAACGCTGGTACAGTTTTCCAGGGCAATATCCGGTGTCAGAAAGGTGTATGAACGGCAGCCTTAGCCCCTTTCGCCTTGCTGCAATGCTCTGTTCCTTCTATTCTCATTGTCCCCATGGTGCTGAAGGATCAAGTCGCTCTCATCACCGGCTCTGGCCGAGGAATCGGCCGGGCCATCGCGCATCTGTTCGCAAAAGAAGGGGCAGCGGTGTTTCTCACGGCGCGTACGGAGAGGGAACTCGCCACGGCCGCGAAGGAAATCTCGGAGAACGGCGGCCGGGCCGATTATGCAATGGCGGATTTGACGCAAGATGCCGCATGTAATCACGTCGTTGCCACCGCCCGCGATAAATTCGGCAAAATCGATATCCTCGTGAACAACGCCGGGCATTATGGCCCCGTAGTTCCGGTGGAAGAATATCCGGTCACGGACTTCGACAAGGTTATCGCCATCCATTTGCGCGCCGCATTCTTACTGTCGAAGCTGGTCCTGCCGGGGATGTATGCGCGCGGTTCCGGTGTAATCTTGAACATTTCGAGCCTTTCGGCCAAAGCGGCATACTCGTGGGGTTCCGCCTATGCCGCAGCAAAAGCTGGGATGCTCGGGCTGACGCGAGTGACGGCCGCGGAAGCGGCACGCAAAGGTGTACGCGTCAACGCGATTTGCCCCGGCCCGGTCACAGAAACGCAAATGTCGAAGGAATTGGGCGCGGTCCTGGCGAAGCGGCTTAACGTCAGCCCCGAGGAACAATTAGCAGGCTTTCTGAACGGCCTGCTGCAAGGCCGCGCGCAAACCGCGGACGAGATTGCGCGCGCCGCTCTGTTCCTCTGTTCGGAGCAGTCCAGCGCCATCACCGGGCAGTCCATTAACGTGGATGGCGGGGTTGCATTCTACTAAGGCCCCGCAGACAAAACCGCGTTTCGTTGACTTGCCCGGGCTGCGAACCTAGAATCGAATCATCTTCTCTCCCCAGCCGAATGATCGGTCAAACCATCTCGCATTACCGCGTCACCGAGAGGCTCGGCGCCGGCGGAATGGGTGTGGTGTTCAAGGCGTTCGATCTGGTGCTGGAACGGCCGGTCGCCCTGAAATTCCTGTCGCCAAATCTGATCATCAGTTCGCGCGACAAAGAGATCCTGCTCCGCGAGGCGCGGGCTGCATCGGCTTTGGACAATCCCAATATCGGTGTCATCCACGGCATTGAAGAATCCAAAGACCGCCAGCTTTTTATCGTCATGGCGTATTACGAAGGGGAAACGCTGTCGCAAAAACTGGCGCGAGGGCCGATTCCTGTGCGCGAGTCCTTGGATCTCGCGATGCAGATTGCGCGCGGCCTCAGCGCCGCCCACGCGCATCGCATCATCCACCGCGACGTCAAGCCCTCCAACATCATCGTTACCAATGAAAACGTGGCGAAGATTGTGGACTTCGGGCTGGCCCGCGTGGTGGCCAGCGCGAGCGCCACGCAAAGTATCTCCTCGACCGGAACGCTGCCCTACATGTCGCCGGAGCAAATCCTGGGCGAAAGCATCGATCAGCGCAGCGATATTTGGTCGCTCGGCGTAATTCTTGTTCAGATGATCGCCGGGAGCCACCCGTTTCTGCGCCCCAGTACCGGAGCAATGACCTTCGCGATTCTGAACCAGGCTCCCGCGGCCGTGGACATGACTCCGCCCGCTGTACAGCCGATTCTCTATCGCGCCCTTTCGAAAAAGCCCGAGACGCGCTACTCCAACGCGGAGGAAATGCTCCATGCCCTCGAAACCGCGCGTACGCAGATAACGTCGAGCCCGGCTTCGCCGGAAGAGACGACTGTCGCTGCCATCAATACAACCGATCTGAAGCGCTACGCAGAGAATGCCTCCAGCCCGCGCTGGGCGGGAGGAACGCCGAAGAAGACTCGGCGCTTGTGGGTGGGTTCGCTTGGCATCGCAGTGGCTGCTGTGGTCGTCTTTTTTCTTCCCTCCGTTCGCGAGCGCTTTGTTGGGCTTGCCTATGCCGGCAGCGAAAAACACATTGCCGTACTTCCTTTTGCCAACACCGGAGGCGATCCAGAGTATCAACCCGTCGCCGAAGGCCTGATGGACTCGATGACCAACGGCCTCTCGAACCTGGAAGCCGCGCAGCACTCCCTCTGGGTTGTGCCCGCAAGCGTAGTGCGCGAACACAAAGTCAGCGATCCGGCAACAGCTTTTCGGGAGCTGGGTGCCACGATGGTGGTGCAGGGCGCTGTCGAGCGCAAGGGTGGGAAGGTCCGGCTGACGGTGGTCCTGATTGACGCGAAGCGCCTCCGCCAGATCGGTTCCTTAGAACTCGATGACCCTACGGGAAACTTTGCCACTCTTCAAGACCAGGCCGTTACGAGGCTTGCTCGAATGATGAGAGTCGATGTACAGGAAGCCGCCCGCATGGCTTCCAGTAGCAACGCGCCGAGCGCTTATGAGTCGTACCTCAAGGCTTTGGGATACATCCAACGCTACGACAAGCCAGGCAATCTCGACCTCGCGATTGCCGCACTCAACTCCGCCCTGGAAAAGGACCCGCGTTTTGCCGTGGGTTACGCGACGCTCGGCGACGCCTATCGCCTGAAATTCCTGATGGATCACAATCCTGCCCATATCGAGCAGGGCCTCGCAAACTGCCGAAAGGCCCTGGAGATCGATGAACGTCTTCCCGCCGTGCACGTCACGTTAGGCCACCTCCACGCGGCCGGCGGCGAGAACGATTTGGCTCTGAAGGAATTTCAAAAAGCCCTGGAGACCTATCCTCGGGACGCGGATGCGCTCATCGGCATGGCCGGCGTTCTTGAAAGGACCGGCAAGGCTGGGGACGCGGAGGACTACTACAAGCGCGCCGTTGCCCTGAGGCCGGACTACTGGGAGGGATATCAATTACTCGCGGAGTTCTACTTACGCCAAAAACGAGTTCAGGACTCCATCGCGCAGTACCGCCGCGTCATCGAACTTACACCGGATAACCCCGAAGCTTACAGCGATCTCGGCGCCGTCTACATGGAGCTGAAGGACTCGCGGTCTTACGCCGCCGCAGAAGCCGCATTTCAGAAATCCATTCAGCTGGCTCCCAACTATCAGGCGTACGCCAATCTCGGCTTGCTCTATATCGATCAAAAGCGCTATGCCGAAGCTGCGGACGCTACCCGCAAAGCTTTGGAGCTGAACGACAGGGACTGGCGTGTCTGGGCCAACCTGCAGCTTGCTTATGCCTGGCTGAAGGACAACGAAAAAATGCATGCTGCGAGGGCCAGGGCGCTGAGCCTTCTCGAACAATACGCTTCATTGAATTCTCAGGACGCCTCCGTGCAATCCATGCTCAGCACCTATTACGCAGAGGATAAGCTTCGCGAAAAGGCGCTGGCCTGTGCGAATGCCGCCCTCCGCTTCGCACCCAAAGACCCGTGGATTCTCGCGGATATCGCTGAAACGTACAACGACCTCGGCGATCGCAGGCGCGCGATCCAATTTGCTCAGGACAGCCTGAAAAACGGGTACACTCTGACAGACCTTCAAGAGCGGCCCAATCTACATGGGCTTCTCGCTGACCCAAGTTTCCGGCCCCGCGGAAAGCAGTAACTCGCAAAAAGGAGAATCACCGTGGCTACACCAGGTGCAGCAAAGGCTAAAGAAAAGGCCCTCCCCCGGTCGGCAACCATTAAGATCCGCAACCAGGCACCCCACCCATCAGGAAAGGTCGAAGTCGCGCCGTGGATTGGCAGAATCCATTTCGTGAACCAAGACAAGAAGGAATATCGTCTTCGCTTCTTCAAGCCGGACACCGAGCCCCTTAAGGGCATCGACATTTTGATTCCTGCGAAGGGCCGCGTCACCGTGGGAATCAAAACCGGCGATGAATATCATTTCGGCGTATATCCATCGAAGGGTGATGTCGCTGCGCTTGGAAAGGGCGGCGGACCCATTATCAACTGAACGTTACTTAGTGAATCTGAAGCGACTCTTAGTCGGAAACAAGAGGTGTGCCCAGGGCACCTTGCACGCACCCTGCTGTTTCACTTCACATCGTTCTTGTGGACCACTCCGCCCTTCATCACGAACTTCACTTTTTGCAGCTCGGTGATGTCCTTTAGCGGATCGCCACTGACCGCCACGAGGTCCGCCCATTTCCCGGCTTCCACGGTTCCAGCTTTGTCGCTCCAGCCGAGCAGTTCCGCTGCCGTCGACGTTCCCGTGTGAATCGACTGCATCGGCGTCATCCCGTATTGCACGTAGTATTCAAATTCTTTCGCTTGATTCACTTTCTTCCAGTCGAAACCGCCAGCGTCGGTGCCGAGCGCAATCTTCACGCCTTTCTTTACCGCTTTCGCGAAATTCTCTTTCTGCAGATCCGCCATCTTCTGCCAATTCCCGCCGCGGCCCGGCGCCACATACAAGCCCACCGTCAGCGTCGGCACCCAATAAATCCCCCTTCGCGCCATGTCGTCCATCAGCGTGTCGGTCAAGCCGTCCCCGTGCTCAATGGTGTCCACGCCGGCGCGCAACGCTGCTGCAATACCGTCGCTGCCGATCGCATGCGCGGCCACCTTTTTGCCGATGCGGTGCGCCTCGTCGACGATAGCTTTGGCTTCTTCGTCCGTGAAGTTCACCATGCTGTGCAACACGCCGTCGGCTTCAAAATGGTAGCGGCGGTCCGAGTAATACTTGATCCAGTCCGCGCCGTACATCGCTTGTTCGCGAACGGCTTTGCGCGCGCCTTCTACGCCATCAACGTATTGCACGCCCGTCGGCACTTTCAGCTCCCACGAATAACCCAGCAGGGGATACATCCCCGTTGGCGTCATTGCCCGCGTAGCCACTTGCATGCGCGGGCCGGGCACTTCGCCGTTGGCGATGGCCGTCTTCACATCCACGTCCGCGTACATCGCGCCCTCGGTTTCCAGGTCGCGCATCGCCGTGAATCCGTGCGACAGCGCAATTTCCGCGTTGCGCGCGGCAAGAATCGCGCGGTAAGGAATCGATTGCTTCAGCAATTGTTCGTCGTACTCCGCCGCGGTGACGTCGCCTTGCAGAAGAACGTGAGTGTGCACGTCCATGAATGCCGGCAGCACCGTCGCTTTCGAGAGGTCGATCACTTCGGCTCCCGTAGGAGCGCTGCCGCCTGAGGTAACCGACACGATCTTGTCGGCTTCAATCAAAATGAGCGCGTTCTCCAGGGGCTTCTCGCTTTTTCCATCAATCAATTTGCCCGCGCGGACGGCGATCCGATGGGGCGCCTGTCCCGCAGCGACCAACGGCATGAGCAGGCTAACCAAAACAAAGGCAAAAAAGCGGCGCATGGGAATTTCCTCCTTCGGAGCCGCAAGCCTATCAGAGACTCCTCTTTTCGTCGCGTGCCAAAACTTTTAAGCCTGGCGCGGTTTTCGCTGCTAAAATCGCGGGAATCATTCGACAACCACGCCGCGTTCGGCTAACATCGGCGCTTCGGGCCCCCAGGAACGGCAAAAAGGAGCGGCGGGACTCCCCCGTAAGCGAACCGCTCCCAACACCACGGGAAATCCAGACGGCGTGCAGGGAGCAGACGTGAGCCAATCGTCTCTTGCTAGGACTCCTGATAACTTCGTGAAAGAAGAATCGCGCCGCAGCACCCGAATCGAGCGGTCCGTTCCGCTGATCGTCTTCGGCCAAAACAATTTGGGCGAGCCGTTTGTCGAAAGAACCGTCTCCACGAGCGTTAATCTGCATGGCTGCCGCTATCCCTCGCGTCATGACTATGGCGTAGGGACCTGGGTGACGCTGCAAGTAGTCGGGCTGAACGTAGAGCCGGCTCCGCCCGCGATTCGCGCCCGAGTGCGCTCGATTCATGCGTCGCAAAGCATGCGCGAACTGCAGCAGGTGGGCGTGGAACTGGAGACTCCCGCCAACGTCTGGGGCATTGTTACCCCGCCGCAAGACTGGCTGGCTCTTGGAGAAACCACGAGCTCCATGCCTCAATTCTCCGCCTTTGAGGAGACTGAGTCCGAACCTGATCCAGCATCCGCGCCCCTTGACGCGGAAGCGTTAGGGGCGGAAGAGCCTCCCTCGGACCCCGAACACAAGCTGGCGGACGTGGCCACTTTTCCTTCTCCTTCACCCGCAGCGTCAAAGCCTCCCGGGCCCACGCTTACTGAGGCTCCCAAGCCGCAACGCGTCGTCATTACTCCGGATGGCTTGATCAACGTTCTTCAGGGAAAACTGCAGCAGGCGGCCGAGAAGGCCGTGCAAACGGCCGCCGCCAAGCAATTGGACGAAGCCGTGCGCAACGCTGTGTCGGCCATCGATGATGTCCGCCAATCCAGCATTCGCGAAGTTCAAGAGCTTTTCCCCACACGCGTGGAAGCTGTCGCGACCGGCCTGGCTACAAAAGACGATATCGCCGCAGTAACTGCCTCGGTGATCGCCTCGCATTGGAAAGAAGAAATGGAGAAATACCGCAGCCACGCCGAGGACCTGACGCAAAGGCTTGCTCAGCAGGCCGCGGATCTGAAACGCGAGCTCGACCGCTGCCAGGAGTTTTTGGGAAAGATGAACAGTGAACTCGAACCCCGAGCTCAAGCGCGGCTCAACGAAGCGGTCGCCCGTGTAAGTGCGCAATTCGACGGCGCGGTTGCCAAAATCATGGATCGCCGTTTCGAGCGCCTCCTCGAGAGTAGCCAGTCCGTCCTGCAAGAGGCGCTTTTGAAACTCGATGCGCGCTCAGCGGAGGCGCAGGCTTCTGTGCAAGGGGCCGTGAACTCCACTCTGGCGAATTTACAGCGGCAGGCTGAATCGCGGATGAATGGCATTCTCTCCGAAACCAAAGACCGCGCCGCCTCGGCCCTTTCTTCTCTCGATGCCGAGAACCGCGCCGCCTGCGAAGCGCGCCGCCAGACTCTCGAAGCGGACGTGGCCCGCGCCGCCGAACGCTCCACCGATCAATTCCGCAAGAGCATGAAAGCGTTCCTTTATTCCTGCCTGGTTGCGGCCGTTAGCGCCGTGGATGAGCACTCGAAATCCACCCTCGAGAACCTTACCAAAGATGGAAACTCCTTACTTGAAGGTCACGACCCGGGCAACGGGGGCAACGGCACCACAAATCCCGAGGGCCCGGAAATCCTCCCCGCCCCGGATCCTGATCCGTTCACTCATTAAGTTTGGAAGGTTTCGCCCAAAACGAAAAGGCCAGCCGCTCTCTTAGGACGGCTGGCCTTTTTGCTTTTCCTGATTGCAGAACTTCTGTCACTCCTGAAGGAGGCAGGAGCAACCGCTCCGCGTATGCTCTGGCTGAGACCAGAAACTCTTTAGTTCGCTGGCTGCTCGGAACCCGGGCGCCGGAACGGCCGGCGCGCCAGCTCCTCAACGCTGTAAATCCCATGCCGGACCGCTATCATCACCGGATGCTGGCTGTCCGCCACCCGGTCCACGGTCACGACCCAGGCCCGTTGCAGCGTATAGAGAGCGACGATGGCCCCCGCAATGGCCAGGAATCCCAAAGCAAACATCGCAAGGGCCGCCAGCAGTTCGCGCACAAAATAAAGTTGCAGCGCGGCGATGCTGCTAAGCAGCCACCACATCCACCTCCGATCCTTATCCAGCTTCCTCATTCTGACTTGACTCCCACCCGCACTCATCGAGTCCCCCGGTTCACTAAAAACCCTTATTGCACTCATTAGATGCAGCAACCTGCCCTATCGGGCATCTTCGCAATACCTGTACCATTAGACACCCCGGCAGATGCCGAAATCGATGGTACGCAAGTCACATTTTAAGCCTCAAACGAGTCTCCTAGTACCGGGCTTTGTGAACTTGTCTTAATGCAAGGCAATGAAGATAAACGGCTTAGAGTAGTATACACTTTCGCTATGATTTTCGCCAGATTTTCCCTGTACCGCTTGTGGAAAACCTGACCACCCGTACAGGGGTGTTTCGCCTCGCGCTTGGTAGTGATTTCACATTTTTGGGCATATCATTGCCTGTCCGAAATCTCTGAAGAGCCGAACTTTTGAGGATGGGGGAAGCCTGAGTTAGAGCCTCTTATGGTGGCTAAGAGTTTTCGTCACCGATTGCCAAAGGCAGTGGGTGCAAGCGGTAGCAAGGAGCGAGGAAGCGGGTGAACTCAGTTTCCCTTCAGTGCGTACCCGATGTCAAAAGGCAGCTTTCCGTCCACACGGAGAACCTTTACCGAGCTATTGATCGCATAGACATCGATGACTCCCGCAGCTCCCGGCGTCGCCTCCACGGTGCGCAGCAAATCTTCGTCGTTGTCCACGATCTTTATCGTCAGCCGAGATTCATTCAGCTTGACGATCATGGCCTTGATTTCGCCGGGTGCGGCACCAAACAGTTTTTGCGCCGCCGAACGCATTTCCGGAGACTCCGGATCCCTCATCACTAGGGTGAAGTTCTTCCCATCCGGCCACGTTTTCAGGGTTCCTTTGCAGAGCTTCGTCAAATCCGCCAGCGAAACCTCCGCAAGCTTGCTCCCTGCGGACACCACCACGGCCATGTTCTTGATTCCAGCGAACGCTAACCCCACCGACAGCAGCAGGAGGCAGCCCAAAGAGGCGGCAGTTGGCAATTTTCTTGGCATTTGACTCGGCTTCATGGTCCACTCTCATCTTGGATAGTTTCCGGGCAGTATGTTCACTTGCAACGCTCCTTGGCAAGCCTCCCTTGCAAAGCATGTGTCCAACCTTACGCTTCCCCATGGCACGCAACTGCGGCCAGCCCCTCCCTTAATCCTTCCGCACACCTGCCCTCCGGGTCAGTATCCACGCCTACCCAGGCTGGGCTACGTTCAGGGAATAGGACTTATTCTGAGTTCAATTCTGGAACAGGGAGTGATTCGACATGGCTCGTTTCACTGCGCGTTGGTTTTTGCTGATCTTTCCCGCGCTTTTTGCTTCCGGCGCGGGGGCGCAAACGCCCTCTCCGCACGTGGAGACGGCCTCACGCCGTGAGGCTCGCACGTCGCCGGTCGCTCCCCTTTCGCAACAGCTATTTGGCGCCATCCCTCTCACCACCAAGTCCGAAGACGTGCGCAAGTCCCTCGAGCAGGCCTGGGACAAATACGAAAACGCCATGTACGAGCCTGCGGCAAACCAGGCTCGCGAAGCCGCGCGGAAAGACGCACACTCCGCCCTGAGCTACGCCATGGTTTCCTTTGCTGCGCGCCGCGGCATGCCGGATGCTTCCGCGCTTGCCAAAGCCAAAGCGCTGCTCCTACACGCGACTTCGGATGAACAACTCCTTGTCCGCTGGATGACCGACATTCAGGACCACAATCTTCTTCCCGCCATTGCGAGCATGAATGATCTGCTGAAGCGTTATCCGCGCGACAAGCACGTCTTGTACGTCACCGGCGAATGGCTTTTCCTCCAGCAAGACAACGATCGCGCGCGAACCTTGCTCGAAACCGCCCTACAAGTCGATCCGAATTTCCCCGCGGCCCTCAACCGCCTCGGCTATCTGTATCTTGATTCGAGAAATCCCGATCCCGCGAAGGCTGTCGCTTCTCTGAAGCGCTATGCCGAAGTCGCACCCTCCTCTCCCAATCCGCAGGATTCCCTTGGCGAAGTCCTGCGGGAAGCGGGCGAAGATCAAGGCTCTCTCGAACACTACCGCGCGGCTCTGCAAATCGACCCCGCCTACATCAGCTCGCAGTATGGGCTCGGCAATACGCGCACGCTGATGGGCGATTTTGCACGCGCTCGCGAGGAATACGACCGCGCCGTCCCCATGGCGCAGAATCCCATGGACGAGCTTTACATCAAGTATCTGAGAGCGCTTATCTACTTCTGGGAGGGAAAGCACTCGGACGGACGCAACGAGTTGGCTGCGCTTGCCAATGAAGCCGTCGGCAAAAAAGAGCCGAACTCACAGTTTCAAATCGGGTTGGCGCAGGCCATGCTCGCCGCCGATCCGCAGTCCGAACTCGAGCAGCTCAAGTCTCTTTCCGTTTTTCTTGCCAAGCCTCTCGCAGGCATGAATGAATCTGATCGCGGCCTCAATCGGGCTGCCGTTTTGCGCGAACATGTGCGCGTCGCCGCCCTTCAAGGGCAATCCAAAGACGCCGAACAGGCCGTCTCCGACCTCGAAGCTCTGGCCACGGCTTCGCGGGATCAGCTCATCCAGAGCTACTTTGAGTCGGCGCGCGGCTATTTACTGGCCTCAAAAGGCGATTTGGAGAACGCTGCCGAAGGGCTGTCAGCCGACCAGCACTCACCGCTGGTGCTTCAGCAATTGGCCGCCGTCCAGGAAAAGCTGGGCCATAACGCGGACGCGCAGGCCGCCCGCACTTGCCTGAAATACCATCGCAGCTCCGAACCCGAATGGTTCCTGGCCACGCACAACGCCACCACCCAATCCAACTAGGTTGAAAGGAGCACTCACATTACACTTGTAGGGGCGCAGCACTGCCGCGCCCTACTAATTGACTCCCGTTGGCTCCCACCTAAGGCTATCTAGATACCGCCCTTAGTGGCACCCTGTCTGTCGCTCTACTTCTTCTTCTTTATTAGCCTCGTGATCCACACCAGGATCACCGCTCCGATAAACGAAACGACAATCCTTCCAATCAGCCCGCCAGCCTGAAGGCCCAATAATCCAAATACCCAGCTGCCCACAATTCCGCCCAGGATTCCCAGAATGATGTCCACCAAAATCCCGTAGCCCCCGCCCTTCATGACTTGTCCCGCCAGCCATCCGGCAATCAAGCCGACAATCACCGCGTAAAGAAGACCTTCCATGATTTCCTCCCTCTGGTGTGTGTAAGGATGGACTCCCCGCTGCGGCGTCTCTTTTAGAACGTGCCTTGCCGAATGTCAACCGGACGGAATACACTGAGCTTACGCAAAATCTCAACTTACGTCCCCGGAGAGAGGATGATTCCCAGGGTTCCTCGGATTGCCTTATTTTTTCTCGCCGCTTTTCTGGCTGCCGCTTGCTCGAAGTTTCAAGCCGACCCCACACCAGTCCCCGGCGTGCCTATCCCGCATCCCACGATTGTCTTCATGACTGATTTTGGCGTTGCCAACGACGCCGTGGCCATCTGCAAAGCGGTGATTCTCGGGATCGTGCCCGATGCCCGCATCATGGACATCACTCACCAGGTCACTCCCTACTCCATTGAGGAGGGAGCGCGCCTCCTGCAAGGAGTCACGCCTTACTATCCCGCGGGCACCGTCTTCCTCGTGGTTGTTGACCCCGGAGTCGGCACTTCGCGCAAAGCCATCGTCGTCAAATCCAAGAAAGGCCAATACTTTGTCCTTCCTGATAACGGCCTCATTACTCCCGTGATCGACCGCGACGGCCTCGAGTCCGCGCGCGAAATCACCAACACCGACTGGATGATTCAATCGCCAATCTCTTCCACTTTTCACGGCCGCGACATTTTCTCGCCCGTCGCAGCGCATCTCGCCGCCGGCGGAGACTTCGTTCTCGTGGGCCCAGAGATTTCCCAGCTCGTCCGCCTGAATCCAAAAACCGCTATCGTCACGGACAAGGGCATCGCTGGAGACGTCATCGGCCTCGACGATCCTTTTGGCTCGCTAATCACCGACATACCCGGAGACGAATTCAAGAAGCTCGCTTACCGTTTCGGCGACAAAGTCCCGCTTCGCCTCAACAAGCAGCCCGTCACCCTGCCTTACGTCAAAACTTTCATGGAAGTGCCCGTCGGCGATCCCCTGCTCTATGTGGACTCCCGCGGCCGCGTCGGCATCGCGGTCAATCAGGGCAACTACTCCAAGCAGTTCGGCGTCACTCCGCCCGTTCCCATCTTCATCGCCCGCAAAGGTATCACCCTCGAGGCGAATCCTCCCAGCCGGCGAAAACCTGCTCTACCCGGCAAGATTTAAAATTTTCCCTTATGCAAGAAGAGGGGAGGACTTGCCTACCCCTTCTTTAACTCAAAAGAACCCCGCCGCTCTCAATGGGTGACCTTTTGAATTTGCTTACATACAATGCAGGCAGATAAATTCCCGAATTGGAACTCGAAACCGGCAAAAGGGCATTCAAGCGCTGTCACTTTCCCTGGTCAAACGCGTTGCTGGCCTTCCAACCGCGCCTTCTATCCTGCACCAAACAAACGACTTGCTCTCTCGCTCTCTGCGTCGGTTTTTAGGCTCCAGTTCCCCCTTCTAACCGCAACAATCCAGGCGACTTATTAACGTCTTAACAAATCTAACTTTGTGGTATACAATCTTTTTTGATGGCAGAGGGTCAATCCACTGTGCCCGCTTACTATGGCCCCTCGCGCCGCCGTCCTTCTCACCCCCAGCTACCAGCCCCCTACCTTCCTCGAA
>Ga0075426_10000313_pt1 | contig 33008 bp, 18 predicted proteins | sample SoiMethybrSBSTD5_FD_75304 | JGI IMG/M metagenome (GOLD analysis project Ga0075426, IMG submission 75304) | Bulk soil microbial communities from a Populus tree surrounding site in Tennessee, USA - Soil MetaG P. TD hybrid SBSTD5 | ecosystem: Environmental > Terrestrial > Soil > Tree plantation... | reverse complement strand
GTCAAAGTAATTCACGTGCGGAGGCCTGCTCTCTCTTTGTCCTCGATAATCAACCCAGGCTTGCGAGTATTGATGGATGAACAACGGCGCGGCGCCCGACAGGTATCTGTAGTCCGCGTAGGTAAACCAATCTCGTCTCCACGCCCACCACGCTCGCGGAGTAATCGGATGAAGTCTCGACCCAATTGCAAGCAAGTAGAGAATCGTCTCCTCGCTGTAGGAATCCCACACCGGTTTGAGAAATCCGGTCTCAGGCTTCCACCCGTGCGTCAAGAAGGCAGGATGGCCGTTTTGCATCCATTGAAAATCCATGCGCCCGTAGATGTTTGTCGCGAGTTTAACGATCTCGGCATCTTCGTGAAAAAACTGCTTCGCGGTTAGTACCCCCGCAAGCAGCAAAGCCGTGTCGATCGAAGAAACTTCGCTGTTCCACGTTCGTTGCCCGGTCGTTGCCTCAAGCCAATGATAAAACCAGCCGTGCTCGCCGGGCGCTCGTTCGGCAAAAAAGCGAAGCGTCGCGCGAGCTCGCTCGCGAGCCTCCGCTGGATCGACCCACCGCCGCTCTGCCGCGATACAAAGCGCAGTGAGCCCAAAACCGGTAGCGGCAATGCTCGCGACGTTGCGGTGAGCTTCATCGTGAGGCGTGCCGTCTGCCCTCGCACGATCTCGAACTAATCCGGTATTGGGGTCCGTCTGTTCCCAGAAATATTGGAACGAGCGATGAGATAGTTCTTCGAGGAACGTCTCATTCGCCGTCAATAAGACGTGACTGCGGGCAGCGGTGACGTGATTGATCGCGAGAAGAACAACGACAAGAGAAGCGCAGCGTCGCAGGAAGCTGGTGCGAGTTCTTAGATTGAGAATTGAAATCCTCAAAGTGCCCGCGCGTCCTCCGCGGCATCATTCAATAACGCGGAAGCTGGCTTCGAGGCCGCCGATTGAGCTCGTGCCTGCGAAGACTTTGAAGTCGCCCGGCTCAACCACAAAACGCATATCAGAATTGTAAAAGCCGAACTGTTCGCGAGTGAGCGTGAATTCCAGATGATGTTTCTCTCCAGGCTTCAATGCGACGCGTTGAAAGCCCTTCAACTCCCTGACCGGTCGAGTAACGCTCGCGGCAATATGTCTGATGTAAAGCTGAACAACTTCATCACCCGCGCGCTTACCGATGTTCTCCACGTCGACGCCAACCCTCACGCTTCCGTCTCGTTTGATTGTCTGCGAACTCACGTGCAGGTTCGTCAACTCGAATTTCGTATAGCTGATTCCGTACCCGAATGGAAAAAGCGGAGTCACCGGTGAGTCCAAATACTTCGAAGTGTACTTGTTGTTAGGATCCGCCGGTCGGCCGGTGTTCTCGTGATTGTAGTAAAGCGGAATTTGTCCGACTGACCGAGGAAAGGTAACCGGCAATTTACCACCCGGATTTATGTCGCCGAAGAGCACATCGGCGATTGCATTGCCGGCCTGTGAGCCCAGAAACCAGGTCTCTAAAATCGCAGGCGCGTTGTCCGCCAACCAATTGATCGTTAACGGCCGGCCATTCATCAACACCACGACCGTAGGCTTGCCGGTCGCGATCACCGCCTTGACCAATTCCAACTGCCGGCCCGGAAGATCAAGCGAAGCGCGAGCGGCAGCTTCGCCGGTCATGTCAGCGGATTCGCCGAGGGTGATCACGGTCACATCCGAGTCACGAGCCGCGCGAACAGCTTCGCCTATCGATGCCGCGTCGGCAGAATCTCCGTTCATAGCGAGCGAGCAGGCTTTCGCAAGATTGATCTTCGTCGACGGAGTGAGTTTCGCGCGTATACCGGCCAACAATGTGACCGCGTCTTCTTTTCGACCGTCGCCGGACCACGAGCCGAGCATGTCGAGTTGATCATCTGCCAACGGCCCGATCACCGCGATCGAGCGAATGTCTTTTGAAACAGGCAACACATTGCGCTCATTCTTGAGAAGCACGATTGAGCGGGCGGCTACTTCGCGAGCCGTTTCGACGTTGGTTGCAGACATGATTGCCGCCTTTTCGCGAGACTCGTCAACGTACGGTCTCTCGAACAATCCAAGACGAAACTTGATTCGAAGAATGCGGCGCACTGCATAGTCGATTGTCCGCTCGGCAAGCTTGCCTTCACGTAAGAGTCCCGGTGCGTATTTCCCATAAAGCCGGCTGACCATTTCCATGTCCACACCGGCGCTCAATGCAGCGCGAGCAGCTTGTGCTTCATCCGCCGCAAGACCGTGATTGATCAACTCCCGGATCGATTCATAGTCGCTCACGACGAAGCCGTCGAACTTCCATTCGTCACGCAGAACTCTGGTAAGCGTGAAAGAATTTGCCGACGTGGGAACGCCGTTCAGGTCGTTGAACGCGCTCATGAAAGTTCCGACGCCGGCATCTAGCGCGGCTTTGAACGGGGGGAAATAAATCTCGCGCAACCGTCGTTCTGAGATGTCGGTTGTATTGTAATCGCGGCCACCTTCCGATGCGCCGTAGCCTACCCAATGCTTCACGCAAGCCAAGAGCTTATTCGGCGAACTGTAATCGCGCCCCTGAAAACCGAGCACCCTGGCTCGGGCCATTGCCGACCCGAGATAAGGGTCTTCACCAGAGCCTTCAACTATTCGGCCCCATCTCGGATCGCGGGCGATATCGACCATCGGCGCGAAGGTCCACCGCACTCCCGCTGCGGCGGCTTCTGCGGCGGCGACGGATTCAGCCCGCTCGACCGCGTCCGGGTCCCAACTGGCGGCTTCCGCAAGCGGGACGGGAAAGATCGTGCGATAACCGTGAATGACGTCGAACCCGAAAAGAATTGGAATCTTCAATCGCGACTCGAGTGTTGCCCGTTGAAGCTCATTGGTTCGTTTCGCACCGCGGACATTTAAGGTCGAGCCGAGCAAGCCTTTGCGTGCGAGTTCCAAGTGTTCGGACCTGTACTCGCCATTCGCGTCCCCGTCGAGTTGTTGAAGCTGACCGAGTTTTTCTTCGAGCGTCATCCGCGACATCAGGGCATCGATCTTTCTCTCGATGTCTTGCGGCGAAGGAGACGCCAATACCGGCAGCAACATGAGAGCGCAAAGGCAGAATGCTGAAATGCAGCTCCATTTTCCGCCTTCGCGCGCAGCCGACAAATCAAGGGCGCGAGAACTAATAACTCGCGCCCTTGAGCTGGTGTAATGGACAATACGCATTTGCTCTAGAAGCTAAACCTCGCTTGAAGCTCTATCACCCTGCCCGAAAGGCCGCTGGAAGAACGGCCAAAGTTCGGATCAGTAACTATAGCGCCCGGGTCGAAGAATTCAATAGGCTTGAGGTTGAGCTGATTGAAAGCGTTGAACAAGTTCGCGCGCAGTTCGAGGTTGGCTCCTTCGCCGAGTCCTCGTATCCGTCCGAACCTTGTTTGTTTCGCGAAGCTCAAATCCACCGCAGAGTACTTCGGTCCGCGGAACGAATTTCTTCCGATGCCTGGAGGCCCGACCGTCGTGGTATCGAAGAACTTCGCGCCGCCGCCGGGGAAGTTGCCGCCAACGCGCGTGAAGGCATCATCAGAAGAGTCATTCAACGCGCCGCCAAAGTATTTTGTCGGTCGAATCGGACCGAAGAACTTGCCGCTCGGCTGTCGAAGCGATTGAAAAATCTTCGGCGTCCAAGGAAACCCCGAGTGCTTCGTCCATATTCCATTTATCTGCCAGCCGCCCAGCAGCCTACCCACCAGGTCCGTCCTCGTTCGGAAGATCGGCAGGTCCCAGGTGCCGGATAGATTGTAGAGATGAGTCACGTCGAAATCGGAAGGCCCGCGCTCTGAAGCAAGGTCTCCTGGATTGGTTTGATTAGTGACCGCGCCCGGACCTTCGAACGAAAGCGTGTCGATGCTCTTGCTCCAGCGATACACGCTGTCGATCCTGAAGCCGTGCGAAAGCGCTTTCGACACGCGAAACAACATCGCGTGATAGTTCGCGTTCACATCCGGAGTCAGGAAGAAGACCGGATCGAATCTCGGATTGGTCGGAAGTATCAACGTCTCGTCGACAATTCGAATCAGCTTGTGACTACTGCTTCCCTGATAGCCCAGCGCAACAATCACGTTATGGGGAAGCTGATATTCGGTGTCGAGCGAGAAATTGTACACATACGCGTTCGGGAAATTCGGTGACGTTGCCCAGATTTCGACGGTATTGTCTATTACACCGCCGGTGACGGGATCGATCCCCTGCGCAAGCGCCGGGTTGATCGGAAAACTAAACGGCGATTGCGAAGCTCCAAGCACGTAGGCGATCTTTCCACCTACAAACGGAGTCCCGAAATCTGACGAAGCCGTTCCGCAGCAAATGTTGAACCTGGCGAAGAACGGCGGATTGCCGCGCGTGTTTCCAAACAACACTTGCGGAGTTCGATTGTAAGAGACGCCAAAGCCTCCTCGCACGACGAACTTCTGTTCGAGGGCCATCGGGGCCCACGCGAAGCCAAATCTCGGAGCAAAGTTATTACGATCGGGCTTGAACAACTGATCGCTCACGACGATTTTCGAATCAGCGAGGTCACCCGCCGGGAACGACAGGTTCGCGATCCGGCCCTGAGTCTCACGCAGCGGAGTGAAGTACTCATATCGAAGGCCAAGGTTGAAGGTGAGGTTCGGCCTGAACTTCCAATCGTCCTGAAAGAAGCCGGCGTAGCCAGTAGTACGGAAGTATCGTTGCGCGTCGGCTGGAAGTCCTGAACGCGGGTCGGCGTTGATGGCTTCGAAGATCGGAGTACCGTTCGCCAGGTTGAACAATCCCGAGAATGAAAAGAGCGGCCGCGAGCCGCCGACCAGCGAGTTGTTGTTTTGCTCTCTTCGAATTTCAATCCCGGCCTTGAGCGCGTGAACGCCGATCACCTTGCTCAATGTATCGCGAACCTCGAACGTGTTCTCGGCGAACTTCGCCGGCGTCGTCTCCGAACGATCGGCCCCGAACCTTATGCGATCGAATGGGAGACCTTCGACCTCGATTCGAGGAATGCCAAAATTGACATTCTGATTGCTTGAAACCTGATTGAACGTGAATCGCGTGAAGTTGGCGCGCGCTTCATTGAGCATGGTCGAAGAGATCGATCGGACCCACGTGATAGTCGCCGCCGAGCTCAACGGCTTGAACGTGAGATCAGCCATCGGACGGCTCCTGCCACCCGCGTCGGCTGAAGAATCGTTGTGAGTCGTGAAGTAAGTGCTTACCGCGAATTGATCGGCAGTCCCGCGGTTGAAGTCGACTCGTGTGTTGTATTGATTCGGCCGAGTCGTTGAAGGCACCGCCAGACGAACGAACTCGATGTCGGGGATGCCGTCAAATCCTCCACCAGTGGGATTGCCGAGGCTCACGTACTGACCGGTTCCGCCGGTCAGTGACCCAATGTCGAGGCCTCCGGCCACAACGCGGCAGCGATTTGGATCGTTGCCGAAGATCGAGCAGTCAGCCGGCAACACGGTGACGATGCGCGGTTCGATGCCCGGCGAGCCAAATACTTTCGCAGTCACACTGCCTGGGCGTTGATTGATAACGAGCTGGCGAAATTGCGGCGTCTCAACCCACGTATCGGTCGTGTTGGTGGTGCTGTTTCTCAAGCCTTCGTAAGAGAAGAAGAAGAACAACTTGTTTTTGATGATTGGACCGCCGAGGCTTCCTGCGAATTGGCGGAAGAGCTGATTCACTCGGACCGGCGGCGCGTTCATAGTCGGGTCGCCTGTTATTCCACCGAACTTGTTAAATGCATTGAAGTCCGGGTCGTTGTACTTGAACAACGCGCTTCCATGAAATTCATTGGTTCCATTTTGCGAGACCACTTTTATCTGAGCTCCGGTGTTGCGTCCGTCCTCAGCCGAGTAGGTGCTCGAGAGCACCTGTATTTCTTTCACTGATTCCTGATTCGGCGTAACAACGGCCGCGCCTCCGTGTTCGAGACTATTGACGCTTACGCCGTCGATTTGAAAGTTATTGGCCGACACTCTCTGACCGTTAGCCGAGATAGGAACCTGGTTCTCGACTTGAAAGATCGAAGTATTCGAGCCGCCCGGCCCCGTTGTGTTTGGAAGATTGACCGCTTGCCCGGCTCCGCCTCGCGCCCCGTCGCCAAACACGCCCGGCGTCATGCGAATCAACTCGTAAGGGTCGCGGCCCACTTGCGGAATCCTAAGAATCTCACGAGTCGTTATGGCGCGATCTACATTAGCGTTCTCTGTTTGAATCTGCGCGGCTTCATTCGCGCCCGCTGAAACAGTGACCGACTCATTCACCTGCCCCGCCTCGAGAGTGATATTCACTCCCTGAGATTCCTCGGCGTGAATGACGATGTTTTCAAGCACCTGCTTCTTGAAGCCGCTTGCTTCAGCGGTTACGGTGTATGTTCCGGGCGGCAGTTCGCTCAGACGAAAGAACCCTTCGTCGCCCGTGACAGTTTTTTGAGACCTGCCGGTTTCTGCGCTTGTGACTGTTACCGTCGCTCCCGACACGAGAGCTCCGGATGCGTCCTTGACTGTGCCGGCGATGCTCGCCTTGAACTGTGCGTTCGCGGTTGCCGCAATTGTCGCTACCATAGATGCGCATATTATTAAGCGAATGGATCGTGCCAGGAGATGCAACATACCTTCTCCTCCAGTGCGGAATGTTTGGTGGTAGGCTATTCGATTGCAGTCAAATGGTGAGGCAGAGTGGCTCTACGCCTTTTAGAAACTCTCTGCAATCGAATCGTGAGTGGACTAATCTCGAAGCGTCTCAGCCATTGTTGTCCGGCGATCAGTCGGTGTCAAGCTTGAGTGAGTACGAACGAACTCGCGCTCATCGTTTCTACTACGAGGAACGATTCTTCAGTACAAAAACATTGGCTTGCCCAACACCCTTCGAACTTTCGGACGGTATCTTTCCGAGTCGTATAGTTCGTCTACGTCGACTCTCTTCACCGAGCTTGTTATGGTACTGATAGGAATGTGGGTGTAAGTTCCGTCTCGCAACGCGCACATCCGGCCGCTTGCGCCGTCCACTATCAGGTCCATAGCCATATTCGCGTAGTTGACTGAGACCATCAAATCGACGGCATCGGGCGCGCCTGACCGCATCAAGTAGGCAATCTGTTGATAGATGATATCCTCGCCGGTCAGCTCTTTGAGAGTTTCGCCGACAACCAGCCCGACGCCGCCGAGTTTGCGATGTCCGTAGGCATCGGCTTCACCGCCTTCGATAACCGTGCCGCCGATCATGCTCGCCCCCTCGCTGATTGTAACCATGGCGTAGTTGCTGGGATTAGCGCGCTTGTCCTGCATCACAAGCTTCGCGAGCCGTTCGCGGTCGAACGGCACTTCGGAAATAAGCGCGCGATCGACGCCGGCCAGATAAGAGCTGATCAAGCTGGTTTCTCCACTGTTGCGTCCGAACAATTCTACGACGGCAATGCGCTCGTGTGAGCCGGCGCTTGTGCGAAGCTGATGGATGAACTGCACGCTTCGAGTCACTGCCGTGCTGAAGCCTATGCAGTAATCGGTTCCGAAGACGTCATTATCCATCGTCTTCGGAATGGCGATGACTTCCACACCCTCGCGGTGCATGCGCTCGGCGTAGCTGAGCGTATCGTCGCCGCCGATGGCAACGAGAATCCCAATACCGAGATCCTCGAGATTCTTGAGCACGTGAGTTGTGAAGTCGGTCGATTGTTGGCCTGGGCGTTCATCGGATCGCACCAAGCCCTTCAAAAAATCGGGCGTATCTTTGAGCTTCACTCTCGAGGGATTGGTTCGGCTTGTATGAAGGACAGTGCCACCCGTTCGATCGATGGTGCGAACTGCCTGCTTGTCCAGCGGCATCAGATGCTTGCTGAATCCGTCGGGCTCTTCCGGATTGAAGTGCAACAACCCGCCCCAGCCGCGCCGAATGCCAAGGACTTCATAGCCGGAATCGATCGCTCGATTGACCACTGCTTTTATGCATGGATTCAAGCCGGGCACATCGCCGCCGCCGGTCAGAATACCTATTGTCTTTGCCAATGCCGTTGCTCCCTGGTGAAATTCTTCGTAGTCCTGTTTTTTAAGACTACATCAAGCTTTGATCGTGGAAAACCGCCGCTTGCTGTCAAATATCGGAGTCGACGTTCTTGTTGGGCTCTCTCGACATGCGTGGTATATTCATGCGGCCCGATTATAATCCAACAGGCAGTAGAAGCAGTCGCCGAAGCCAGGCTGCAATCATACTGGGATTCGGGGCAACTCCTCACTTTAATCAATCGTGACTCGCAGACGCTCCACTGAGAGTCAGGCTTTTTGCTCTCAAGGAGATTTTTCATGAGCGGTTCTCTCAACACAGCACAGCAATACCTGGATAAAGGTGTCGTCTTCTACAACAAGGGATGGCTCGACGAAGCGATAAATAGTTATCGCATGGCTATTCAAATGCGCAGCGGGAATTTCCCCCGAGCTTATTACCAGCTCGCCCGTGCTCTTCTGGACGCCGGCGACATAGGCGCGGCGATCGACGCGCTTCGTTCATCGATCGAACAGCAGCCCGACAACCCGGATGCGTACTACTCCCTGGGCCTGACGCTCGCCCGGCGCGGCGAGTATTCAGAAGCGATCGATGCATACCGCAAAGCGATCGAGCAGCGAGGCGGCAATCACCCGTGGGCTTTTCACAATTTAGGCATAGCGCTGTTGCGTCGCGGCGATTTCAAAGAAGCGGTCGCCGCGTTCAACGGCGCCATCTCGCAACGCAACGGCGAGTTTCCGAAAGCCTGGCACAACCTCGGCGTAGCTCTTGCGCGGCTGGGTGACCTGGAACAGGCTGCTGGAGCCTTTCGCAAGGCGCTCGATCAGCGGCACGGCAACTATCCCGACACTCAGTTTGAGCTTGGCCGCGTGCTGGTTGAAAAAGGAGATCTCGAGGGAGCCGTCGAAGCGATGCGAGCGGCGATCGACCAGCGTCGCTCGCCTTTTCCGCAAGCGCACTCCGAATTGGGGCGCGCATTGTTCGGTCTGGGTAAGCTCGAGGAATCCATCGACGAAACTCGCACCGCGATCAAACAGCAACCCGTCTATCCCGAAGCTCATTACAACCTTGGCCGTGCGCTTGCCAGCAGGGGAGACCTGACGGAAGCGATTGATTGTTATCGCACGGGCATCGCTCAGCGCGAGCACTTTCCGTGGGCTTATCACAATCTCGGCGTAGCGCTCGCAAGATCGGGCAATCTCGACGAAGCAATCGAAGCCTATCGCAAAGCGATTGAACAGAACCCGCGATTTCCGCGCGCGCATTTCGATCTTGGCGTGGCGATGCACAATCTCGGGCAGGTGACTGAAGCTACGGAACAATTCAGCGCCGCGATCGCATTGCGCGGCGGAAGCTATCCCGACGCGCACTACGAGCTCGGCCGTCTCTACGCCGGAGAAAACAGGCTCGATCTGGCGATCTCCTCGCTCGAGACCGCCATCTCGCAGAACGAGAACTTCCCCGAAGCTCATCACGAGCTGGGTGTCGCACGCTATCGAAGCGGCAAGCTTAGCGAGTCTGTTGCCGCGTTTCGCGCTGCCATTCAGCAGCGAGGCGGCGATTACGCCCGCGCGCATCACAACCTCGGACTTGCGCTCGCGGATCTGGGAGTGCTCAACGAAGCTACGAAGGAGTTCCGAATCGCGATCGAGCAGAAACCAAACTTCCCGCGAGCATTTAGAAATCTTGGCCGCACGCTTTATCAATCGGGCGATTTGGATGGGGCAATCGCGGCCCTGCGAACTGCAGTCGATCAGCGCGACGGCGACTTCGCCGAAGCGTATCACGACCTCGGTCTCGCTTATTTCAGCAAGGGTCAGCTGGACGAATCGATCGGCGCTCAGCAAAAAGCGCTCGAACAATCCAAGGAATTCTCCGAGGCGTATTTCTGGCTCGGCTCCGCCTACAACGCGAAAGGCGAAGTCAAAAAGGCGATCGAGGCTTACAACGGGGCGATCACCAGTCGTCAGGCGCCGTATCCGGATGCGCACTACAATCTCGGGCTCGCGCACGCTCGTGTCGGCGAGTTGACCGAAGCGATCTCATGCTACCGCTCCGCTCTCGCCGAGAAAGAAGAGTTCGCGGCGGCGCACTATAGTTTGGGTTCGGCGTTACTCGACACCGATCAGCTCGACGAGGCCATAGCCGAACTTCGCCGTTCGCTCACGCTCAACGACGAGATGCCGTGGGCTCACCATAGCCTTGGGGTTGGATTGTATCGAGCCGGGGAACTTCAAGAATCGATACGGGAATTGCGCCGCGCGATTAGCCAGCAGCCGGTTTTTCCCGAAGCTCAATTGAACCTGGCGCGCTCGCTTTATGATTACGGCGATTTGAGCGGCGTGGTCGAAACGTGTGAAAAAGTCATTGCCGCTCACGGCAGGGACTTTCCCGAAGCGCACCACTTACTTGGCCGAGCGCTTTACGAGCTTGGTGATTTAGATTCCGCAGTAGGCGCGCTGGGTTCGGCCATTGCGGCGAATCCAACGATAGCGGAAGCTCATCGCGATCTTGGCCGAGTCTTTTACGACATGGGTGATTTGGATGGCGCGATCGCCTCTTATCGGGCGGCGATTCAGAATCGGCCTGATTATCCGATCGCTCATCACGACCTCGGACTGGCGCTTTATGAAGGCGGTGAACTCGAAGACGCGGTGGTAAGCCTTCGCCGCGCCACGGCCGCGCTGGGCGATGGATTCCCCACGGCGTGGCACAACCTCGGAGTCGCGCTGTGCGACCTCGGTGAGATAGACGAAGCGATCGCCTCATATCGAACCGCGATCGGACAACGCAAAGGTCACTACGCCGAAGCTCACTACAATCTTGGCAACGCTCTTTACGCGAGAGGCGAGATTCAGGAATCGGTGCGAGCTTACGAGACGGCGATCGAGCAGCAACACGGCAACTTCCCCGACGCCCATCGCAATCTCGGGAACGCGCTTGCGAGACTGGGCGATCTTGACCGCGCTGCCGACGTGTTGAAACAGGCAATCGAGCAAGGCGACACGGCGGCTGATGCTCATCACGATCTGGGTCTGGTGCTTTACGGTCGAGGCCAGCTCGAAGAAGCGATCCACGAATTTCAGACTGCGCTCGATCTTCGCGACGGCAACGATGCTGAAGCTCATCGCAACCTCGGCCGCGCGCTTTACGAGAGCGGCTCGCTCGAAGAGGCTCGCGAACAGTTTCAAATCGCGATCACCCAACGCGAGACCGACGCGACGGCGAGAGGCGACGCGGCGACACGGCGACACGGCGACACGGCGCACGCAGAAAGCGAGGCAGCGACACGGCGACAGGGGGACACGGCGACTGCAAGCGACGAATCCACAATCGCCGCGTCGCCGCGTCTCCCCGTCCCCGCGTCTCCCCTCCGCTCCTTCCCAGAGGCGCATCTCGATCTCGGCTGCGTGCTTTATGACTTGGGGCACAGCGACGAAGCGATAGCCGAGCTGGGCAAAGCAATCGAAGGGCGCTCGATTTTTCCTCGAGCACACTACGAGCTGGGACGCTCGCTGATTCGCGCTGGACGACTTGCGGACGCGATGACCTCATTGAAGACGGCAATAGAGCAGCAGGATGGCGTCTTCGCCGAAGCGAATTTTCAAATCGGCTTGCTGTTGTCTCGACAAGGCGATGTCGAAACCGCCCTGGATGCTCATCAAACAGCGATCAAACAGTCGGGCGGAATATATCCGGAAGCCTACTATCAGATGGGCCTCGATCATGTTCGAGTTCGTAACATCGAAGCCGCCATCGATGCTTTCAGAAAAGCGATCGAGCAACGCGGCGGCTACTATCCCGAAGCGCATCAGGAACTCGGACGAGTTTTGTACTCGATAGGCGAACTCGAATCGGCAAATGAAGAGTACTCGCTGGCAGTCCGTCAACGAACGCCGGCTCACGTTGAAACCGAGACCCGCGCTCGCGCGGCGTCAGGCAACGGCAAGACGAGAAAATCACGCCGCAAAGAAGTGACCGAAGAACTTGGAGTGGCGCTGAGGCAAGCTCCCGCCGCCGCCGATGCCGGCAAGGGCGCAGAGGGCTCGAGCGAACACACTCCTTCGCGTGAAGGAACCGGCTTCAGCGCTCACAACGAATGAAGTTTTTTGTTTTAGAGTCGCTCGAAGTTCTCCGCGAACGATGTTGTATTCATTCGTTCGCGGAGTCACCTTTCAATAATCTTGCGCTTGACTCGCGAACAAGATGAGTCAATCAACTTCTTTCGACTACAGGCACGACCCGCCCATTACGTCAAATAGGACGAACATCATTCGAGCGGTCTCCGTTTAGCGATCCAGAGATGGTTTTGAAAAGCCGGCGCGTCTGTCATATAACCCGGCGCGTCACGCGACTAATAGGACGAACGGCAAACGCCGAAGCGACGCTGATGGAAACAAAAGAACTGAGAGCAAAGCTCGCTGAGAGTCACGCGTCGAACTTCGGCTGGTCGCTTGCCTGTTGCAGGCGCGATGCGAACGAGGCTGAAGAAGTGCTGCAAAACGTTTATGTGAAAGTGCTGGAGGGGAAGGCTTGTTTCGATGGCAACGCTTCTTTCAAGACCTGGCTGTTCGCCGTAATTAGAAAAACGGCTGCCGATCAGCGGCGCAAGAGGTTGCTGCGGAGCATGATAATGATGCGTGCTTCCGAGTACAGCGCAATTCAGAACCGATCGCAGCATCCCGAACACGCCGCGTATCGAAGTGAGATCAAGGAAGTTTTTCTCCGCGCGCTCGGAGTTTTGCCGACGCGTCAACGAGAGGCGCTCGAGTTGGTCTTCTATCATGACCTGCGGCTTCAAGAGGCGGCCGAGGTGATGGGCGTATCGATCGGCTCTGCCCGGACGCATTACGAACGCGGAAAGAAGCGGCTCAGAAAATTGCTTGAGGAGTCGGAAGAGTTTTATGAATTCGAACTGGGACGAAAAGAGAATACGGCAACTGTTCGTTGAGATGAGCCTCGACGACGCTCGCCGAACGCCTGACTTCGACTCGCTGCTTGAAGCTGGGAGCCGCGAATCGAAATCTGATCGCAGCATTTCATTGTTCGCCCTGGCCGCTGCCATCACAGCGCTTGTGTTAATCGTTGCAGCATCGATTTTATTTCCCGGACGGCACGCAATCACACAATTGCCGAGCGATGCGAACGTTCAACCACGAGAACTCGCGCCGCCGCCTGAAGAACACAGCGAGAGAGCTGCAGTGCCCGAGCCTGGAGGAACCATAACGTTGCGCTTGATTAAGCACCGCGTCCGACACGTTCGCGTTCAACGCGGCTCGGAAGAATTAGCCATCGTCGCGAAGTCTTTTTCAGACTGGCAATCGCCAACAGCATCTTTGTTGAACTTTCCAGGCGAAGACTTGCTTAAGCAGTTGCCGAGACTGGGGGATTCATTACAAACACTCGGAGCTTATTCACTCGATCAACTCAATTGAACGGAGGCAGAAAAATGAAACTGAAAGTCTTTGGATTGTGCGCAATCTTATTGATCGCGGCGATGGTCGCGATGTCGCAACAGCCGCCGGCGCGGCCTTCGGCGGCGCCCCGTCCCGGCCCGGCGCCTGCTGTTTCCGAGTATCCACCGGCTGCGCCCGAGCCGGCCCAACAGCCTCAACCGCCGCAGGGTCCGCATCCGCCGCCGCCGCCTCCCGACCCGGTCGGCCAGAATCTGTTCCCGCCTGAATTGGTGATGCAACACAGGCAGGCGATCGGGCTGACTGACGATCAGAAAAACGCCATCAAGCAGGAATTGATGAGGGCTTCAACGCACTTCAACGAGCTGCAGTGGCAGATGCAGGACGAAATGGAAACGATGGACAACCTGACGAAGGGGAGCACGGTTGATGAAGCGCAGGTGCTCGCCGAGCTCGATAAGATTTTAAATCTCGAACGCGATTTGAAGCGAACTCAATTGACCGTCGCTATTCGGATCAAAAACAAGCTGACGGCCGATCAACAGAATCAACTTCGGTCTATGCAACACAGACCGCCTCAATGATAAACGCCAGAGGAAGTGACATCGCTTAAGCGGTGTCACTTCCTCACCTCCCGCCAGCGATAGAGATAGCCCGCCTCCATCGCGACCATCCATTGCTTGCCCGTCTCAAGCGCGCGCCATATAATCCAGCCGGTTTGCGAATGCGTTTATGCCAGTCAGCGAAGAATACCTCGATTACACATTAGATCAACTCGGATGCATCGGCGAAATAGTCGCCAAAAAAATGTTTGGCGGTGTCGGGCTCTATCACGATGGTTTGTTCTTTGGATTGATCGCGAGTGATGTGTTGTACTTCAAAGTAGACGATGAGAACCGGTCTCACTACGAAGCGGCAGGCTCGAGATCGTTTCAGCCTTACGACGGCGCCTACTCGATGAATTATTTCGAGGTTCCGGTAGACGTGCTTGAAGACGTCGACAAGTTGAGAGTGTGGGCGAGCGCGGCGGTTGCAGCGGCCGAGCGAAAAGCATCGGCGGGAAAGAAAAGAAAGAGACTCTAGCACTTCAATTGGGTTTTCAGATGGGGCGATTGCGCGAGTTTCAGGGAATCGAAGGCCAGGACTTCTTCGAGGACGATCGAGGATTCCAATCGTTGCTCGAAAACTTGTTGTCTGAAGGAGAACGTGCGCCGGTTTTCAATTCGCTTCATCATTGCGCGCGGCTTGTTGCCGGCCGCTGGAATGAGCTCGCGCGCGAAGCGAGCAAGGTCGAGCATCGCCCCAAAATAGTCAAGTACGATCGCGTCGGGAGCCCCGTCGAGCAGGTGGATCTTGGCTCGCTCACTCGTCACCTTCGCCGCGAAGTTGCGGAGTTCGGCGTGCTCACCGATGTGCGAAGCGAAGTTCACAAGTTCGCATTGGTTTATCTGCTTGCACACAACGGTGAAGCGTCGGTCAACTGCGGCTTGAGCTGCACCGACGGTTTGATTCGAGTCATTGAGGCTCGCGGTTCCGAGTTCCTGCGCGAGACTTATCTGCCGCTGCTGCTTTCTGTCGATACGCCGCTTGCAGGCGCGCAATTTGTCACCGAGCAGGAAGGCGGATCGGACATCGGCTCCATCGAAGCAGAAGCAACACCAAACGATGGCGGAACCTGGTCGCTCACCGGCGAGAAATGGTTCTGCTCGAATCCCGACGAGTACTTTCTCGTAGCAGCGCGATACACCGTCGCGCGCGCCGGCACAGCCGGCGTCGCAATTTTCCTGGTTCCTCGAGTGCTGCCCGACGGTCAGCTAAACAAGATTTCGTTCCGGCGATTGAAAGACAAGCTGGGCACTCAATCCCTGCCAACCGCGGAGATCGATTTCAACAATGCAATAGCCTGGCCGATCGGTAACCCCGAAGAGGGATTCAAGTCGTTGATGAATTACGTGATCAACACATCGCGAGTGCACAACGCGGCTAACGCTTGCGGGATACTTCATCGCGCGTTTCTCGAGGCTCGCAATTACGCGCGGCAGCGAGATGCTTTTGGCGGAGCGATTATCAACTATCCATTGATTCAGGAGACTCTCGTCTCGCTGCTCGAGAGATGTTGGCGATATCGGACGCTTACCTTCAAGCTCGCGTGCTTGGTCGACGAACACGGCATTGCACCGACGGATAAGGGCCAGTCGATGTGGCAGCGATTCCTGATCAATCTGGCGAAACACCGAACGGCTTCAACGCTGACCGATTCGATTCGAGAAGCGATTCTAGTTCTAGGCGCCAACGGAATCGTCGAAGACTTCACCATCCTGCCGCGGCTTCTGCGGGACGCGATGATCATTGAGACTTGGGAAGGAACCCACAACACACTTTGCCTTCAGATCGCGCGAGACGCGGCTAAGTCTGATCTGGTCGATCGATGGCGAGCCGAAGTCAATAGCGTGCTGAGCGAATGGCCTCGAGACTTCTTGTCGCAAACACGCGCGCGCTTCGAGCAGACGTTCAAGCAGACGCTTGAAGAACTTTCGGATAACCGATTGTCGGATCGCAATTGGGCTTCGATGCATGCGCGCAGACTGGTAGATCGATTCGGCAGCCTGCTCGAGCTTTCCTGGATGGCGACGATAGCGTTGCGGCGCTCGGAGCAAGACTCGACTGCCGCGCTGTTGACGGTTGCATCCGCGCACTTCTTGCTGCCAAGCCTCGGAGTTTTTGATCAACCCGGTTTCTTCCAGACCGCCCGTCACTGGGGAGCGCTGATCGACGAAGCCCCGCTCATTTGTGATCTCGACAATCTCTGATCACTCCCGGCTCGTCCCAGGTAATCCTCCTGAGATCCTGAGTATGAAAACCTCCCTTGCATAATTTCTGCTATTTGTAATATAGAAGGGCAAGATCGAGGTGAAACCTCAACCTGGCTCAGCGCGCGCGTTACGAAATTTTGTCCCGGAGCTCGATCATGAAGTCACCCCGCGCAAGACGCCTAAGCATCGTCGCTCTTACGATGATCATCGTGATCATACCCTTTTGTCTCTACTACCTTTTCTTCGTCGAGTCTCAGACTGCCTACTTCACCGGGCGAGACTTTCGAGTGCTTGGGGACATCGGCGGTCAAATCAAGTCAAGAATCGACAACCTGGGTACGAGCGTCATCAACGCGGCTAACAAAGCCCGTCAAGACAAGACGGAGACACCCAGGCCAGAGCCAAAGAAGTCGTCGCCGCAGCCGGCCTCAGGCGATAAGTTGAAGGACGCGATAGATCTCATCAAAAAGTCCGGCGTCAACCTGAAGTACAACACTGATGAGCTGAAATCGGTAAAGGTTTCGCCTGTCCAACAGCAATCGCCCCCGGTGAAGGTTTCGCCTGTTCAACAGCGACCGCCCGCGACTAACAACGTTTCCGGTTCCGCGGCTTCGAGTGAGAACACAAACGCGAACCGCCCGGCTTCAAACGTCGTCGCGCAAGCTCCGATTCCAAAAGCAGCTTCGAATTCGCGAGCAGCGTCCTCGAGTCGCGCATATTCCTCGAAACCCGGCGAAGCGGCGACCGCTTCTGAAGGTACCGTCCGCATAAGCACAGACGCCGAGCAAGGCTCGTTCTGGCTGGACGTCGAGTATCGAGGTGACAACAACGGCGTAGGAAGCTTTCATATCAAGAGTGAAGTCGCGAGCATCGCCGATCCATTTGTGGCTCGCTACGTCGTCGATGAGCTCAATCAAACACAAACGCAGGAACGTTTGTTTGATGAAGTGCTGGTAGCCGAAGCGGACAGCGGCAAAGTTATTTTCGAACGCGGTCAGCCCGGCATTCACATCGTGGCCCTGGATACTTTATCGAACAAGAAGGGCGAGAAACTCGATCTGAAATTGGTTGACCGCTCCAGCAGCCTCGAGGATCTAAGAATCGCCGGCGGAGATTATAAACTCTTCGTCCAGCCAGTGAGCCTGACTTTAGCGGATAGCAAGACTGATCAGGAAGTGCGATGGCTGGTGTGCGGATTGACCGGCGCCGATCATTTCAGAGACGAGACTTATGCTGTCTCTTACACGGTTCTCATCATATTTGTGTTCGTCGTCTCTTTGTCGGCGCTCAGTTGGCCGCTGCTGAAGCTCAAGCTGATGGGCCCCAAGGACCGATTGAGGCGCGCGGATCTTGGCTTGACCTTCGCATGTGGGCTCCTGGGAACGTCGCTGCTCACGTTCCTGTTGCTGGACATAAGCAGCTACATCGGAATTGAAAACATGCTCGATGGCCATCTGGCCGCGCTCTCAAAACAGATACGTGACAACTTCGATGAAGAGATCGGAAGCGCCCTCTCACAGTTGAGTGAGTTGAACGAGCAAATGAGCGATGCCGCGAAAAAGGTGCATCCGCAGTCAAGCTGGGATGTGGAGGCCGAGAAGCTGATCGCGTCACCCAACTCTAAAACTCCCGCCGACTCGAAAGAATGGTTCCCGGAGAAGGTGGATCTCCTGGCGGGAACCCTGGATTGGGAGCAAGCGCCTTATCCATATTTCAATTCGGCTACGTGGACCGACAGCAACGGAGTCCAGCAAATCAAGTGGACGACTGCTTCCAACACTACAGGGTTCGTCAATGTTCAGGAGCGAGCCTACTTCACGAACGCTAGAAGCGGGGATTTGTGGAAAAGAGAGAATGCTGACGCCGAGTACGTCGTGGATCTGGTTTACTCGAAAAATACCGGCGAGAATCTCGCAGTCGTTGCCACTCGGGCAGGTGAGACTTTGTGGGTCTCGAGCATTGACGGAAGACTTCTCTCGCTAATGGGACCGGTGTTGCCGGCCAACTACGGATATGCAGTGCTGGATCGCGACGGGGGAGTTTTATTTCACTCCGATGAAGTAAAGAATTTGCAGGAGCAGTTCTTTGAAGAGTGCGACAATGACCGCATCCTTCGAGCAGCGGTTGCGGCCCGGACCGAAGAGTTCGTCAATGCCAACTATCTGGGCAATGGGCACCGATTGTTTGTGAGCCCGCTGGCCGGTACGCCATGGGTTCTCGTGGTCTTCCGCGACAAGCAGATGGCTCGCACGATGAACCTCGAATTGATGACCTTGTCTCTCGTTTCGTATCTGAGTTTCGCGCTTGTGGTCCTGCTCGTCGTCGCTTGCATATATTTGCCGAAGCGCGGTGAACGAATTAGCTGGTTGTGGCCGAGCTCGAAAAGGGTCTCGCAATACAATCTGCTGGTGATAATGAATGTCTTCTTCGCACTGGTGTTCGTCCTGGCTTTGATTGTGAGAAACAAGTTGTTTCTGGTCACGTGTTGTTTCCTGACTCCTACGCTGGCGATTCTTCTTGGCGCGCTGATCCTAGGAAACCGCGCTGAAAATCCAACCCTCAACAGACTCGCACAGCGCTTCGCACGCCGGCCTTTCGACTCGTATCGGCGGGCTTACTTGATCGTCCTTGTTGGTTATGTAGCCTTGTTGAGCGTGCTGCCCACATTCGGTTTCTTTCGAATAGCGCGAGCGTTCGAGATGAACCTTCTGGTGAAGCACGGACAAGTCAGTCTCGCAAAAGGGCTCGAGCACCGAGATCAGAGCGTCGAGTCGCAATACACGTCGATCACCGTCGGCGACGGAGACGAAGGTAAACCGGGATTCCTCGATCGGAGGCTCGATCCGGATTCAAAGGGTCACAATTGGGACGTGTACGATTCGTTTTTCTTCGACAGCAAGCATGCACTGTCGGAGGTCGACCTCTCCTCGTCTGTCGGGCAGGATCTGGACTGGATCGATTATTCATTGAGGAAGCTCCGACCGCTATACAACCAGAGCTGCGTTGAGAGCCAGGAACTTCCATATTCGGCGTCCGCGGATGGGATTTGGAAGTGGGGTCCGGACGGGCAAGGCCATCTACTGCTGGAAAAAGATCGAGATGGACGACCCGGCGAAGCTTCGGTCGCGGTTACCTCCGATCCTTCCGCCGGAGTCTTGCCTGACACTCTTCTAGTGCTGACGATCAAGGCACTTGCGATGCTTGTTCTGGCAGCGCTCGTGTATTTGCTTGCGCGTACCGTAGCAAGAAACTTCTTTCACATCGATCAAGTTGACCTTCATCCGATTCAGGCCGGGCTGCCCGCTTTGCCTTCCGCGCACAACGTGGTGCTGATTCGAGCACCGATAATGAGCAACGGAATCTGGGATGATACTGCTAAGTTCAAACGGATTGATTTGAGTCAGGTCGAGAAATGGCAAGGCTGGTCACATTCGATGAAATCGAACCGACCGGCGGAAGGTGTTGCTCTGGTGCTGGATCACTTCGAATCCGGCATGGATCAACCAACGGTAACGCGAGAGAAGCTTGAGGCCATCGAACAATGGTTGAGCGAGGGTACGCGAGTGATCGTCGCGTCGACAATTGATCCGCTTCGGTTCTCGATAACAAGTGATAACCAGATGAATACGGCAAGCGAAAACGGAGATCAAAAAGCGAAGAAAGAAAACGACGCCGACGGCAAGGCGACGAAAGAAAGCGATCAAAGCGCTTTGCAAGCCAGGTGGTCTCTCGCTTTCAGTAACTTCGTGACCGTCTATGAGCGCGATATGGCGAAAGCGGAGTTTGTCAGCGCTCATTCAAAGTTCTTGAGCGATCTCAAAACGAAAACGCCGTGGGGCTACCTTGAAAGAATTTTTCCTTCGTTAATCGCGAACGGGGAATCGCCGGCTCGGGAAGACAATCGAGAAGCCATCGTAGAAGAAGAAATCGATCAGGTTGTTGAACAGGGCCGCGCTTATCATCAAGCTCTTTGGGCAACCTGCTCACAAGATGAGCGCTGCACTCTAATTCATATCGCTCTGGACGGGATGATCAGCTCCAGCAACAAAGACGTGCGGCGGCTCATGCAGAGAGGCCTTCTCGCGCGCGATCCTGCGTTGCGATTGATGGACGAAAGCTTCAGACGATTTGTAATTTCGGTCTCGCATGGCGAAGACATCGATGCCTGGCGACAGGCAGGCGGCGGCAGCACTTGGGAACTGATAAAAGTGCCGATACTCCTTGTGTTGCTCGCCATCCTGTTGTTTTTGTTTCTGACGCAGAAGGAACTCTATGATTCGACGATAAGCCTGGTGTCTGCGCTGACCGCCGGCGTCGCGATCCTGTTCAGATTTCTTGGGATGTTCCAGAAGAGCGGCGCTGGAGCTCAATCTCAAAGTTGAACCGTTGCCTAATCAAGCCTCCACCTTGACTTGCACAAACTAAATTCATAACCTCGAATCGCATTCGATCCCTCAGGTCTTTCAACAGGAGTTACGATGAGCACACGTATGTACACGCTGCCGGTAGAGCAGACGCAATGGCATGTTCCGGGCGTCGGCTCGACCACTATCTTCAACTGGGAATATGACGAGGGCCGCGACAAACTGCTGGGCTTATATGAGAAGGGCAAGACCAAACAGTGGAACTCGAACGAGCGACTCGACTGGTCGATTGAAATCGACCGCGCGAATCCTCTGGGCTTTCCTGATTATTACGTTTCGATTTACGGCTCGGACGTTTGGAATAAAATGGACGACAAGGAGCGTTCGGTTGTAAGGCTACATCTCGACGCGTGGCGCTTCTCGCAGTTCCTCCACGGCGAGCAGGGCGCGCTCATTTGCGCGGCGAAGATCGTTCAGACCGTGCCGGACATCGATTCGAAGTTTTATGCTGCGACACAGGTCTTCGACGAAGCTCGCCACGTCGAAGTATATTCGCGTTACCTGCGGGAGAAACTTGAGCTGGCATATCCAGTCAACGTTCATCTGAAAACGCTGCTCGACCAGGCAATCGCCGATTCGCGATGGGACTTCACCTATTTGGCGATGCAGGTAATCATCGAAGGCCTGGCTCTGGCTGCGTTCAACACGATCAGAGATCTTGCGACTGAGCCGCTTGGCAAGGCGCTTACTGCGTACGTAATGCAGGATGAGGCTCGGCACGTTGCGTTCGGGAGGCTCGCCTTGCGGGATTATTATCCGCAGCTCAGCGAAAAGGAACGAGACGAGCGTGAGCAGTTCGCAGTCGAAGCCTGCTACCTCATGCGCGACCGTTTCATGGCTGAAGAGATCTGGGATCATCTCGGACTAGGCGCAGACGCCTGCGTCGAGTTTGTTCGCGTCTCGCCTCTGATGCAGCAATACACAAAGATGTTGTTCTCTCGAATTGTGCCGACAATCAAAGACATCGGCTTGTGGGGCTCGCGAATACAGACGGCATTCGCCGATATGGGAGTGATCGAGTTCGCGGGAGTCGATATCGAAGCATTGGGCAAAGCCGACGAAGACATCGCGGCAGAATACGATAAGCTTCGCGCGGCTCGCGATGCTCACGTCAACAGCGTCATTGCTCAGGCTTGACCAACCACCACGAAGACACGAAGCAATTTGATTAGGCTCGATAGCTCTGTGATGAACGAATAAGGATGAAAAAGAAAATCCTCCTCACGCTTTTGGTGATTGTTCTGTTGCTTGCGGCTGCTTTCTTTTTTGTCGTGCCGGCGCAGATCGAAAAGAGATTGAACGCCACGCTCAACGCGCCTCCGTACATGGCTTCAGAGCGCGCTGTCGAGCTTCACAAGAAGCTGCTCGTGACGGATCTTCATGCGGATTCTTTGTTGTGGGCCAGGAACCTGCTCGATCGCGGAACGCGCGGACACGTCGATATTCCCAGACTTATTGAAGGAAACGTCGCTCTACAGGCTTTCACCGTGGTAACGAAGACGCCTTATGTGTGGAAGATGAATATCGAGCGCAACGATGACAAGACCGATAACATAAAGATTCTCGCGGTTGCCGAACGCTGGCCGACTTCGACGTGGAACAGCTTGACCGAGCGAGCGCTCTATCAAGCAAAAAAGCTGCAGGATGCGGCCGCCCAGTCAGGCGGTAAATTCACAGTAATCAAAACTGCAGCGGAGCTTTCGGGTTATCTCGACCGCCGAATCAACGATCATCAGATTACGGCAGGCATGCTGGGCATTGAAGGCGCTCACGCGCTCGACGGCATGCTCGACAACATCGACGTGCTCTTCGACGCGGGGTTTCGAATGATGGCTCCGACTCATTTCTTCGACAACGACATCGGAGGCTCGGCACACGGCGTTGAAAAGGGAGGCCTGACCGAAAAGGGAAAAGAGATGGTCCGACGCATGGAAGCCAGGCACATGATTGTCGACGTCGCTCACGCTTCAGCGCAGACAATCGATGATGTTTTGGCGACGGCGACCCGCCCGGTCGTCGTCTCGCATACAGGCGTGAGAGGGACCTGCGACAATCAACGCAATCTCAGCGACGATCAACTGAAACGCATCGCACAAACCGGCGGCGTAATCGGGATTGGCTTCTGGGAGACGGCCGTATGCGGAAAAGATGCGAGTGCGATTGCAAAAGCGATTCGCTACACCGCAAATCTTGTCGGAGTCGATCACGTAGGACTTGGATCGGATTTCGACGGGGCGGTCACGACTCCATTCGATACGACTGGCCTGGTTCAGATCACGGACGCGTTGATCGCCGAGGGCTTCACCGACGAAGAGATCGGCAAGATAATGGGGCGCAATACGCTGAGGCTGCTTCTGCAGAATCTGCCCTGAAGTATTTTAGTTCGAACGATAATTTGTAAACTGCATATCTATTCCGAAATCCTTCTGCTTCAGTTGCGCGATTATCTGTTGAAGCGTGTCGCGATCCTTTCCCGAAACGCGCACGAAGTCGCCGTTGATCGAAGCCTGCACCTTCAGCTTGGTGTCCTTGATGAACTTCACGATCTCACGCGCCTTGTCTATCGGGATTCCCTGTTGAAGCGTAACCGTTTGCCTGACGCTGTCCTTTGCGGCGGGTTCCACTTTTCCGTACGACAATGCTTTCAGCGATACACTTCTCTTCACCAGCTTTTGTTGAAGCACGTCGTTGAGCGACCGAAGAGTGAACTCGCTGGCAGTCGCAAGCAACAGCGTGTGTTCCTTCTCATCGATTTCAATGCTCGAGTTAGTGCCTTTGAAATCGTAACGCTGAATGATTTCTTTTGTCGCTTGATTGACGGCGTTCTTGACCTCAGCCATATCAACCTTCGACACGATATCGAATGTGTTTTGTGCCATTTCGGGTGTAACTATATCAGCGGTGAGCTTGCTTGAACAAAATATGAAAAGGGCCGCGGCTGACGCGGCCCTTAAAGATAGAACATCACTTGATTCTTTTGAGCGAAATCGTTTCGTCAGCGACGATGCTTCACCAGGTAATACAACGCGCCGCCTCCGCCTCCCAGAAGAGCGCCGATGCCGGCTCCCTTACCGCCGTGAGCTATCGCGCCAATGCCCGCGCCTAAAGCGGCTGGGGCTCCAATCGTCAGAAGCATGTTGCGCGTCGAATGACCTCGATGCGTTTCAGCGTAGTATCGCGTTCCGGCTACACCGCTGCGTCGCGGATAAGAACGTCGTGAATAGTAAGTTCTGCGAGAGTAACTTGAGCCCTGCACACCGGAGGCAGCCGGCGAAGTCTTGCAATCTTCGTGACCGTCGCGATATCCCGACTTATAGCCTTCCTCATAGCTCGATGATTGAGAAGCATCGTTTGCGTTCGTTGCCGCAGTCTGTTCGTACGCAGAAGAATCAGGCTGTGCCGGTGTTGCTAAGCTCTGTTCGCTTTTCGCGAAAGTACTTTGACCATCCTTGTGCGCAGTGCTCGAGAGCACTGCCAAGCCACCCAATGCCAGCACTACCGCGATGACGGTGGCAAAGAAAGTTTTTCCGGTCTGTACGTACATAATACGTTCCTCCTGTAGCGCAGTCGTCCGCAAACCCCTGTAATCGTCGCTTTCGACCAACAACTTGCTTGATTCGGATGTTAGTCTGGCAATCTCGATGCCACAAACGCGGGCAGACGTGAGAACACGGTTTTGCTCAATCAATATCGGTAGCGTTACAGCTGCAATTAGAGCGTGTCTTCGTAGGTAAACAGAGGCTGTCAGCCAAATCCGTTCCTTTCCTTCTTGAAGAGGTTGAGTCTTAGGAGATCTCGTACACGAATGTCCGACGCGCTCCGCGAGAATAACGCTTTGGATTGAAACTCACAGGTGATGTGAAAATCAATTGCACCTCGGGATGTCGTCTCCAAAATAGATAGGACGCCAGAGCCTGCAACTTGCTACACTGAGGGGCGATTGCGACATCGAACTGTTCTTTGACTACCTGAAATTCTCTCTCAAGCTTTCTAAGGATGTCCTCCACTTCTAATGTTGAAATCTCGGTTTGTCGCACATACCATTGCGAGAAAAGTTCGTTGTGAAGCTCCCTAGATAGTCTCGTGCGCCATCGAAATTCTTTATGAGGAGATCGTCCGTAAAACACAATGAGCACGCCGGGAGCATAATCATCAACCAGCGTTTCGATCCGGTTTGGTTCAAACCCGACAAAGACCATTAAGCATGTCTGACGCCCAGGGCGAAAATTTCCGGCAAAAGCAGGAATGATCTGCACAGCCTTTAGTCCCGCGCTCTGAAGGTATTGTACGGCAATATCATATTTCTCATCCTTCCAAGCGCGAATCAATTTCTGTTGATCCCTTTTTTGAGGAAAGTACGACTTGGCCTCTGTATAGACCACAAAAGTGCGAAGACCGCTGGAGACACAGGCGTGGATTGTTCCTATGGCCAACAAGTGGGTCATACCGGAAACATCAACGAAAACAGTACGATCTGATAATCGTGACAATAGGTCTTCAATCTTACGTGTTATTCTTCCAAGAGACCCGATTGGCTTATCGGCATTGATCGAAACCAATTGAGGTTCTTTACCGATGATCGTTTTCAAGCGACGCTTTAGAAATCGGTTGTTTGGCTCATTTTCTTCTATCTGGCCCTCGTATTGAAGGAGCATGGACTTCTCGACGGAACAGCGAGCTTTTCGCAGCTTTGCTACGAAAGCGACTGACCGATCTTCAAAGCCGCCTGTACAAACAATTGCACCGGCTCTTGTCTCAGCGAGGAAATCGAACTGTTTAAGTCTACCGGTGGTTTTAGCCACAATCGTCTCCAAATAGGTTAGTTTGGTGTTCTATTGCCTTACGCTGTGCAAGTTCCTTTAACTTCTTCCGATGTCGTGCGACAAACACATCGGGCTGGAGAAGTAGTTCCTCCAAACGCGCTCGGCTAAGATAAATATGGTTTCGAACACGGTAGGTCGTTTCAAACGCTGGCGCAAAGACCTTGTTCATATCATATCGCTGACACAAGCCAAACTGCGCACGCGAGAACGTTATTCCTTCGTCTAAGAGCAACCCGTACTTTACCAACTCGTCTAAGATCCTCTGAGCCTTGGGCAGCAGTCGGTTCCGGTCCAATCGTTCAATTGAAATTGTCTCATACCAACGATACTCCTCACCGGTGTGATAGTGTTCAAGGTACTGTCTGGACATCTCTCCAATCGCGCTAATCACAGCCTGCAGACCTTGCCCGATAGGCTCTCCTTCAAGCTCACCTGGCAACATCGATAGAGCCTTGAAGTGTCTGTTCGAATAGCTTCTGGCAGCAGAGTCCTGGGCTTTGAGCGAGATATTGACAGTACGCGGCGACACCTTATTCGTCCGAAAAATATACTCCACTAGCTCAAGCAGAGTCCTAACGCTTCCATGCGAAATGCTCCACACAATGTTCCAGCCTGCGTAATATGCTTTCGGACGCGGGGGACGCTTGCTTGGGCTTTCTCCTCTCTTTCGTCTTCTCGCCCCGGGTAAGCTCAATGCTGATAAGAACTCACGAGGGTTTTGTGATTGTCCCAACATAACCTCAATGCTCGATTCGAACCCGCCTGCCTTAAGCCTAGTATTAACGACTTGGGCGGTATACTTTGCCAAGTCGACGGCTGTTTCACGCTGAGCTTTGGTAGATACTTCACCTAAGTCAACATAGGTCACCTCATGGCGGGGATCTATGGCTCTACCATCAGCAGTATCTAAAGTGTACATGAATTTGTCACAGGTTATCTTGAAACAGTGATTAGCTTGAGCAGCACGTATTAGAGAATTGAGCACCTTTTGCATTTCAAAGTGAATGTGCCCATAACTGGCATCGTCTACGAGTATTAAGAAGCGCGTCTGGTTCAATTCACCGAAGGTTTGCTTAATCAGAAGAAAGAATTCGTCTAGATCTCTTTCATCGAGCATGCGAATGCCTCGGCGCCTACTTGGTTGATTCCATACGGCGATTGCCGAGTTCTCTCTTGCTGTGCAGGCAGCCAAACACTGTCGAAAGATGCTCATATTGAGTGAATCACTTACCACCGCTATCCTGCCAATCTTTGCCTGCAAAAAATCGCGAATCCTCTGAACGTCATTGGGCATTTCAAGAAGCGGCTTTCCATTACGGCTGCTTGATTCTAGTCCCTCTCTAAGTGAATCAAGGGTTTTGTTCCAAATCTTGAGGACTATAATATGTTTCAAAAATGTTATAGTCTTGGTGTCAAATATCTCCTGCCCTAATGCTTCAGGAGTAAAGCCTTTGAACTCACCAAGTCGGCACGCGAAAAGGACACCAAATGACCTCCGGAAATTATATTTGATTTCTTCTAACTTCTGAGCAAGTACTTGATCGTCACTGGCCTCTATGAGCACGCTCGGTTGGAATGCAAGCACCCGGAGATAGTGCGACTTTCCACAACCGCGTGGTCCTGAGATCCACGTGTTCCCAAAACGGGAGATCGTTTCCAATCGTGAAGGTACGGGTTCGAAGAGCTTATAGAGCCAAGCTGATGACGGAATCGACTCCACACGGAGCCATTCGAAAGGCTCGGGGCGGGGCGGACGAAAATAGTCATCCGGGATGGGAATATGTGTCCGATGAAAATCATCAAGCATATCCCTAAAGGTTTCATAGTTGCCTTCTCTTAGAACCTGAAGAACCCTGAAAGAGCGAGATCCAAGCAGGAAACGCGCGGAATAACCAGGATAGCGTTCCGCTGCAATTATCGCGGCGCGCAACAGATGGTCGCGGAAGCTTTCAATATCAGAAGGCAGATCTAGTTCCGGCGAGGTTGCGGAGGGCACACCAACAAAATCGATGACCCAAAAATCGTGGGCTACCTCCGCTGAAGCGCCCGGTACAACTAGGATGTTACCCTCGTGCAGATCGCCGTGATGGAGACCCACTTCTTCGATTGCAGCCAATGCGCCCCCGACGCGCTCAATAAACCGCTCAAATATCGCCGGATTCAGATTGTCCTGTGCCTTCAAGAACTCAGCAAACGTCTTAGCATTGGAGTCAATATACTCAAGCGCTAAGCAAGGGACCTGTCTAGACCGGCCATCGGGGAAAAGGAGAGTAACTTGCCCAGCTTCGATTATTTCGGGAAGGGCAACGTGCTGCCGTATCTTGTTACGCTTCTCTAGCGCTGCATCAAGTTGCTCGTAAGTGACAGTGTTTGGAAGAAAGACCTTGAGAGTCCTGTCACGATGAGTCCCCGACTGCTCAGCGCGAAACGTAAACGAGGTCGCCCCTTTACCTATTCGCTCTCGGAGTACGTATGTGTTCCCCAAGGCGTGCGGCACAGTTCTGGAATCCGCCGTTAGCGTTGAGTCTACCAAGAAGTCTAGAGAGACTGTTGCATAGCTCAACCTTTTCTGAGCGGGCAGTGTAAGCGCAAAAGAGTCACCACGGCGAATTATGAGGCCCCTGTGTTCTAATTCACTTACTATACGTTTTGTCTTAAGCTTCGCTAGCTTCAGATTGCTAGCGATTTCTAGTGCGCTCGCCGGACCACTCGCCTTGAGATAACGCAATACTCTAAGATTCGTATCATCTATGAGCGTCGTCAGGAACTCATCGCGTTTAGCAACTAGCTGATTTGCGTTTTTTAACGTAGCGGTTGAACTCATGATGAGCTTCCTCCGGTGGCCAGCTCCCATTGCTTGCCCTCAGCAAGCTTTCTAATCTGATCCAAAACCCGAGTCGCCAAGTGACACTGTTTTATATCATCTGGACTCTTGAACCAATCAATCTTGCCATGAAGCCCCTCAAAAATTCGCAACACACCCTGTGCGCTATACCCCTGTTTGTGTCTACGGTCTACGCAGATCATCATCTTCGCAGCTAGTCTCTTGTCCCTCGCAAAGTCGTGAACTTCACCAATCGACCCGGCACTAGCCATCAGACATACGATGTAGTCATACGCTTTTGCTTGGAGGAATTCTGCAACTGAGAGATTTAATCCGGTGGCTGCGAGTTTCTCTGGCTTCCAAACGTCCTCACAAAAGTCCGCGGTATGGCCAAGCGCCTTGACAAGCTTTCGGATTTGGCAGCGCTTCAAATATACATCGCCGCCGCCCTTCTTACTAGGACCTAGAATTAGTACTTTCAGACTGGTACCGTACTCGACTTTCGCAATAGTTACCGATATCCGTCCGCTTCGACGGTTCCTCTTCGAACTCATCCTCTGCCGACCTCCGATGTTTTGTAGTTTGTTACCACGATCTCGCGTACTCGGAAACGATCCCCGTTCGACCCGAGCCAACGAACCACGCTGAGCCTAGAGATGTAGAACTCGCGGTATAAAGAGGTTACTTTTATTTGGTCTGCATTCGAGAGCATCACATAACAACCTCTTTCGGACAGCTCGCAGAACACCCGCGCCAATCTTATTTGTTCATCCCATCCGAATCGATTGACAGAATAATGGGTGAAGTATGCTGTTTCACTTCGTGGTGGGTAAGGCGGATCGAGGTAGACAAAATCACCATCCTCGGCGAGTGACATTATTTGCTCGAAGTCTCCACTCAGAATTTTAGCCTTACGAAGACACTTTGCCGCCAATGTCAGTGCCTCCGTTGAAGGGATAGCAGGTCCTTTGAAACTTGGTCCATAAGGAACATTAAATTTTCCAGCTTTGCTCACTCGGTAGATTCCGTTAAACGCAGCCTTGTTCAAATAAATAAACCGCGCAGCTCGCTGTCTGAGGGACAGGTCCTCGACCGCCAACGCCCTTACCCCGTAGAAGAAGTCGGGTGAATCGCTCTTAGCGTAGAGTCGAAGAAGATGGCCGACAGCGTGCGGGTATCTCGCTACCTGTTCGTAACAGTTCATTAGCTCACTATTGATGTCTGACAATACAGCATTCGCCGGTTGCAGAGCGAAGAACATGGCTCCGGCGCCAAAGAAGGGTTCGTAGTACGTCTTGAACCCGTCGCTGCTTGGCGCGAATGCTAATAAAGACCGCACTAGCTTCTGTTTTCCTCCGGCCCAACGCAGGAAAGGACGCAACAAGTCCGAACACAGAGGAGTCGGGCTCTCCGTGTCTTTAACATTCCCCCTCTTTTCCCGATATGCTCCCAAACTCCCCTTGACTTCGATCATCCGCGAGTCGAAGGATGTTGAACTGACCTTTGTTAATTCGAACGAGGCGGCCCGGATAATACATTCCCTTACTTCATTAGATCAAGCTGTATGTGATCAAGATTAGCCTGAGAGCTTCCACATCTCTATGATCAATCATGTGACTCCTTGCTCTTGCTGCAGGCTGAATTACCTCTTCGGTAGTTGACATGCCGAGATCATAAGAACAACTCAACTAGGTAAAGCAAATTGCTGGGCAGTTCAAGGAGATGGATTACTCTCTCCTCGCACGCTCTAACACAATGTTACGGACGAGTACCTCTTGCGCTATTGGTGACGGCTCGATGTAGCCCTAGCTTAACATCGAAAACGAATTTTCCTTCGACATCTGTCCAGGCTCTGTCTGTTGCATTCCGAATGGTTGAAAGACTAGCCAACTACTGAATGCAGCGGAAACCGGAGTCTCCTAAATCATTCCGTATCGCTAACACGAAGGGGAATCTTAGCGCAACTTCCCTTTTACGAACACTGCCGGCACGTCTTGCTCGCGCACGAGCTTGTTGAACGCAGGCAGGTCAGTCCGTATGGTTTCATCGAGCTTCTGAAGCTGTGTGTTTATCTTTCCGGAAAGCTCTTCGTACAAAACATAAGACTGATCGGTGGGCGCTGCATCAGCGCTCGCAACGACGCTTCCGAGCGCCGCAAGTTTGTTGTTCAGTCGAATCGGATAGTTCAGCGGATCCTGACTGCTCTGGTTCTTAGTCTGATAAAGCTCCTCTTCAATCGCGGTGAGCTTAGCCTTCAGCGGCTTTGCCGAATCCGCGATCGCTTTGCCGCTCGGTTGATCCTTCAATCGGTTGGTTATTTCATCGATCTGCTTTCGTATGTCGCGAATCTGAAGAATCGCTTCGCTGGTCTCGCTGAATTTGTCTCGAATCTTCAAGAGCAGTTCGAGTTGTTTGGCGAAGTCAGCGGTCGTGGTTTCGAGCCGCGGGTCCTTCTTCACTTCAAAGCTTTGAACCATCGTCTTGCCGTCGATGGTGAGCTTCGCTTGATAAGCGCCTGGAACGACACGCGGACCTGTTGTGTTGCCGCCCCACATTATCAAACCGGGAAAACGAGTCGCATCGGCGTATCTCAGATCAAGCACGAAGCGATTCAAGCCGGCTTCGGCGGGCACGCGTCGCGGGCCGCCGCCGAAGAATCCTTCTTCGCCTCCAGGAGTTGGGCTTGCTCCTTCGCCTGTTGGAGGTTTGCTCGAAAATTTTCTGATCGATTTTCCCGAAGCGTCGGTTAATTCGATCGTGACTTCCCCGGCAGGTTTGTTTTTGGAGTAGTAGTAAATCACCGCTCCATTTGGCGGATTTTGTCCAACGGCTGCGGCTCGTCCGCCCCCACCGCCAAAGCCTCCGCCGGGCATTCGGTACGCGTCTTCAGGTTTGAACAAGTACGCATCCGTCCTGGCTGCATCGGCGAGTTGATAAAGCATCGGGAGATCATCGAGCACCCAGAAAGATCGCCCTTGAGTCGCGGCAACCAAATCCTTTTCGCGTTTGTGAATTACCAAATCGGTAATAGGGACTACAGGGAGGTTGAGTCGCAACGACTGCCAGTAGCTGCCGTCGTCAAACGAGACGTACATGCCGGTCTCAGTTCCGGCGAACAGCAACCCTCGGCGATTTGGATCCTCGCGAATCACTCGAGTAAACGCGTTGTCGGGAATTCCGTCCGTGATTTTCTTCCAGGTCTTGCCGTAGTCGTTCGTCTTGTAGAGATACGGCTTGAAGTCGTCGAGCTTGTACATCGTCGCGGCGACGTAGGCAGTTCCCGCATCTATTGACGAAGCATCAATCGAGTTGATTTGGATCCATTCGGGCATTCCCTTTGGAGTTACGTTTTGCCAGCTTTTGCCGCCGTCGCGGGTAACGTGTACAAGTCCATCGTCCGAGCCTACCCAGATCACTCCTTTTTCGACTGGCGATTCCATTACCGTGAAAATGGTGCAGTAGTATTCGATGCTGGTGTTGTCTTTTGTAATCGGGCCGCCCGATGATGCCTGCTTCGATTTATCATTGCGGGTCAAGTCGCCGCTGATTGGTTGCCAGCTCTGACCTTCGTTTGTTGATTTGAACAACACGTTGCCGCCCGCATAGAGCGTGTTCGGATCGTGCGGTGAAAACACCATTGGAAAATTCCATTGAAAGCGATACTTCAGATCGGCCGCTCCGGCGCCCATTGGATTGTCGGGCCACGGCGACACATCTCTAAGCTGGCCAGTGTGATGATCCTGGCGTGTGATCAACCCCCCGTAAGAGCCCGCGTAAACAATTTCAGAATCTTTGGGACTCGGCGCAATCCAGCCGCTTTCACCTCCACCGACGTCGTACCAGTCAGTGCGATCGATCGAGGCATCAGTCGTGCGGCTCGCGATTCTCACGGTCGAATTGTCCTGCTGCGCGCCGTAGATGTGATAAGGAAAGTCATTGTCGAGGGCTACTCGATAGAACTGGGCAGTGGGCTGATTCAAAAGCGTGCTCCAGCTTCGGCCGCCGTTGAAGCTCACCGCCGCGCCGCCGTCATCACCTATGATCACGCGCGCCGGGTCACCCGGAGCAAGCCAAAGATCATGACAGTCGCCATGTTCTACTCCGATCGCAGTGTAGGTTCGCCCACCGTCATTTGATTTGTAGAATCCGGTGTTGAGCACGTAGACCGTGTCGGCATTTTTAGGATCAGCATAAATCCGAGTGTAATACCAGGCTCGCTGACGAAGGTTGCGCTGCTCGTTAAGCTTCGACCAGGTCTTGCCAGCATTGTCGGAGCGGAATACGCCGCCCTCTTCAGCTTCAACGATGGCCCAAACGCGATCGGGATTGACGGGCGAGACCGCCAGACCAATGTTGCCGATGACTCCCTTGGGCAGCCCTTCGTTTCGGGTGATTTCCGACCAGGTGTCGCCGGCGTCGGTGGATTTGAAGATGCCGCTTCCAGGACCGCCGCTCTCCAGAGTCCACGGCTGACGATAGACTTCCCAGAACGCTGCGTAGATTATGTTCGGATTCGTCGGATCAAGGATCAGATCCGTCGCGCCCGCCTTGTTGCTGCGATAGAGAACCTTCAGCCAGTTCTTACCGCCGTCGGTCGAGCGAAATATGCCGCGTTGTTCATTAGGTCCAAAAACATGACCAAGAGCCGCTACGTAAACGATGTCCGGGTTGCGAGGGTGCACGCGCACGCGAGCGATCTG
>Ga0075426_10000310_pt1 | contig 33070 bp, 37 predicted proteins | sample SoiMethybrSBSTD5_FD_75304 | JGI IMG/M metagenome (GOLD analysis project Ga0075426, IMG submission 75304) | Bulk soil microbial communities from a Populus tree surrounding site in Tennessee, USA - Soil MetaG P. TD hybrid SBSTD5 | ecosystem: Environmental > Terrestrial > Soil > Tree plantation... | reverse complement strand
GTCTCGAGCCGGTAGCGTCCCTCGCTGTCGGTGAACTGATGGCCGCGATAGCGATAGCCGCGGTTGTCGTAGTCGCCCGCCTCGTCCGCGTGCCAGAAATCGAGCAGCGCGTTGGCCACCGGTTTGCAGTCGGCCGAGAGCACCTGGCCGCTCACCACGAGCTTCGGCGCCTTCGTTCCCGGTTCGATGAGCGTGATGCGCTGCGGGCTGTCGATCTTGAAGAACGGCCCTTCGGTCTCGCGCGGCGTCGCGCTGCCGCAGCTCTGCGCCCACGCGCCCGACGTGAAGGGAAGCGCGAGCGCTGCGCCGACGAGGCGGCGCCGATACAGTGAAATCATGTGCGGCTCCTTTGCGGGCGAACGAGCAAAGCATAGGCCAGGAACGCGGTCGCGGCGCAGGCGAACATGACGCTCGCCATGGGAACCGGCGGCCGGCCGGGAATCCAGCCCACCGCAGCGCTCGCCAGCACGCCGAACGCTGACTGCGCCGCGCCGAGGAGCGACGATGCGGCGCCCGCGCGCTCGGCGAACGGCGCCATCGCGACCGATGTGGCATTGGAGGCGATGAAGCCGATGCTGCCGATCATGAAGAAGATCGGAATGAAGACGCCCGCGAAGCCGAAGAGCCCGCTCGCGGCGCAGGCAAGAAGCGCGCTCGCGCCGCCCGCGAGGCCGTAGACGCCCCAGCCGAGCACGCGCCGTACGCCATGGCGCGTCACCATGCGCCGATTGACCTGCGACACGGTGATGAAGCTCGCCGCGCCGGCGCCGAAATACCAGCCGAACTGCTCGGCCGGGACGCCGAAGTACTGGATATAGACGAACGGCGCCGCGGCGAGGTACGAGAAGAACGCGCCGAACGGCGCGATGAAGACGATCACCGGGCCGTAGAACCGGCGGTCGCGAAAGAGCGGCAGCGCCGCGACGAGCGCGCGCACGAGCGTGGCGGTGCGCCGATGCACGGGATGCGACTCCTCGAGGTAGAGCACGACGAGCGCGATGCAGAGCACGGTGTAGGCAACGAGGAACGCGAAGATCCAGTGCCACGAGCCGTTCACCAGCAGCCAGCCGCCCGCGAGCGGCGCGAGGATCGGCGCCGCCCCCATGACGAGCATCATGAGCGAGAGCACGCGCGCCGACTGGATCTCGTCGAAGCGGTCGCGGATCACCGCGCGGATCACCACCATGCCGGAAGCGCCGCCGAGCGCCTGCGCGAAGCGCAGCAGCACGAAGTGCTCGATCGTTCCGGCGAGCGCGCAGCCGAGCGATGCGAGCGTGAAGAGCACGAGCCCGCCCACGAGCGGCGGCTTGCGGCCATAGCGGTCGGCGATCGGTCCGAAGAAGAGCTGGCCGAAGGCGAGGCCGAGCAGGTAGGCGGAGAGCGTGTGCTGCACGCGCCCTGCGCTCACCGAGAACTCGGCTGCGAGGGTCGGCAGCGCGGGCAGGTACATGTCGATGGCGAGCGGGCCGATCGCCATCACGAGGCCGAGAACGAGCGTCAGCCGCCCAACAGATGTGGAATTCAAGATATTACGAACGAAGTACGGAATTCAGCCTTTGACGCAAAGGACCTGCTTCAGCGTGTGCACGATCTCGACGAGGTCCGACTGGTTCGCCATCACCTCGTCGATGTTCTTGTAGGCGCCGGGGATCTCGTCGAGCACGCCTTTGTCCTTGCGGCACACAACGCCTTCCGTCTGCCGTTTCAGATCATCCAGTGAAAAGGACTTCTGCGCCGCGTTACGGCTCATCCGGCGGCCGGCGCCGTGCGCGCAGGACTGGAAGCTCTCCGTGCTGCCCGTGCCGCGCACGATGTAGCTCCTCGCGCCCATGCTGCCCGGGATGATGCCGAGCTCGCCGCGCGCCGCGCGGATCGCGCCCTTGCGCGTGAGCCAGACGTCTTCGCCGTAATGGCGCTCGCGCTCGACATAGTTGTGATGGCAGTTGACCGCCTGCTCGGTGGCCTCGAACGGCGGCAGGTGCCGGTGCATCGCCTCCACCACGAGCTCCATCATCTCGGCGCGGTTGGCGCGCGCATAGTCCTGCGCCCAGTCCACCGCATCGACGTAGTCGTCGAAATGCTGCGCGCCTTCGCTGAAGTACGCCAGATCTCTATCCGGCAACGCCAGCGAAACCCGCTCGGCATCGCGCCGCGCGAGTTCGATGAAGTACGAGCCGATCGCGTTGCCGATGCCGCGGCTTCCGGAATGCAGCATCACCCACACGCGGTTCGACTCGTCGAGGCACACCTCGATGAAGTGGTTGCCGCCGCCCAGCGTGCCGAGCTGATTCACCCAGCGCGCGCGCTTGGCGACGCGCTTCTGGATGCCGGGGTGCTTGGCGAGAATGCGCTCGAGCCCGCGCTTGAAGCGCTTCGCCGCCGCGGCGCGCACGTCGCGGTCCTTGTGGCTTTCGAAGCCGACCGGCACGTCGCGCGAGATCTGGTTGAATACCTTGCGCAGGCGCTCCTCATCGAGCTCGTTGGCGCTGAGCGTCAGGCGTCGCGCGATCATGCCGCAGCCGATGTCGACGCCAACCGCCGCGGGGATGACCGCCTGCTTCGTCGGAATGACAGAACCCACGGTAGCGCCGATGCCGAGGTGCACGTCCGGCATCGCCGCGACGTGGTGGTGCACGATCGGCAGCTTCGAGATGTTGACGAGCTGCTGCCGCGCTGCGGGCTCGAGCTCGGTGGTGTACACCTTCACCGGCACGAGCCCTTCGTGGATTTCGCTGCGCACGGGCATGATTCAGTATAGAGGTGCCGCTCGCAAACCGGTTCCTATAATGCCGGCGTGAAAATCACCGATGTGCGAGTGCACGTGCTGCGCTCGCCGCTCGAGCAGCCCTTCGCCTTCTCGCAGGGCTGGGTGCAAAGCCGCGGCGCGACGCTCGTCGAAGTGAGCACCGACGAGGGCCTCGTCGGCTGGGGCGAGGCGCTCTGCCAGGGACTGCAGCCGCCGGAGATCGCCGCCGCCGCGATCCAGCACGCGCTCGCGCCGCTCGTCATCGGCGCCGACCCGCTCGAGCCCGAAGTGCTCTGGCATCGCATGTATCACCACACGCGCGACTACGGCCAGAAAGGCGCGCTCATCGGCGCGATCAGCGCGATCGACATCGCCTGCTGGGACATCGCCGGAAGAGCGCGCGGCGAGCCGGTCGCGCGGCTTCTCGGCGGCATGTTCCGCAAACGCGTGCAGGCGTACGCCACCGGCTTCTATCGCATCCGCGGCCAGGGCGAAGCCGCACGCCTCGTGCAGGAAGCCGAGCGCCACGTCGCCCAGGGGTTCACCGCCTTCAAGGTGAAGCTGGGCTTCGGAATCGACGACGACTTGGCCGTGATGCGCGCAATACGCGAGCTCGGCGCAAAGCACGAGGTGATGATCGATGTGAACCACGCGTATGGCGTCGCCGAGGCGATCCGCCTCGGGCGCGGCCTCGAGGACATGGGATGGCGGCTGCGGTGGTACGAGGAGCCCGTCGCGCAGGAGCACCTCGAGGGCTACGCCGAGGTGCGCCGCGCGCTCGCGACGCCGATTGCGGGCGGCGAGAACGAGTACACGGCCTTCGGCTTCCGCAACCTCCTCGCGGCGCGCGCGGTCGACATCGCGCAGCCCGACCTCTGCATCGCGGGCGGATTCACCGCCTGCCGGCACATCGTCGCGCTCGCGCATGCGCATGGCGTGCAGGTCAACCCGCACGTCTGGGCCTCGGCGGTGGGCCAGGCCGCTTCGCTTCAGTTCATCGCTTCCATTGCGCTAGCGAACCACGCGCTTTTCCCGAGCGACATCCTGCTCGAGTTCGATACGTCATCGCACCCGTTCCGCGAGCACCTCACCGACCTTCCGCTGCGCCAGCGCGGTGGCTGGGTCGACATCCCGGCGAAGCCGGGCCTTGGCATCGAGGTCGACCGCAAAGTCCTGCAGCAGTTTTCCGGCTGATCAGATCGGCGCGGCGAGCGCCTTCACCGATGCCTGGATGAGCGCGGTCGGATCCGCACCCGCCGCCTCCGGCGTTTTCTCCCACTCGCCGAGCTGCCACGAATTCTCGACGACGATGCGGCAGCGCTCATAGCGCCGCGCCATGAAGCGCTCGAGCGCCTGTTCCACCGGCAGCGCAGACGCGAGCAGTTCGGCGAGCACGATGGCATCCTCGATGGCGATCGTCGCACCGCTCGCAAGCTGCGGCGGCGCCGTGTGCGCCGCATCGCCGATCAGCACCACGCGGCCGCGATACCACGGCGCCGGCATGAGGAGCGACCCCACCGGCCGGTAGACGATGCGCCGCGGGTCGGTAATGCGGCTGCGCACCTCGCCGATGTGGCCGCCGAAGTCGGCAAGCAGGTCGCGCATCACCGCGGGCCAGCGCTGCGGCTCGAGGCGCGGATTGCCGTGGACGTTCTGCACGAGGTAGATGTACATCTCCTCGTGCGACACGGGATTGAAGCCGGCCTTGTGCCGCGGGCCGTAATACGCGTGGCGCGCCTTCACCTCCGCGGGCTTCGGCACCATCGCGCGCCACACCGCTTGCCCGGTGTATTGCGGCTTGCGCTCCGCGCCGAACAGGAGCTCGCGTATCTTCGAGTTCGCGCCATCGGCGCCTACGACCAGGTCATAGTTCCCGCACGTGCCGTCGCTTAGCTCTACGCCAGACTGCGTCAGCGCTTTGACGGTGGTTGCGAAGCGCACGGCGACGCCCGCGTCGTGCATCGCGCCGGCGACCACCTCATGGAGGAGCGGGCGCATCATGCCGACACACGACGGGTATTGCGGCCCGTTCAGCCGGGGAAGCTCGACCACGCCCTGCACGGCGCCGTTCTGGTCGCAGTTCACCACCTGCGAATAGCCGAAGCCCGCAGCGATGCAGCGCTCGAGGAGCCCGATCGATTTCAGCGCCCGCAGCGCCGGCCCCTGCACCGAGATGCCGACACCCAGCACATCCCAGGCGGGATGGATCTCGATGATGTCGACGCCGATGCCCGCGCGCTTCAGCGCCGTGGCGAGCACCATGCCGGAGAGCCCGGCGCCGACGACGAGGACGTTCATGATCCGGAAACAAGATACGCGATGCCGGCCACGATGAGCAACGCGCCGCCGATCGCGCGGCCGCCGAGGCGCTCCTCGCGCAGCAGCGCTGCGCCGAGAATGAGCGTCACCAGCGGATAGGCCGCCACCACCGGCGCGACCAACGACACGCGCGCCGCGCTGAGCGCCAGGTACATGAGCAGCACGGCGCCGCCATTCAGCAGGCCGGTCGCCATGAACCACAGCACCGCGGCACGCCGGTAGCGCGGCCGCTCGCCGCGGGCCAGGCGATCAGCGACCGTCACGGTGAGCGTCGATACGCCGTAACCGATCAGGCTTGCGGCGAACGGATTAGGCCAGAGCGCGAGCCCGGCCTTTGCCAAGACTTGCGCGAGTCCGCGCAGCGCCGCGCCGGTGAGCGGCAGCCACAGCGCGCGTCGCACCAGGACGGCGCTGCGCCACGAAAGCAGCACGACGCCGCCGACGACAGCGAGCGTGGCGACGAGCGCGCGAATTGGGATGCGCTCGCCGAGGATGACGAGCGCCGCGGCGAGCGCGAAGAGAGGCGCGGTGCTCGATACGCTCGCGGTGACCGAGGGGCCGAGGCGGTCGTTCGACGCGAAGGTGAATAGCGTGACCAGTGCCGGGAACAAGATGCCGACGAGCGCGAAGAGCAGCGCCGCGCTCAGGCTGAACGCCGAAATGTCGAGGGCGAACGGCGCCGTGACCAGGAGGAGCACGGTCGCCGTAGGGATGCTGATCGCCGCGCCGGCGCGCGCGTCGAGCGTGCGCAGGCCGAGCTTCGCGGCTACGAGCGCCGTGCCGAAGCAGAGCGCGCTCGCGCCGGCGAGCGCGAGCGCCTGGCTTTCGGTCAACGCAATTTGAGCAGGCGCGCGGCGTTCTCCTTGAGGATGAGCGGCCGCACTTCGGGCTTGATCGGGAGCTTGGCGAACTCCTCCATCCAGCGCTCGGGCGCGAGCACCGGATAGTCGGAGCCGAAGAGAATCTTGTCCTTGAGGAGCGTGTTCGCGTACTGCACCAGGAGCGGCGGAAAGTATTTCGGCGACCAGCCGGAAAGATCGATGTAGACCTGCGGCTTGTGCGTCGCTACCGAGAGCGCTTCCTCCTGCCAGGGAAACGACGGGTGCGCGAGGATGATCGGCATGTCGGGGAAATCGACCGCGACATCGTCGAGCAGCATGGGGTTGGAATATTTCAGGCGGATGCCACCGCCGCCGCGCGTGCCCGCGCCGACGCCCGTCTGGCCGGTGTGGAAGAGCGCGGGCAGTTTTGCCTCGGCAATCACCTCGTAGAGCGGGTACGCCATGCGATCGTTCGGAAAGAACTCCTGCACGGACGGATGGAACTTGAACCCGCGCACGCCGTAATCCTTTATCAGCCGGCGGGCGCGGCTCACGCCTTCGGCGCCGCGATGCGGATCGATGCTCGCGAAGGCAATGGCGACGTCGCTATTCTTGTGCGCGAGCTCGGCGATCTCCTCATTGGTGATCTTGCGGCTCGCGCCGCGCTCGGCGTCGACCGTGAAAACGACGAAGGCCATGTTGAGCTTGCGGTACATCTCGGCCATCTCCGGCACGGTGCGGTGCTGCGGCTGGTAACGGAAATAGCGCCCCATCGCTTCCTGCGAATCGGTGGGCGCATCGTCCAGCGCGAGCGCGGATTTCCACGCATGCGTGTGCACATCGATGGCAGCGAGCTTTCCAACGTCCATGCGGACAAGTTACACGATCCGCGCTAAAGTGTGCTCAACGTCCTGGGGAGGATCGATGCATACACTGAGGCTCGTCTCCGCGCTGTTCATCGCGGGCGCGTTGGCGCTCATTTACGGCTGCGCCAGCGCGCCGTCCGCCGACGTCATGAGGGCGGAGACGGCGACCTTCCAGCTGCCGAAACGGCCGGACGCCGACAAGGCGCTCGTTTACGTCGTGCGTCCGTCGATCATGGGCGGCGTGGTGCGCTTCAACGTGTTCCTCGACGACCAAGAGGACAAGTCCGAGGTCGGCTACACGCGCGCGAGCCAGTACATCTATTTCAGCGTCCCGCCCGGCGAACATAAGATCTTTTCCAAGGCCGAGAACTGGGCCGACATCGCAATCTCGGTCAAGGCGGGCGATATCGTGTTCCTGCAGCAGGACCCCGCCATGGGGCTCGTCATGGCTCGCAATACGCTGTTGCGCGTGGAGGAAACGCAAGGCAAGTATTACGTGAAGACACTGAGCGTCGGCACGCTGATCAAGCCCGATTACCGCGGGCCAATGCCCGCGACTGCGAACGCGCCGGCGGCTCCGACCGCGCAAAGCCTTGCGCTGAGCAAGCCTGGCGCTCCGGCGAGCGCGAGCGCCGCCACATTCAAAGCGTCCGCCATCGCCGCGCAGCTTGGCACGCCGATGCCGGATGACCTTGCGTTGGTCGTGCCGTCGGCCGACGTTCCAGCTGCGCTCTCCGCGTTCTCGGGCGTCTGGACCGGCAAGTGGGGCCTCGGCGCAGGCCGGCAGCACACGCTCGTCGTCGAGAGAATCGAAGGACGCAACGCGAGCCTCGTCTACAGCCTCGGCCAGGCCGGTCCGCGCGCAGCGGCGCCGAATCCGACGTTCAGCCGTGTCGTCGGCGCTTTTGCGGACGATGGCAGCCTGCGCGCGACGCTTGCAAACGGCGCGACCGTCGTCTATCGGTTTGCCGATGATCGCCGCTCGCTGGTCGGCGACTGGACGCAGAACGTGCAGCACTTCCAAGGCGTGTTGGAGCGGCCGCAGCTGCCCTAGCGTCTTGCCAGCACATCCGCGAGCATGTCGCGGTCGATGTTCCCGCCCGAAAGGATGGCCGCCACCTTGCGGCCAGCGATGCGCGAACGCTCCTTCGCCATCGCCGCGACGCCCGCGGCGCCCGCGCCTTCGGCGACGTTGTGGGTGCACTCGAAGATGGCGCCGATCGCCTGCGCCACCTCCACGTCCGACACTTCGACCACGCGAGCGACCTCGCGCAACATGATGTCGAGCGCCTGCGCGTTCGGTTTTCGCACCGCCATGCCGTCGGCAATGCGGGTCGTGACCGGCATTTCCACCGGGCGGCGCTCGGCGAACGAGGCGGCGTAAGCGCGCGCGAGCGACGAGACGACGCCGACGATCTCGGTGCGCAGGCCGAGCGCATTGCGCGCGGCAATCGCGGCGCAGATGCCCGAGCCGAGGCCGATCGGCACGTACAGCGTCTCGAGGTCCGGCACCGCGCGCAGCAGCTCGACGCTCGCGCTCGCGACGCCCGCGACGAGCAGCGGATGGAACGAGGGCACCATGTGCAGCTCTTCGTCGCGCGCGAGCTCAAGGGCATGCTCGTACGCCGCCTGGAAGTCATGGCCGTGCTCGACGAGCCGCGCGCCGAGCGCGCGCATCGCCGCGTTCTTCTCGACGCTGTTGCCGTGCGGCACGACGATCGTCGCCGGCATGCCGTACTCGCGCGCGCAATAGGCGACCGACTGGCCGTGGTTGCCGCGCGTCGCGGCGATGACGCCACGCACTTTGCCGAGCTGCGCAAAATAGACGAGTCCGCCGCGCAGCTTGAACGCCCCGACCGGCGTGTGATTCTCGTGCTTGAGCCAGACGTCGGCGCCGAGCCGAGCGCTGAGCAGCGGCCAGCGGTATTGCGGCGTCGGCGGCATGTGCGCGTACACGACGCGCGCGGCCGACTCGAGCTCCATCATGCGACGATGGTCCGCGGCGAGCCCGCGTAGAGCTCGTCCACCAGGGCCGCGCGGCGCGCGAGCACGGCGCGCTGGTTGATCGTGCCCTTGTCCGTCATCTCGCCCGCATCGAGCGAGGGCGGTTCCTCTAGTACGAGCAGGCGCCGGATGCGGTTCGAGCTGCCGGTGGCGGTTGCGGCGAAGGCGCGCAGGCGCCGCTCGAGCTCTTCACGGGGCGCCGGCGAGGCGAGGAAGATGAGCGCTGCCGGCTCGTCGCGCCGGTCGCCGGCAACAACCACATCGCGTACGAGCGGCGCGAAATGAGCGATGAACGCCGCGCGCAGCGCGCCGACGTGCACCCACGTGCCGGTCGCGAGCTTGAAGTCTTCCGAGATGCGCCCCTCGAAGCGCAAGCCCTGATTCGGATCGCCGCCGGCTAGGCTGAACGCGTCGCCGAGGCGGTAATAACCTTCCTCGTCGAACGCCTGGCGCGTGAGCTCGGGCTGGCGCCAGTAGCCGGGCGTGATGTGCGGACCCTTGAGGCGCGCCTCGTACTTTCCCTCGAGCGGCACGAGCTTCATGTCGACCCCGGGCGGCGGCAGCCCCATGTTCGCGGCGTCGTCCGTGTTCCAGGTGCGGCCCATCGTGTAAGGCGCGGTCTCCGTAGAGCCAAGCCCCGTGCCGAAGAGGACCTCTTCGCCGCAGGTGCGATAGGCGAGCTCCTTGTATTCGTCGAAGACGTGCTGCGCGACGCCGGCGCCCGCGAACCACAGCATCTTCACGCGGCGGAAAAAATTGCGGCGCAGCGCCTCGTCCTCGCGCAGATAAGGCAGCAGCGCTTCATAGCCCTTCGGGACGGTGAAATAGAAGGTCGGCGAGATTTCGCGCAGGTTCTGCACCGTGGTCTCGATAGCGCCGGGCAGCGGCTTGCCTTCGTCGATGTAGAGCGTGCCGCCATTGAAGATGACCAGGCCGAGGTCCTTGTTGCCGCCGGCGGTGTGGTGCCACGGCGCCCATTCGACGAGGACCGGCGGCTCGTCCTGGACGAAGGCGAGCGCGGTGCGCGCCATCACCTGGTTCGCGCACCACATGCGCTGCGTGTTGATCACCGCCTTCGGCGTGCCGGTGGAGCCGGAGGTGAAAAGAAATTTCGCGATCGTGTCAGGCCCCACGCGCGCGTGCGCCTCATCGACCGCGCGCGTCGGCTCGCGCTCGGGGACCTGGTCGACTATCTCGATGCCGCGAGGCACGACGACCGCGTCGAGTGCTCTTGCGTAGGCGGCGCGGTCGCAGACGAAGACGAGGCTCGGCGTGAGCAGGTCGATTACCGCCCGGAGCTTGCTGAAGTCGGTGGACAGCAGCGAATACGCCGGCGACACCGGCGCGTACGGAATGCCGACATACATCGCCGCGAGGTGCAGGAGTCCGTGCTCGATATCGTTGCCCGACAGCACGGCGAGCGGGCGCTCGGCCGAGAGCTCCTTGTCGAGCAGGTATTGGCCGACGCGGCGCGCCCTGGAGAGCGCATCGCGATAGTTGAGCGTGCGCCAGCCGCCGCGGCGGTCGCGCTGCGCGAGGAGCGGCCGCTCGGGCGTACGCGCCGCCCAGTGCTCCAGCCGCTCGAGGAGATGGCGTGGATACGGCGCGAGCGCGTGCGGCGAGCGCAGGTGGAAGACGCCGCCCGCGCGGCGCTCGACGAGCACCTCGCGCGGGCCGAGGCGCACGGGACGCAGCGGCCTTGCCATGAGCGCGAGTGTAAGGCTTCGGCGACAGCCGTCGCGGGCAGCGCGACAGCGGCATCGGGGTTGCTCGATGGGCGATGCGCCGCGCCGTGCACGCGGCCCCGCGCTATGGCACCCCCCACTCGCATTCACCAAACCGCTGGGTGCGAAATCGACCAGGTGGAGAGCTATCTGCGCGCCACCGTCGGACCGGGACTCGCCGACGAAGTCCAGGAGTGCTACCGCACGCTCGCGAATGTGTGCCTCGTGCGCCAATGCAGCCGCGTGCTGGTGATCGGCTTGGCCACCCTCGATCCGTTCTATCACCTCGCCGGCCGCGACGCGCTGCGCTCGCTCGCGCTCGCCGGCGTAGCGGCCGACTTCCGGCTCGCGCTCGTCGCGAAGAGCGCCACCTTGATCGCCGTATACGACGCAGCGGTCGTGGAAGCCGGGCGTCTCGGCCTCGAGGTGCGGCGCTTCATTACGGAGGAAGAAGCCGAGCGCTGGCTGCAGAGCTAGACCAATTAGAATAGCGCCCGCCAAGGAGGGGGATTTCATGCAACGCCGCCAGTTCAACAAGGCGCTCACCGCAGTCGCGGCCGCCGCCGCATTTAGCACGCTCGGGCCCATCAACCTCGCGCGCGCACAAGGCCGGAAGCTTAAGGTCGGCGTCATCCTGCCGCGCTCGGGCTATCTCGGCTTCATCGGCCAGTCCTGCCAGAAGGGCGCCGACCTCGCGCCCGGCGTGATCAAGGAGCTCCTCGGCATCGACATCGAGCTCATGAACGCCGACTTCGAGTCGAACGTCGACACGGCGCGCACGCGCGCCGAGCGCCTGATCCAGGAAGGGGCGAACGTGCTCGTCGGTCCGTTCGACTCCGGGGCAGCCGCCGCGATCGCGCAGGTCGCCGAGCAGCGCGGCGTGCCGTTCATCATCAACATCGCCGCGGCGCCGCAGATCACCGAGCAGGGCTACAAGTTCGTGTTCCGCAATTTCCAGACGGCGGGCGACATCGTCAGGAACGGGCTCGATCTCATCGGCGAGCTTTTCCAGGCGACGAACACCGTGCCGCGCACCGCGGTGTACATGCACGTGAACGACACCTTCGGCCAGGCGATGACCAAGGGCATCGGCGCGCTGCTGCCGAGCCGCACGCAGCTGCCCTTCAAGATCGTCGACACGATCGCCTACGATCCGGCGGCGAAGGACCTTACGGTCGAAGTTTCCAAGGCCAAGGCGTCGAAGGCCGATTTCCTGCTGCTCGTCTGCCGCCTGAACGACGCCATCATCCTGCGCCGCGAGATGGTGAAGCAGCGCTGGCAGCCGATGGGCATCGTCAGCCCCGGATCACCCGGCATGTACGAGGAGCAGTACTTCAAGACACTCGGCAAGCTCTCCGAGTACTCGATCTCCAACGTGCCCTGGTACAACCCGAACGCGAGGCTCACCAAGATCGTCGAGCGCGCGTTCAAGAAGCAGAACCCGAAGGACAACCTCGTCTTCCACGGACTCAACGCCGGCTTCACCTTCGAGGCGATCCTCATCGCCGCGGACGCCTTCAGGCGCGCGCAGAGCACCGATGCGAAGGCGCTCGCCGACGCCATCCGCCAGACCAATATCACCGAGAAAATGATGCTCGGCGCCCCGATCAGGTTCAACGCCAAGGGGCAGGTCGAAGGCATCGGCTCGGCGTGCGTGCAGAACCTGAACCTGCTGCCGACGGTCGTCCTGCCCAAAGAGGCTGCTACCGCCAAGCCGGTCTTCCCGGTTCCCGGCTACAAGAAGACCTGAACCACAGCGGGTGCCGGCCGCCGATCTCGTCGCGAACGTTGTCGTCTCGGGGATACTGACGGGGCTCGTCTACGGCCTGATGGCGCTCGGGCTGTCGGTGATCTTCGGCGTGGTGCGCGTGGTGAACTTCGCGCACGGCGAGATGATGACGGTCGCGATGTACGCGGCAACCGCGCTCTTCGCCGCGCTCAAGCTCGATCCCTTCCTCGCCATGCTGCCGATCGCGGCGGCGTTCTTCATCTTCGGCTACGTGCTGCAGGCCGGCCTCATCAACCCTTTCATCACGCGCCCCGAGCATTCGCAGTTCCTGCTTCTCGTCGCGGTGGCGATCATCCTCTCGAACGCACTGCTCATGATCTTCGGGCCCGACGCGCAAAGCGTCCAGCTCGACTACCAGCTCGAGTCGATCGAGGTGGGGCCGCTGCTCGTCGACAAGGCGCGCCTCTATGCCGCGATTGCCGCCGTCGCGGCGGCTGGCACGCTGTATAGCTTCTTCAAATATTCACTCGTTGGGAAAGCGATTCGCGCCTGCGCCGACAACTATCTCGGCGCGCGCGTGGTCGGTCTCGACGTCCGGCACCTCTATGCGCTCACCTTCGGCCTGGGCGCCGTGTGCGTCGCCATCGCGGGCTGCGCGCTGGTGCTCCTCGTGGACGTCACGCCGCCGCTCGGGCCCGCGTACACGCTGCTCGCCTTCGTCATCGTCATCGTCGGCGGCCTGGGCTCCATGGGCGGCGCGCTCCTCGGCGGCGTGCTGATCGGCGTCTCCGAGGCGCTCGCCGGGCTCTTCATCGTGCCCTCGGCGAAGAGCATGTTCAGCTTCGGCCTGCTCATCCTCGTGCTGCTCCTGCGGCCGCAGGGATTGCTTGGCAGCCGGACATAAATCGGTGCCTGACACCGATTGCGGATTCGTATGAGCCGCGCGTCCATCTCCCTGGCGGTGCTCGCGGCAATCCTGATTGCGCTTCCGCTGTTCGCTGGCAACTATGCGTTGTCCGTCGCGACGCTGATCCTCTATTTCGCGTACACCGGCCAGGCGTGGAACGTGATGATGGGATTCGCCGGCCAGCTCTCGCTCGGCCACGCGCTCTACGTCGGCGTCGGCGCATACGCGGCCGGCGCGCTCTTCTTCCATTACGGCATCGGTCCCTGGGCGGGGCTCTGGCTCGCGATCGCGCTCTGCGTCGCCCTCGGTCTCGCGATCGGCTTTCTCGCCTTCCGCTTCGGCATCTCGGGCGTTTACTTCGCGCTGCTGACCATCGCGTTCGCCGAGTTCACGCGCATCGCGTTCGATCATTTCGGCTGGACCGGCGGCCCGGGCGGCATGTTCCTGCGCGTCGCGCAGCGCGACACGTGGGACATCGCCAATTTCCGCGGCCCGCCGCTCATGTACTACTACGCGATGCTCGCGCTCACGGCGCTCGCGCTCCTCGCCTGCCGCCTGCTGCTGCGATCGAAGGCGGGCTACTACTGGCAGGCGATCCGCGAGAACGAGGAGGCGGCGCGCTCGCTTGGCATCGCGGCCTTTCGCTGGAAAATGCTCGCGGTAGCGATCAGCGCGGCGATGACCGCGGTGTCGGGCGTGTTCTTCGCCTTCTACTACAACAATCTCTTCCCGGAGCAGATCTTCAACATCAGCCGCTCGATCGAGATCATCCTCGGCCCCGTGATCGGCGGCGTCGGCACGCTCTTCGGGCCGCTCCTCGGTGCGGCGGTGCTGACGCTCGTCTCGAACGGCATCACCGATGCGCTCGGCGCGCTCGGGCTCGAGATTCCCGGCATCAAGCAGGTGTTCTACGGGTTCGTGCTCCTCGCCGTGGTGATGTTCATGCCGCACGGCATCTGGCCGCCGCTCGCGCGCAAGCTTCGGCTATGAGCTGGGATGACGTCGTCTTCGGTACCTTCGCGGTGTTCATCAGCCGGCCGCTCGCCGCATTCATTCCCGCCGCGCTTTTCGCCGCCGGCTTCGCCTGGAACCGGCGCATCGTGACGCTCGTCGCTGCGCTCGCCTGGGCCCTCTATGCGGTGCTCGAGACCTTGAACCACGCGCGCATCACCTGCAGCGGCGAATGCAATATCCGCATCGACCTGCTCGTCATCTATCCGGCGCTGTGGGTCTTCTCCATTGCGGGCGCGATCGGCCTGCTCATCGGCAGGAGGCGGCGTGCCGCTGCTTGAAGTGCGCGCGGTATCGAAATCGTTCCGCGGCCTGCGCGCGGTGCACGAGGCGTCCCTTGCGATCGCCGAAGGCGATATCCAGGCGCTCATCGGCCCGAACGGCGCGGGCAAGACCACGATCTTCAACATGATCGCCGGCGTGTACGCGCCCGACGGCGGCGAGATCGTCTTCGACGGCTATCCGATCCACGGCATGCGCCCCGAGCAGATCTGTGCCGCCGGCATCGGGCGCACCTTCCAGATCGTGAAGCCGTTCGCGGGACTCAGCGTGCTCGACAACGTGATGGTCGGCGCCTTCCTGCGCGAGCGCCAGGCGCCGAGCGCGCGCGCGGCCGCGGCGGCGATCCTCGAGCGGCTTGGGCTCGGCGCGAAGCGCGACCTGCCGGCATCGGCGCTTACCCTTCCCGACCGCAAGCGCCTCGAGGTCGCGCGCGCGCTCGCGACGCGGCCGAAGCTGCTGCTGCTCGACGAAGTGATGGCGGGGCTGCGTCCGACCGAATGCGACCAGATGGTGGCGGTCTTCCGCGAGCTCAATCGCAGTTACGGCACCACGATCCTTCTCATCGAGCACGTCATGCGCGCCGTGATGGCGCTCGCACAGCGCGTCTGCGTGCTGCACCACGGCGAGGTGATCGCGCGCGGCACGCCGGAGCAGGTCGTCCATGAGCGGGCGGTGCTCGAGTGCTATCTCGGCGAAGAAACGCAGGTCTGATGCTCAGCGTGCGCGAGCTTGATCTGTACTACGGCGATGCGCAGGCGCTCGACGGCGTCTCGCTCGAGGTGCCGAAGGGCGAGATCGCCGCCATCGTCGGCGCGAACGGCGCCGGCAAGTCTTCGCTCATCCGCACGATCGCGGGCATCGAGGTGCCGCGCTCGGGCGAGATCCGCTTCAAGGGCGAGCCGATCCACCGGCTCGCGTCGCACGCGATCTGCGACCGCGGCATCGGCCAGGTCGCCGAGGGCAGGCAGATCTTTCCGTCGCTGACCGTGCTCGAGAATCTGCAGATGGGCGCGATGATTCCGCGCGCCCGAGGGCACGCCAAGCGCAGCCTGGAGGAGGTCTTTGCGCTCTTCCCGCGCCTGAAGGAGCGCACCTCGCAGGTCGCCGGCACGATGTCGGGCGGCGAGCAGCAGATGCTCGCCATCGGCCGCTGCCTGATGGGCGCGCCGGAGCTCATCATGTTCGACGAGCCCTCGCTCGGCCTCGCGCCGCTCGTCGTGCAGGAGGTGCTGCACGCGATCCACGTGCTGAACGATCGCGGCCTCACCATCCTCCTCGTCGAGCAGAACGTCGCCGTCTCGCTCAAGATCTCGCAGCGCGCATATGTGCTGGAGAACGGGCGCATCGTCATGAGCGGACCCGGGCGCGAGCTGCTGCACGATGACCGCGTACGCCAGGCGTACCTCGGCCTGTGAGCGCGCAGAGCGTAATCCTTCTCTCGCTCGCGACCGTGGCGTCCACGCTCGCCGGCGGGCTCTTCGCGTTCCGGTTCTGGCGGCTCCTCGACTACATCCTCGCGTACAGCGCGGGCGTCCTGCTCGGCGTCGTCGCCTTCGACATCCTGCCCGAGATCTTCCGCCTCGCCGAGCGCCGTTCCGCGGACCCGCAGGGCGCGATGATCGCGCTCGTCCTCGGCTTCTTCATCTTTCACGTCGTCGAAAAGTTCATCGTGCTCCACTCGCACGAGACGCCGCACGGCGCGAGCCACGAGCCCCACCTCGGCGTGTTGTCCGCCGGAGCGCTCGCCGCGCACAGCTTCCTGGACGGCCTCGCCATCGGCGTCGGCTTCCAGGTGTCGGCTGCGCTCGGTATCGCAGTGCTTCTCGCGGTGGTGGCGCACGACTTCTGCGACGGGCTCAATACCGTGGCGTTGATGCTCGTGCACCGCAATCCCGCGCGCCGCTCGCTCGTCATGCTCGCGGTCGATGCCGCGACGCCTGTAGCGGGCGCCGCGGCGAGCTTCGCGGTGTCTCCCAGCCCGGGCGCGCTGATGCTCTATCTGGGCTTCTTCGCCGGCTTTCTTCTCTATATCGCAACGGCCGACATCCTGCCGAAGGCCTACGCTGCAGCGAGCCGGCGCGCGAGCCTCGCGCTCATGGCCCTGACCGCCTTCGGCGCCGCATTCATGCTGGTCGCGAGCCGCCTTGCCAATGGTCTCTAACCCGGAAGCCGAGCAGTTCTTTCTTGCGCGCTCGGCGCGCGACGAGGTCGGCAGCCCGCTCATCGCGGCGCTGAAGCCGCTCGGCGAGTACGAGCTGCGTGGCGAGTTGCGCAGCTACAAGTCGCCTTACGCGGTGACGGCGAATATCGTTTTCTGCGGCGCGTCCGGCATGACGGACACGTTCTGGCGCCTGCGACCGAGCGATCGCGAGATCGCGCTCGCCACCGGCGCCGAGGCCGCGCCGATCGGTCCGGAATGGGTGCGCATCGCGCTCTTCCGGCCGAACTGGCCGAAGCCCGATCTCGCGCACTGGGCGCTGCGCGCGTATAACTACGCGCGAACGGGAGGCTGATACGGATCGTCGCGCTTTCCTTGCTTTCGCAGCCGCGCTCTCCCTGCCGGGCGGGCTGCGCGCCCAGGCGAAGACCCGCCTCATCCTGCTCGGCACGGGCGGCGGCCCGCGCCCGCGCAAGGAGAACATGGCGAGCGCGCAGGTGCTCGTCATCGACGACGCGCTCTATGTCGTCGACTGCGGCGACGGCGTGGCGCGTCAGCTCGTGACTGCGGGTCTTTCGCTGCCGAAGCTGCGCCACGTCTTCATCACCCATCATCACTCCGACCACAACGCCGATTACGGCAACCTGCTGCTCCTCGCCTGGGCGAGCGGGCTGCGCACGCGCGTCGACACCTGGGGTCCGCCGCCTCTCGAGAAGATGACGCGCCTCTTCTTCGAGATGAACGCATACGACATCGACATCCGCATCGCCGACGAGGGGCGCGTGCCGCTCGTGCCGCTCGTGCACGCGCACGAGTTCAGCGAAGATCGCACGGTCCTGCGCGACGACAAGGTGAAGGTGACCTGCGCGCTCGTCGACCACGGCATGGTGAAGCCGGCCTTTGCCTATCGCTTCGATACCGCGGATCGCAGCATCGTCATCTCCGGCGATACCAATCGCTCGGAGAATCTCCTGCGGCTCGCGCAAGGCGCCGACATCCTCGTCCACGAGGCGCTCTATGTGCCCGCGGTCGACCGCCTGGTCGCGCGCGTGCCCAATGCCGCGACCCTGAAGAAGCACATCATCGAAGCTCACACTGCGGTGGAGGACTGCGCGCGGGTTGCCACTGCCGCGGGCGTGAAGACGCTCGTGCTCTCGCACCTCGTGCCCGCCGACGATCCCTCGGTGACCGAACAGACCTGGCTCGACGCGGCGCGACCGCACTTCAGCGGGCGCATCATCGTCGCGCGCGACCTGATGGAAATTTGAGCCATGCGGTTCGCCGCTCTCATCTTTGCATTGCTCGCGGCGAGCGCATCCGCGCAATCGTCCTGGCCGGCGAAGCCGATCCGGCTGATCAGTCCGTTCCCGCCGGGCGCGGTCGTCGACACGCTCTGCCGCACGCTTGCCGTGCCGCTCGGCGAGGCGCTCGGCCAGCCGGTTCTCGTCGAGAACCGCCCGGGCGCGGGCGGCAACATCGGCATGGAGATCGTGGCAAAGGCGCCCGCCGACGGCTACACCATCGGCATGGGCGGCATCGCGCAGCATGCGATCAATCCGAGCGTCTACGCCAGCATGCCTTTCGACCCGGTGCGCGACTTCGCGCCGATCATCTTCGTCGCGCGCAACATCAACGTGCTGGTGGTGCACCCGTCGCTGCCCGCGCACGACGTGCGCGAGCTGATCGCGTACGCGCGCGCGAACCCCGGCAAGCTCTCCTTCGGCTCCGCCGGCGCCGGTACCTCGCAGCATCTCGCGGGCGAGCTCTTCAAGCAGCTCGCCGGCGTCGACATGACGCACGTGCCGTACAAGGGCGCGGGGCCGGCAGTGACCGATCTCCTTGCGGGCCAGATTCCGCTCATGTTCGTCGACATCAGCGCGGTGCTCGGCCACGTACGCGCCGGCAAGCTGCACGCGCTCGGCGTGACTTCGCGCAACCGCACGCCGCTCCTCGACGTGCCGACCATCGCCGAGCAGGGCCTCCCCGGCTTCGAGGTGAATGCCTGGTTCGGTCTGCTTGCGCCGGCCGGCACGCCGCGGGAAATCGTCGCGCGCTTGAACGCCGAGACCGCCAAAGTGCTCCGCTCGGGAGCGACGCTGGAGCGCCTCCAGGGGCTCGGGCTCAGCGTCGATCCTGGCACGCCGGAGGACTTCGCCGCGCTGATCGCGAGCGAGCTCGCGCGCTGGGGAAGCATCGCGCGCGCGGCCAAGATCCGCGCCGAATGACCGAATTCGGGGTCAGAGCCCTAATCATTTGCGCGATGCTCGCGCTCGCTGCCTGCATCTACCTGCCGCGCACGACGGTCGTCTACGACGAAGGTTGCCATGTCGAGGCGCGCCGCATGACGATGCAGCCGGTGCAGATCGGCGCGCTCGGCTCCTGCCAGGGGCGGGGCTGCGCGGAGATCCTGGTCGCCGCCGGGGCAGTCGCCGCGGCGAGCGCCGTCGTCTCGGGCAGCATCGTCATCACCGGCAACGTGGTCTACTGGTTCGAGAAGCAGGGACGCTGCCTCGCGCAGTCCATCCCGGGCGCCTGACGCATGCTTCACCGCCGCACACTCAAGATCCTTGCCGTCCTGGTCGCGGCGTACTTCGCCCTAGTCCTGCCGGCATACTTCGGCGTCGCGTTCCTTGCCGAGCGCACGTTTTACCTCGTGCTGGTTCCCTACGCCTCGCTGCACGTCTTCAACCGCCTCGGCATTCACGGCCTGCTCGAGCACGACGGCTTCTGCGGCTGGGGATGGTGCGCGCCGACAACCTTCGGCTGGATTTTCGTCGCCGTGTTGTGGATCGGCCTGGCGTGGCTCGCCGCCTGGGCGATCGCCAAAATACTTACGGCCCTGACCGCGAATTCATGATCCGCGCGGCGATCGTCGGCATCGGCGGCTGGGGACGCAACCTGGTTGCGAGCGTCCAGGGCAGCAGCGTGATCCGCTTCGTCGCGGGCGCGACGCGCACGCCCGCAAACGCCGCCGAGTTTTGCCGGCAGCACGGCATCCAGCTGGTCGTTAGCTATGAGCGGCTGCTCGCCGATCCGGACGTCGATGCCGTCGTGCTGGCAACGCCGCATTCGCAGCATTGCGAGCAGATCATCGCCGCGGCGAACGCCGGCAAGCATGTCTTCGTCGAGAAACCGCTCGGCCTCGACGCCCGAATGGCCGACCAGGCGGTGCAAGCCTGCGCGCAGCACAAGGTCACGCTCGCCGTCGGCTACAACTGGCGCTTCCAGCCGGCGCTCATCGAAGCGAAGCGCATGCTCGAGGACGGTCGGCTCGGGAAGCTCCTGCACATCGAAGGCAATTTCTGCGGCCCGAGCGCGTACCGCTTCGCGCGCGAGCACTGGCGCCAGGACCGCGACGAAGTCCCGGGCGGTGGCATGACGGGGCGTGGCGTGCACGTCGTGGATGCGATGCTTTACCTCTCCGGCAGCCACATCGGCGCCGTGTTCGCGCAGAGCGAGCGCCTGATGCACGACTACGGCGTGGACGACACCACGTCCATGCTCTTCCGCTTCCGCTCGGGCGCGACGGCGTATCTCGGCACGGTGATCGCCACCGCGGAAACCTGGCGCCTGCAGGCGTTCGGCGCCAAGGGATGGATCGAGGTCGGCGACGTCGAGCACTTGCATACCTGGGAGATGAAGCGCTGCTTCGTCGATCCGCAGGACGTGGCGCGCAAGCAGCGCGCCGAGACCATCAGCTTCCCGAAGACGAGCACGGAGCGCGCCGAGCTCGAGCATTTCGCAAAGGCAGCGCTAGAGCGACGGCCGATCGCCGTGCCGGGCGGCGACGAAGTGCACAATGTCGCCGTGCTCGAAGCCATCGTGCGCTCGGCGCGCGAAGCGCGCCGCGTCGAACCATGAACCTCCTCGTCTTCCTTGCGCTCGCGATCACCGGATGGGCGCACGCGCAGCCTTCGTCTGCCACTTTTCCGGCGAAGCCGATCCATGTCATCGTGCCCTCGCCGCCCGGCGGCCCGCCGGACCTCATCATCCGCATGCTTGCGCCGAAGATGAACATGGGCCAGCCGCTTGTCATCGAGAACCGCGCCGGCGCCGGCGGCATCGTCGGCACGGCGTACGTGGCGAAGACGCCGGCGGATGGTTACACGTGGCTCTTCACTACCGCGTCGCACGTGAATACGCCGCCCTTCAACGACAACGTGCCCTTCGACCCGGTGCGCGACTTCACGCATGTAACGCTCGCCGCCCAGAACTACGGGCAGGCGCTCATCGTACCGTCGAATTCGCCTTTCCCTTCCGTGCAGGATCTCATCGCCTTCGCACGCCGCAATCCGGGCAAGCTGAACTATGGCTCGGCCGGGATCGGCACGGCGAGCCACATTCCGGCGGAGCTCATGAAGTCGATGGCGGGCGTCGACATCGTCGGCGTGCAGTACCGCGGCGTCGCCGAGGTGATGAGCGACGTGATGAGCGGCCGCATGGACATGTTCTTCGTCGGCACGCAGATCGCCGCGCAGCAGGCGAAGGCGGGCAAGGTGCGCGTGCTCGCGCTCACCGGCGCAAAGCGCTGGAAGGGATTGCCCGACGTGCCGACGATGCAGGAGGCGGGGTTTCCAGGCTACAACCTGATCAACTGGTTCGGCGTCTGGCTCCCGGCGGGCGCGTCGCCGGAGATCGTGAGCCGCATACACGCCGAAGTGGTGAAGGCGCTCGCCGATCCGCAGGTGAAGGAGCAGTTCGACGCGCAGGGGCTCGAAGGCGTCGGCATGCCGCCCGCGGAATTCGCGCGCTTCGTGGAAAAGGAAGCGCGCTTCATCAACGATCTCGCGCGCAAGATCAAGGCAGGTGGCCGATGAAAGACGATCGCAGTCTGCAGCCGTGGCAGTGGAAGGACGAGCAGTGGCGCCGCGTCGTCGATCACGTGCGCGCCGGCCGGCCGCTGCGCCCGCAGCGCTGGCAGGGCGGTGCGCGCTGCGCCGTCGCGCTCTCGTTCGATTCCGATCACGAGACCAACGAGCTGCGCGAAGGCGGCCAGTCGATCGGCCGGCTCTCGCAAGGGCAGTACGGCGCCCGGCAGGGCGTGCCGCGCATATTGCAGATCCTCGCGCGCGCGGGCGTCAAGGCGACCTTCTTCGTGCCCGCGGTCACCGCCCTCCTCTATCCGGACGAGCAGCGCCGCGTGATCGCCGAGGGCCACGAGATCGGCATCCACGGCTGGATCCACGAGCGCAATTCCGAGCTGCCGCACGATGCGGAGCGCGAGCTGCAGATGCGCTCGGCGGACACGCTGGAAAAAGTGGCGGGCGTGCGTCCGGTCGGCATCCGCACGCCGTCATGGGACTTCAGCCCGCATACGCTCGCGATTACCAAGGAGATGCGGCTCGTCTACGACTCCTCGCTCATGGCGGACGTGGACTGCTACGAGCTCGTGATGGACGGCAACGACACCGGGATCGTCGAGCTGCCGGTCGAGTGGATCCGCGACGACGCGGTGTACTTCAACATGAACCGCTTCGCGGCGCTGCGGCCCTACACGCCGCCCGCGGATGTCTTCGACATCTTCAAGCGCGAGTTCGACGCCGCGTATCGCGAAGGCGGCGTCTTCCAGCTCACCATGCATCCGCACGTCATCGGCTATCGCTCGCGCATCTGGATCCTCGACGAGCTCGTGCGCTACATCCGCGGCCACGAGGGCGTGTGGTTCGCAACGCACGCCGAGATCGCGCGCTACGCGAAGGCCCATTCATAGATAACTTCTCCGACACGCAGGTCGTGCGCAAGCGCGTCGTTGCGACGCGCGGCGGCGTGGTCGCCGCGCAGCACAAGCGCGCGGCGCAGGTGGGCGCCGAGGTGCTCGCCGCGGGCGGCGACGCGATCGATGCGGCGGTGGCGACCTCGTTCGCCATCGGCGTCGTCGAGCCGTGGATGAGCGGGCTCGCCGCCGGCGGCGCGATGGTGCTGTGGCGCGCGCGCGAGCGCAAGGCGTACGTCGTCGATTACGGCATGCGCTCGCCCGCCGCGCTCGATCCCGCTGCCTATCCGGTGCTCGGCGGACGCGACCCGGAGCTCTTCGCCTGGCCGCGCGTAAAGGACGATCGCAACGTGCAGGGCGCCACCGCGCTCGCCGTGCCTGGCGTCGTGGCCGGCATGGCGCTCGCGCACGAGCGCTTCGGCCGCGTGCCGTGGCGTGAGATCGTCGCGCCCGCGGTGAAGCTGGCCGATGAAGGCATGCTGCTCGACTGGTATGCGGGACTCCTGATCGCCTCCACCGCGCGCGCGCTTTCGCTCGATGCCGATGCCGCGGCGCTCTTCCTCGATGAAGGCAAGTGGCCGCCGCTCTCCGGCTGGACCGCGCTTTCCGCGCGGCGTCTCGATCAGCGCAAGCTCGCGCGCACGCTCGAGGCAATCGGGCGCGAGGGCGCGAAGACGCTCTACGGCGGCGATGTCGGCGCCGCGCTCGCCGAAGATGTGCGCGGCAAAGGCGGCTGCCTCTCGCTTGCCGACCTGGCTTCGTACCGCGCGCACGCCGCCGAGCCGCTCGAGGTCGCCTATCGCGGCGGCCGCATGTTCGCCGCGCCCGGCATGACGGGCGGGCCGGTGATCGCGGCCTGCCTCGCCGATCTCGCCAAGGTGGCAAAGCCGGGCTACGCCGACTATGCGCGCGCGCTCGATCGGCACTGGCGCAGCCGTTTCGAGAACGCGGGCGACCGCGAGAGCTGCACCACGCATTTCAGCATCGTCGACAAGGACGGCAACTTCTGCGCGGTGACGCAGACGCTGCTCTCCATCTTCGGCGCGCGCGTCGTGTCGCCCTCTACCGGCATCCTGCTCAACAACGGCATCATGTGGTTCGATCCCGAGCCGGGAAAGCCGAATTCGCTCGCGCCGGGCAAGCGTTGCCTCGCGAATTACTGCCCGGTGGTCGGCGAGACGCCGACGGGCGATCGCTTCGCGCTCGGCGCGGCCGGCGGCCGCAAGATCGTCGGCGCGGTGCTCCAGATCAGCTCGTTCCTCATCGACCACGGACTTTCGCTCGAGGAGGCCTTCCATCGCCCGCGCATGGACATGAGCGGCGGCGAGCGCGTGATCGCCGACATGGCGCTGCCGGCGCCGGAGCGGCGCGCGCTCGAGGCCGTCTTTCCCGTCAGCCTCGCACGGCGTACGGTGTATCCGGACGCCTTCGCCCGCCCATGCGCCGTCCTGCGCTCGGGCGACATGAACATGGGCTGCACGGAGATCAGCCAGCCGTGGGCGGATGCGCTCGCCGAGGACCGCAGGCCTTAAAACGGACGCTCAGAAAAGAATGGATCGCGGCGCTGGCCGATAATCCGGGCTGGAGGAGCGTCATGTCCGAGGAGCGCACGCCGTTCGACAGCATCGAGGGTTCGCTCGAATACATCGTGCTGCTGCGCCAGGCGATCGAAACGGCCAGGGGCGCCGTGGCGATCGAAAAGCGCCGGGCGCAGGCCGAGGACGCCCGGCGCCGCATCGAGGCCCTGCAGCTCGTCGCCTACAAGCTCGAGCGCCTCGCCTCTCACACCGACAGCAGCCGACGGCTCCTCAACGACCTGCGCACCCTGCGGCGGCTGCTGCTCAACGAGCGCGAAGAGGCGGCCGAGCGCCGGACTGATTTAGCGCATCCGTGACGTAGTCGATAGACCGGCCGCGCCGTTCGGGCGCACCTTACGCGTCGCATGACGGATCAGGAATTCACGGCCGGAAGCCTCGAGCGCGCGCTCGGCACCCTCGGCCTCGACGAGCTCGCGGCGCGGCTCGACGCGCCGGCGCAGCTCGTCCAGACCTGGATCCGTGGCCAGCAGGCCATGCCGGAGCGCAACTTCATGCTGCTCGTCGACCTGCTCCTCGACATCAGCCCGAGCGACCCGCACCCCGGCTAATCGGTGTCAGGCACCGATTGGGCACAGCGATTGCTGCGCCCGCGTGTCTTCAATCCGTAGGAGCCCTGTCATGCGTTACCTCCCGATGAGCGCGGCCTTCGCGCTGAGCGCGCTGCTCGCCGTGCCCGCCTTTGCGCAGATGAATTCCGCGCAGAAGATGGACAACAACGACGCCGCCGCGCTGAAGCAGCTCGCGCAGGCGAACCTGAACGAGGTCGAGTCGGGCAAAGCTGCTGCCGCCAAGGCGCAGAACCCGCAGGTGAAGCAGTTCGCGCAGAAGATGGCCACCGACCACCAGCAGATGTACGACCAGCTGAAGTCGCTCGCGCAGAAGAAGGGCGTCGCCCTGCCGCAGTCGGCGAGCCTGAAGGACAAGGCCGAGATGCAGATGATGCAGCGCGCCTCCGGCGCCGAGTTCGACAAGAAGTACATGGAGCAGATGGTGAAGGACCACCAGAAGGACGTGAAGGAGGCCGAGGCCATCGCCGCGAAGGCGAAGGACCCGGACTTCAAGTCCGCCGTGCAGCAGGCGAGCGGCAAGATCAAGGAGCACCTCGCCATGGCGGAGCGCATCGCGCGCGGTGCCGGCACCGGCTCCTCGTCGCCGTCCTCGTCCGGCAGCAGCTCCTCGAGCGGCGTCAACCCGCACACCAACTTCTCGAACTCGAAGTAACCGCAGTTCCGGCTTCGTTTATCCTCGCGTGTCCACCACGCGAGGAGGCGAAGCCTTGATCACCCGCCGCCAATTCCTGAGCCACGCCGGCGTAGCCTTCGTCGGCTGCGCGCTCGTTCCAAACGTCAGCGCGCAGGCGCCGCGCCGGCGACCGGTCGTCGTCAATGGCCGCCGGCTCCGCACGATCGACGTGCACGCACACTGCGTGATCGCCGAAGCGCAGACGCTGATGAAGCAGAAGCCGCCCGGCGACTACGCCATGACATGGGAGCAGCGCCTGCAGCAGATGGATGCGCAGGGCATCGACATGGAGGCGCTCAGCATCAATCCCACGTGGTACGCGCTCGAGCGCGATCTCGTCACGAAGGTGATCGCGCTGCAGAACGAGAAGCTCGCCGAGCTCTGCGAGCGCCATCCGGATCGACTGGTCGCCTTCGGGAGCGTCGCGCTCCAGTACCCCGATCTCGCCGCGGTGCAGCTCGAGCACGCGGTGAAGCACCTCGGCCTGCGCGGCGCGGCAATCGGCGGCTCGGTCGAAGGCCAGGAGCTCTCCAACCCAAAATTCCATCCGTTCTGGGCCAAGGCGGAGGAGCTCGGCGTTCTCGTCTTCATGCACCCGCAGCGCACCGGAGATTTGCAGAACCGGCTGAAAGGCAACGGCTACCTCGAGAACACGATCCACAATCCGCTCGAGACGACGATCGCGCTATCGCACCTGATCTACGAAGGAACGCTCGACCGCTTCCCGGGCCTCAAGCTCTGCGCCGCGCACGGCGGCGGGTATCTCCCCTCCTATGCCGACCGCTCGGACGCGGTGTGCCATCTGCGCCCCGGCACCTGCGACGCGGTGCCGCTGAAGAAGAAGCCGACGCAGTACCTGCGCCAGCTCTACTACGACTCGCTCGTCTTTACGCCCGAAGCGCTGCGCCACCTCGCTGCGCAGGTCGGGGCCTCCCAGATCATGCTCGGCACCGACACGCCGTTCCACTGGACGACCACGGCGGTCGAGCACGTGCTCTCGACGCCGGAGTTGAACGATGCCGAGCGCGCCGCCATCCTCGGCGACACGGCCGCGCAGCTCCTCGGCATCAAGACAGCATGAGACGGATCGCGGCGGCATTCCTGCTGGCGCTTTTCAGCGGCGTCGCGCTTTCCCAATACCCGACGAAGCCGGTGCGCGTCGTGCTGCACTTCCCGGCCGGCGGCTCGACCGACGTGGTGACGCGCATCCTCGCCAACGCCCTTGGCGAGGCGATGGGCCAGCCCTTCATCGTCGAGAACAAGCTCGGCGCCGACGGCGCGATCGCCGCGGCTCAAGTCATGCAGTCGCCCGCCGACGGCTACACGCTCTTCGTGGCCACCAACACCGCGATGATGCAGGTGCCGCTGCTGAAAAAGAACCCGCCCTACGACCCGGTCAGCGCCTTCACGCCGGTCTCGCTCATCGGCCGCTACACGTTCGTGCTCGTGACCACGCCGGCGCTGCCGATCAAAACCATGGCCGATCTCATCGCCTACGCGCGTGCCAACCCGGGCAAGATCAACTTCGCGAGCTACTCGAGCGCAAGCCAGCTCGCCTATGCGCAGATCGTGAAGACCGCCCACGTCGACATGCTGCGAATCCCCTACAAGGGCGAGGCGCCCTCGGTGACCGATCTCCTGGGCGGAACGATCCATGCGGTGTTCGCAACACCCACGGTGACGCTCTCGCATATCAAGGAAGGGAAACTTCGCGCGCTCGCGGTGACCACGCCGACGCGTTCGCCCCTCCTCCCCGAGGTGCCGACGACCGTCGAAGCCGGCATGCCGCCGATCAACGTCGAATTCTTCGCCGCGCTGTTCGGCCCGGCGAAGATGCCGGCCGAGATCGCGCAGCGCGTCTCGAAGGCGCTGAACGCCATCATGGCGCGTGCGCAGATCCGCGAGCAGGTCGACAAGCAGGGCTTCGCGCTCGCCGGCTCGACGCCGCAGGAGCTCGGCGTGTTCGTGAAGCAGCAGCTCGCCGCGTGGAAGCGCGGCTTCGAGGACGCGGGGATTACCCCCGAATAGGCCGCTTCAGGCCGCCTGCTTAGAACTCGCCGGGCGCTGCACGCGCGGCAGCACTTCCTTCGCTAGCAGCGTGATCTGGTCCATCGCGTCCGCGTGCGACAAATAGCCGGCGTGCCCCATGAGGAGCAGATGGCCGACGCCGCCGACGCTCTGCACGAAGTCGGCGATCTGGCGGGTGACGTCGTCCGGCGTGCCGACGAACATGATGCCCGCCTTCACCAGGTCCTCGATCGCGCCGTGATGGGTGTCGACGAACTTGCCGTCGCGCGCCGTGATGCCGCGCTTGCCGCGCGCCTTCACCATCTTGGTCGCGTCGGCGAGCGAGAAGTAGCCTGGCGGCGTGGTGAACGGCTCGGCGACGCGCCCCGAGGTGCGCAGATAACCGACCATCTGCTCGGCGCGGCGCATCGCTTCCTGGGCGTCCTGCGCGATCGCCACGATGCCGAGGTACGAGAAGCGATCGGCCGCCGGCGCCGCGCGGCCGAGATCGGCGCAGGCCTTGCGGTATTGATCGAAGAGTCCCTTGGTGTGGAAGCCGGAGAGGAAGGTGCCGAGCACATAGCCGCGCTCGGCGATCTCGCGGATGTTCTGCGGGCTGCGGCCGGTGATCCACACCGGCGGGTGCGGCTGCTGATAGACGCGCGGCCAGACGTTGACGTTGCGGTACTGGAAGTGCTCGCCCTGCCAGTCGAACGGTCCGTCGATCGAGGTCATCGCCTTGAGGATCAAGTCGTGCGCTTCCCAGAAGCGCTCCATCTGCCCCACGGCCGAGCGCTGCGAGAGCGGCACCTCGTAGGGCACGCCGCGCACGAAGCCCATCTCGAGACGCCCGCGCGAGATGACGTCGATCATCGCGAGCTCCTCGGCGACGCGCACCGGGTCGAGCCGGTTGGCGATCGGGTAGCCGAGCGTGAGGAGCCGCGCGCGCTTCGTCTGGCGCGCGAGGATCGCGAGCGGCACCGCCGCGACCGGCGTCGCGCAGGTCGCCGTGGCGTGATGCTCGTTGATCATGATGTCGAGACCGAGCTCGTCGGCAAGGAGCCATTCGTCGAGCCGATGGTGATAGTGCTCGGCCATCGCCCGCGGGTCGCAATTGCGGCTCGGCAGATTCACGCGCAGGGACGGGTTCTCGGGTCCCCATGCCTCCGGACAGGGTTGCTCGGAGAAGTGGTAGATCCTCATTTCATCTCCTCGAGGATGCGGCGCGCGACGCGCTCGGCCTGCTCGATGTGCGGAAAATGTCCGGCGTCGGAAACGGTTTCAAAGCGCGCGCGTGGAATCAGCGCGCTGTACGCGCGGCCGTAGTCGGGCGGCGCGAAGCGGTCGGCTTCGCCCCACAGGAAAAGCACCGGCACGCGGATGCGATGCAGCCGCTGCTTCAGCTTCGGGTTGTACATGTAGGGATTCCAGGCGAAGAGCGCGGTCGCTTCGCGGTTGCGCGCGATCACCGTCAGCTCGTCCTCGGAAAGTGCCTCGTAGTCGCGCTGCCAGAACTTCACGTCGCGGAACGTGAGCTCCTCCCAGCGGCTGCGCGGCGTGGCGAAGATGTCGACGATGTCGCTCTGGTCGCGCGCGCCGAGCTTCACGCCCACCGCGCCGATCATCACCAGGCGCGCGATGCGCTCGGTCGTCTTGGTCGCGATCTCGGCCGCGAGCCAGCCGCCAAGCGAGGCGCCCACCACCACGACCTCGCGCAGATCGAGCTCGTCGAGCAGATCGAGGTACAGGTACGACATGTCGTCCACCGTGCTCATGCCCTTCGGCAGATCGGAGTGACCGAATCCCGGATGCGAAGGCACGATGACCTCGCCGTGCTCGGCGAGCCGGGCGATCAGCGCGTCCGAGCCGTGCAGCCCGATGTGCGGATGCAGGAAAAGGATCGGCTGGCCTTTGCCGCGCCGGACGAGCTCGATGCTTGCGCCGTTCACGCTCACCATGTGTCTCACAGCTTCGCGTGCAGAAAGCGCAGCAGGCGGTGCGCAAAGAATGCCGAGTGGCTGCCTTCTTCCTCCAGGGGATCGCCGATCCAGAAATGCGGCGCGCCGGCGAGAACGACCGGGCGCGCGTAGTGCCCCGCCTGCTTCAGCGCCTCGAGGAAGGCTTCCGACTGCGTGCGAGGGTCGACGACGTCGTCCGCCGTGCCCCAGGCGATGAGAAACGCCGCGGCGTTGTTCTTCGCCGAGACGTAAGAAATCGGCGAGGCGTCGAAATAAACGCGCCGGTCGTCGATCAGGCTCGCGCCGAGAAAGCGCTCGACGATGTGATCGCGCGGGCGGCTCAACTGGTCGTGGCGCCATTGCGCGGCGAGGTCGTAGACGCCGTATACGCCGACGACCGCCCTCACGGGCTGTTTGTCCGTCAACGCGACCAGCGAGGCAAGGTGCGCGCCAGACGAATCGCCGAGCAGGGCGATGCGCTCGGCGTCGATGCCGAGCTTCGCTTCGCTGCGCGCGAACTTCAGCGCGGCGCGCACGTCCTCCACGGCCTCGGGATAGGTCTTGCGCTCGCGCGTCGCCAGCCGATAGGTGAGCGCGAGCAGCGCGTAGCCGCGCTCGGCGAGCCAGGGGCCGAGATAGCGGTAGAGGTCGCGGTTCTCCAGCCGCCAGCCGCCGCCATGCACCGCGATCACGGCCGGAAATTTTCCCGCGGCGCGCGGAGCGTAGAAGTGCGCCTTGAGCCCGGCAATATCCAGCTCGCGTCTTTCGATCGTCATCGGCTACTCCACGGTAGCGCCGGAATGCTTCACGGCGAGCGCGAACTTCTCGATCTCCGCATCCCAGAAGGCGCCGAAGGCCTGCGCGCCGAGAAAATGCACGGTGAGGCCCGCGCGCTCGTAGCGCGCAGCGGTCTCGCGATCCTCGAGCGCGCGGCGGATTTCGGTCTCGAGCACCGCGAGGGTCGACGCCGGCGTGCCGGCGGTGGTGGCGACGCCTGACCAGCCCCACACTTCGAAGCCGGGGAAGCCCGCCTCGATCATCGTCGGCACCTCCGGCAGCTGCGGCACCCGCTCGGGCGTCGTCACGGCCAATGGCCGCGCGCGGCCGGCGCGGATGTGCGGCAGCGAGGGCGGCAGCGAATCGACCAGCATGTCGACGTCGCCCGCCACCAGCGCGCTCATCGCCGCCGCGGCGCCGCGATAAGGCACGTGCACGATGTCGACCTGCGCGCGGTATTTCAGCAGCTCGGCCGTCAGATGCACGGAGGTGCCCGCGCCGGTGGACGAATAGTTGAGCTTGCCGGGATGTGCGCGCGCCAATTCGATAAGCTCGCGCACGCTGGTCGCGGGCGTCTTCGGATTCACCACCAGCACGTTCGGAATCAATCCGATGAGCGCGACCGGGGCAAGCTCGCGCCGCGGGTTGAAGGTCGCCTTCTTGTACAGCGATTGCGCGATGGCGACCTGCGGCGTGGCCGAGAACAAGGTGTAGCCATCGGGCGATGCGCGCGCGACGTACTCGCCCGTCGCGAGGATGCCGCCCGTCGTGCGGTTCTCGACGACCACGGGCTGCCCGAGCAATTGCGAGAGGCGCGGCGCGAGCAGGCGCGCGCTGATGTCGGCGATGCCGCCGGGGGCGCTCGCGACGACGTAGTGGATCGGCCGCGACGGAAAAGTCTCCTGCGCGAGCGCCGGCGCGGCAAGCGCCGCAAAAAGAAGCGCGCTCTTAATCCAGCTTTGCACCGGAGAGCTTCACCAGCTTCGCGTACTTGTCGTATTCCGCGCGCATGGCCGCGTCGAATTCCTCCGGCGTGCTCGTGCGCACGCCGACGCCGAAGCCGACCATTTTGTCGTGCAGATCCGGCGATTTGATCGCGGCGTTGATGCCGGAATTGAGCTTCTGGATGATCTCGCGCGGCGTGCCGGCGGGTACCAGCGCGCCGAGGAGCGACGCCATGTCGAAGCCGGTGAGGCCGAGCTCGTTCAGCGTCGGCAGGTCGGGCAGCGCCGGCGTGCGCCGGCCGTCGGCGTTGGCGAGCATGCGCACCTTGCCGGCCTTGGCGAACGACGCGACCGCGGTGTAGCTCGTGAACGCGACCTGCACGTCGCCCGCGACCAGCGCGCCGCTGCCTTGTCCCATGCCTTTGTAGGGCACGTGCACCATGTCGATGCCGGTCATCGATTTGAAGAGCTCCGTCGTGATGTGGTGGATCGAGCCGATGCCGGCGGAGGCGTACGAGAGCTTGCCGGGATGCGCCTTGGCATAGGCGATGAACTCGGCATAGTTGTGCGCCGGCACTGAAGGATGCACGGTCAGGAAGGTCGGCAGCGTCGCCACCTCAGCGACGCCCGCGAAGTCGCCGAGCGGGTTGTACGGCACCTTCGTATAGAGATGCGGGTTGATGGCCCAGATCGCGCTGTCGCAGAAGTACAGCGTGTAGCCGTCCGGCGCCGAGCGCGCCACCATCTCGGCGGCGATGTTGCCGTTGGCGCCCACCTTGTTCTCGACGACGAAGGTGGCACCCCAGGCGTCGCCCATTTTCGCGGTGATGAGCCGCGCGAAGACATCGGGCGAGCCGCCGGGCGACGTACCGACGACGACGCGCACCGGCTTCGCGGGATAGTCTTGCGCGCCCGCGACGAGCGGTAGCAGGCACAGCAAAAGCAGCAACGTTCGCATCTCTCCTCCTCAATGCCGCAGCCGCGGCATCACCTGCTCCGAGAATAGCGCGATCGAGCGCAGGGTCTCCGCCTGCGTGAGATCGCCGAAGGCGAACTGGCCGACGAAATAGTTCGCGCCCGTCGCGCGCATCTGGTCCTCGACATACTCGGCGACCGCGTCCGGCGTGCCGGCAACGGCGCGCCCGTCATCGGCGATCGCGTCGAACTCGGCTGGCCGCGGATGGCGGTGCTTCCATCCCATGAGCTGTGACAGGTACACGAAGCTGGCGTGCCACTTGGCGTAAGCGCGTCGCGCGACGCGAAGCGCCTCGGCGCCGCTGTCGGCGACGAAAACGAAGCGCCCGATGCCCATTTTCGGCAGCGGCGCGTCGCCGCGCATGACCTGCCACGTCGCGCGAAAGCGCTCGAAGCAGGGCGCAAGCTCTTCCACCGTATCGAGACCGATGACGTGCATGCCGCGGCGCGCCGCCCGCTCGCCGGCCTGCGGCGAGTGCACCCCGTACCAGAGCGGCGGATGCGGCTTCTGCAGCGCGGGAATGGCGAGCGGCATGCGGCGCTCCTTGCCGCCCTCCTCCGGCACCGTGACGGCGCCTTCGCGCAGCCCCTGCAGAATGAAGCCGACCGTCTGCTCATACAGCGGCTCGGTCTGCGCCGGATCGACGCCGAAGAAGCGGATCTCGGCGGCCGCCGCGCCGCGCCCGAAGCCCATGTCGAGGCGCCCACCGCTCATCTGGTCGAGCATGCAGATTTCCTGCAGCAGGCGCAGCGGATGATAGAGCGGCGCCGCGTAGATCATCGGCCCGAAGCGAAGGCGCGTGGTGCGCTCGGCGACGGCGGCGAGGAACACGCTTGGGCTCGGCGCCATGCCGAGATCGGTGAGGTGATGCTCGGCGACGTGATAGGCGTAGAAGCCCGCGCGCTCGTAGGCCTCGATCACCTCCAGCCGCTCGGCGTAATAGCGCGCGAGCGGCCTGTCGTTCTTGTCGAGATGATCGAAGACGCCGAATTCCATGGCTGCGCGGCCAAGGATAGCCTTGCGCCCTGCGGGCAGTCACCGCAGGTTCGAAGCCGGGACGAAGCTAGCGGTACGCGCCGCGCGCGGCGGGATCGTCGTAGGACTTGATCTCGGTGCCGCGGTAGAGGATCTGCGCGTTGCGCTCGGTGATCTGGCGGTGAAGCTCGACTAGCCCGGGCTCCATCTCGCGCGCCGGGATCGGCTCGTGCTCGAAGTGGTGGAACGTGTCGACGCCGCGCACGAGCGTCGCGCTGTCCTCGCCGTGGAGCTGGCGCACCGAGCTCGGGAT
>Ga0075426_10000309_pt1 | contig 33084 bp, 35 predicted proteins | sample SoiMethybrSBSTD5_FD_75304 | JGI IMG/M metagenome (GOLD analysis project Ga0075426, IMG submission 75304) | Bulk soil microbial communities from a Populus tree surrounding site in Tennessee, USA - Soil MetaG P. TD hybrid SBSTD5 | ecosystem: Environmental > Terrestrial > Soil > Tree plantation... | reverse complement strand
GAAGCTCGTCGAGCAGGATGAAGTGCTGCTGCTTTTCCAGTCGCTCGGCACGCCCTCGAACACGGCGATCCACAAGTACATGAACGCGAAGAAGGTGCCGCAACTCTTCGTCGCCACCGGCGCCACCAAGTGGAACGATCCGAAGAACTATCCGTGGACCATGGGCTGGCAGCCGAACTACCAGACCGAGGCGCGCATTTACGCGCGGCACATCCTGCAGACCAAGCCCAACGCCAAGATCGCGGTGCTCTACCAGAACGACGACTACGGCAAGGACTATCTGAAGGGATTCGAGGACGGCCTCGGCCCGCAGCACCAGAACATGATCGTCGCCAAGGCGTCCTACGAGGTGAGCGAGCCGACCGTGGACTCGCAGATCCTGCAGCTGAAGAGCTCCGGCGCCGATGTCTTCTTCAACATCACGACGCCCAAGTTCGCCGCGCAGGCGATCCGCGCCGCCTATGACAGCGGCTGGAAGCCCGTCCATTACCTGAACAACGTGTCGAACTCGGTGGGCTCGGTGCTCAAGCCCGCGGGACTCGAGAAGGCGGTGGGCGTGATTACCAGCGCGTACGTCAAGGACCCGACCGATAAGCGCTGGGCGAACGATCCGGCGATGAAGACCTGGCGCGAGTTCATGGCGAAGTACAATGCCGACGCCGACCTGCAGGATCCATTCAACGTCTACGGCTACTCCGTGGCAGCGACGCTCGAGCAGGTGCTCAAGCAGTGCGGGGACACCCTCACGCGCGACAACGTGATGAAGCAGGCGGCAAGCCTCAAGCGCTTCCGGATCGACACGCTGCTTCCGGGCATCGCCATCAGCACCAGCCCCACCGACTATGCGCCGATCGAAGCGATGCAGCTCGAGCGCTTCAACGGCCACGAGTTCGAGCTCTTCGGGGAGGTCATCTCGAACGAGCAGTAAACTAGCCGTACTAGGGGGATGACCATGCTTGGCCTGATGATGGACCGGCCGCTGCTCATCAGCGACCTGCTCCGCCATGCCGATCGCCACCACGGGGCGGTGGAGATCGTCACCAAGACGGTGGAGAGCGGGGCGATCCACCGCTACTCGTACCGCGACGCGCACGCGCGCGCCCGGCGCCTCGCGAACGCGCTCAGGCGCCTGGGCGTGCAGACGTCGGACCGCGTGGCCACGCTCGGCTGGAACAACTACCGCCACTTCGAGATCTATTACGCGGTCGCCGGCAGCGGCGCGGTCATCCACACGATCAATCCGCGGCTTTTCCCGGACCAGATCTCGTATATCGCCAACCACGCCGAGGACAAAGTGGTGTTCTACGACATCACCTTCGCGCCGCTCGTGGAGAAGCTCGCGCCGCAGCTTAAGACGGTGAAGCACTGGGTGGCGATGACCGATCGCTCGCACATGCCGAAGATGGGGCTCTGCTACGACGAGCTGCTCGAGCGGGAAAACGACCAGTTCGAGTGGCCGAGCTTCGACGAGAGGAGCGCCGCCTGCCTTTGCTACACGTCGGGCACCACCGGCAATCCCAAGGGGGCGCTCTATTCGCACCGCTCGAGCATCATCCACGCCTACGCCTCGGTGCTGCCCGATGCGCTCAACCTCTCGGCGCGCGACATCGTGCTGCCGGTCGTGCCGATGTTCCATGTCAACGCCTGGGGCCTGCCGTACGGCTGCGCGCTGGTGGGCGCGAAGCTCGTCTTTCCGGCGCAGCACCTCGACGGCAAGAGCCTGCACGAGCTCTTCGAGCGCGAGGAAGTGACGATCAGCGCCGGCGTGCCGACGGTCTGGCTCGCGCTTCTCAACTACATGAAGGAGCAGAAGCTGCGCTTCACGACGCTCAAGCGCGTGGTCATCGGCGGCTCGGCCTGCCCGCCGGCGATAATCCGCGCGTTCCAGGACGAATACGGCGTCGAGGTGCTGCATGCCTGGGGCATGACGGAGATGAGCCCGCTCGGCACGGCGACCACTTTCAAGGCGAAGCACGCGAAGTGGAGCAGGGAAGAGCGCACCCAGCTGCAGTACAAGCAGGGGCGCGTGCTCTTCGGTGTCGACATGCGCATCGTCGACCAGGAAGGCAAAGAGCTGCCCTGGGATGGGAAAGCGTTCGGCGACCTGCAGGTGCGCGGCCCCTGGGTGATCAAGAGCTATTTCAAGGGCGAAGGCGGCGATCCGCTGAAGGATGGCTGGTTCCCCACGGGCGACGTGTGCACCATTGATGCGGATGGCTACATCCAGATCACCGATCGCTCGAAGGACGTGATCAAGTCGGGCGGCGAATGGATCAGCTCCATCGACCTCGAGAACATCGCGGTCGCGCATCCCGCGATCGCGGAAGCGGCGGTGATCGGCGTGAAGCATCCCAAGTGGGACGAGCGGCCCATTGTCGTGGCGGTGAAGAAGCCCGGGAAGGACATCTCGCGCGAAGAACTGCTCAAGTTCTACGAAGGCAAGATCGCCAAGTGGTGGATGCCCGACGACGTGGTCTTCGTCGCCGAGCTGCCGCACACCGCCACCGGCAAGCTCTCCAAGCTCACGCTGCGCCAGCAGATGAAAGACTACAAGCTTGGTACGGGCTGAAACCGGCGGCGGCATCGCGCGCATCGCGCTCGATCGCCCGGAGAAGAAGAACGCGTTTACCAGCGAGATGTACCGCCTGCTCGGCGAGGCGCTGGCCGCCGCGGACGCCGACGCCGCCGTGCGCGCCGTGCTCTTGCATGGCACGCGCGAGTGCTTCAGCGCCGGAAACGACATCGCCGATTTCCTGAAACCCCGGCTGCGACCGGAGGACTCGCCGGCCGCGCCGCTCTTTCGCGCGCTGCCCGGGATGCGCAAGCCCGTCGTCGCCGCGGTGAACGGGCCGGCGATCGGCATCGGCAGCACGATGCTCCTGCATTGCGACCTGGTCTATGCCGGACAGAGCGCGCGCTTCCAGCTGCCGTTCGTGCCGCTTGGCATCGTGCCGGAATTCGGCTCGACCTTCCTCTTGCCGCTCCTCGCCGGCCACCAGCGCGCGGCCGCGCTGCTCTTGCTCGGCGAGCCGTTCACGGCGGAGAAGGCGCGCGAGGTCGGCATGGTGAATGAAGTGCTGCCCGACGGCGAAGTGCTCGCGCGCGCCGAGCGCGCCGCGGCGGCGCTCGCGGCGCTGCCGCCGGAATCGATCCGGCTCACCAAGCAGCTCCTCAAGAAGACGCACGCTGCGGCGATCGACGCGCACATTGCGGAAGAGGCCCGCATCTTCGCCGAGCGGCTCGGCTCGCCGGAGGCCAAAGCGGCGATGAGCGCCTTCCTCGCCAGGGCGAAGCGCCCGGGATAGTGTGCTTCGAGCCGCGTCGACGGTCGTCGCGCTCTGCCTCGTCGCCGCTTCCGCGGCGCGCGCGGATCTGTATCGCTGGGTCGATCCGGACACGGGCTCGGTGCGGCTCTCGTCGCTGCCGCCCTCGGATCCGCGCGTCAGCGCCGAGGTCGTCCCCTACCGCGGCGCGCCGTTGCCCAAGCCTGTCGCGTCCGTGCCCGCGCTCGAAGCGCAGCTGCGCCAGGTCTCTTCGCAGCTTGCCGCGGCGACGCCGCAGGACCTCGCGAAGGGCAGCGAGCTCGTGCGCCAGCAGATCTCCAGCTACGAGACGCTGCGCGCCGAGCTCGATCGCCTCGATCCGGCGGGCGCCAAGCGCCGCGCCGCCGAGGCGACGAGCCTGATCGCGCACCTGCGCCAGAAATGACCAGCATCCGCGAGCTCGAGAGCCGGGTCGGCGAGGAAGTGGGCGTCTCGCCATGGCTCGAGATCACGCAGCAGCGTATCGACACTTTCGCGCGCGCGATCGAGGACTTCCAGTGGATACACGTCGATCCCGCGCGCGCAAAGCATTCACCCTTCGGCGCGACCATCGCGCACGGCTTTCTCACGCTGTCCTTGCTCTCGCACCTCTCCGAGTCGACGTTCTCGTTCAGCGACCGCAGGATGGGCGTCAACTACGGCCTGAACCGCGTGCGCTTCACCTCGCCCGTGCCCGTCGGCTCGCGCGTGCGCGCGCGCTTCACGGTTTCGAAGTTTGAAAAAATCGAGGACAACGGCGTGCAGGTCACCTGGAGCGTCGTCATCGAGCGCGACGGTGCCGCGAAGCCCGCGCTCGTCGCCGAATGGATCGGCCGCCACTACTACTGACCTATGAGCCAACGCTGGAAGCAACGCCCGCCGGGATCCAACTGGGGCGAGTTCGGCCCCGATGATCAGCGCGGGCGCATGAACTGGGTGACGCGCGAGAAGGTGCTGCAAGGCGTCGCGGAAGTGAAGGAAGGCATCACCTTCTGCTGCTCGCTCCCGCTCGATTATCCGGGCGGCCAGGTGCTCAATCCGCGGCGCGCGCCCCCGCGCCTTGCGGCCACGTCGCGCGACGGCAAGCAGTTCTTCTGCCGGCCGCTCGTCGAGTACAACGACAACCTCACCGATGTCATCTGCGACGACCAGGTGCTGATGGCGCTGCAGTATTCGACGCAATGGGACTCGTTCGCGCACGTCGGCAGCCGCTTCGACGCCGACGGCGACGGCCGGCCCGAGCTCGTCTTCTACAACGGCTTCCGCGCGGGCGAGCATGTCGTGCCGGCGCCCGAGCGCAACGCCCAGGGCTGGGAGCGCTTCGAGGGCACCGAGGCCAAAGCGCTCGGCATCCAGAACCTGGCGGAGCATGGTGCGCAGGGCCGTGGAGTGCTGATCGACCTGCATCACCACTTCGGGCGCAGGCGCCACGCGGTCGGCCATGACGAGCTCATGCGCATCCTTGAGCAGGACCGCGTCACGGTCGAGCGCGGCGACATGGTGTGCCTCTACACGGGCTTCGCCGACGTGCTCCTCGAGATGAGGAAGAAGCCCGATCCCGAGCTCGTCAACCAGACCTGCACCGGCCTTGACGGACGCGATGAGAAGCTGCTGCAGTGGATCAGCGACTGCGGCCTGGTCTCGCTGCTCGCGGACAACTACGCGGTGGAGCTCATCCAGGGCGGTCTCACCGATCCGCTGCCGCGCAAGCAGCCGTGGCTGCCGCTGCACGAGCATTGCCTCTTCAAGAACGGAATTCATCTCGGCGAGATGTTCTATTTCACCGAGCTCGCGCGCTGGCTGCGTGCGCACGAGCGCAATCGCTTCCTCTTCACCGCGCCGCCGCTGCGCCTGCCCGGCGCGGTCGGCTCGCCCGCCACGCCGATCGCCACGGTATGAAGGTCGCGCTCATCACCGGCGCCTCCTCGGGCATCGGTGCGGCGAGCGCGCGGGAACTGGCGAAGCGCGGCTGGCGCGTCGCCGTCAACTATGCGCACGACCAGGCGCGCGCCGAGGCGGTGGCCGCCGAATGCAAGGGCATCGCCGTGCAGGCGGACGTCTCGCGCGACGCGGATTGCCGGCGCCTCGTGCGCACGGTGCTCGGCCAGTGGAACGCGATCGATGCGCTCGTCAACAATGCCGGCACGACCAAGGTGGTGGCACACGACGACTTCGAGGCCTTGAGCGCGGAGGACTTCGAGCGCATCTTTGCGCTGAACGTCATCGCCCCCTTCCAGATGGTGCGCGCGTGCCGCGAAGCGCTGAAGAAAAGCCGCGGCGCCGTCGTCAACGTCTCGTCGTTGGCCGCGGTGCTCGGCACCGGCTCCTCGGTCGCCTATGCGGCGTCCAAGGCGGCCCTGGAAACGATGTCGCTGTCGCTCGCGCGCTCGCTGGCACCGGAAGTGCGTGTCAACGTCGTTGCGCCCGGGCACACCAACACGCCCTGGCACCCGGCGGTGCGCGGTCCGGAGCGCGCGGCCGAAGTCGAGCGCCGCTACGCGTCGATCGCGCCGCTCAGGAGCGTGAGCGAGCCCGAGGATGTGGCCGACGCGATCGCGTGGCTCATCACCGGCGCGCGGCGCGTGACCGGCGAAGTGATCTACGTCGACGGCGGCATGCACATCGCCGCGCCGCGCTGAGCGCCCTGGCCGAGTACGACTACATCATCGTCGGCGCCGGCTCGGCCGGCTGCGTGCTCGCCAACCGCCTCACCGAGGATGGGCGCACGAGCGTGCTCCTTATCGAGGCGGGGCCGCGCGACACGCACTTGTGGATCCACGTGCCGCTCGGCTACGGCAAGCTCTTCGCCAGGAGCGAGATCAACTGGGGCTATGAGTCCGAGCCCGAGCCCGCGCTCGGCGGCCGGCGCATCTTCACCCCGCGCGGCAAGGTGCTCGGCGGCTCATCTTCGATCAACGGCCTCGTCTACATCCGCGGCCAGCCCGAGGACTACGACGGCTGGCGCATTCCCGGCTGGAACTTTCAGGCGCTGCTGCCGTACTTCAAGAAAGCCGAGAACCAGGCGCGCGGTGCCGATGCCTGGCACGGCGCGGGCGGGCCGCTCGAGGTCGGCGATCTCGAGCGCCACGAGCTCTGCGACGCCTTCATCGATGCGGCCGCCGCGACCGGCGTGCCGCGCAATGCGGATTTCAACGGCGCCTCGCAGGAAGGCGCCGGCTACTACCAGGCGACCACCTGCCGCGGCCGCCGCTGCAGCAGCGCGACCGGCTATCTGCGGCCCGCGGAGAAGCGGCCGAATCTGCGCGTCATGGTCGATACGCTCGCGACGGGCGTCGCGTTCGACGGCCGCCGCGCCGTGGGCGTGCGCACGCAAAGCGAGACCTTTACCGCGCGGCGTGAAGTCATCCTCGCCGGCGGCGCATTCAATTCGCCGCAACTCCTGCAGCTGTCAGGCGTCGGCCCGGCGGCGCTTTTGCAGCGCCTCGGCATCCCACGGGTGGCTGATCTGCCGGTCGGCGAAGGCCTGCAGGACCACTTCTACGTGCGCACGTTCTGGCGCTGCTGCAAGCCGCTCACGCTGAACGACGACATGGCATCGTGGCTCGGGCAGGCAAGGATCGGCGTGCGATATCTCCTGCGCCGCAAAGGGCCGCTCACCGTCGCCGCCGGCTATGCGGCGGCCTTCGTGCGCACGCGGCCGCAGCTCGAGCGCCCGGATGCCCAGATCTACTTCATCAATTTTTCGACCGCGAAGCGCGGCGGCGTGCTGCATGCGTTCTCCGGATTTACCTGCTCGGTATCGCAGCTCCAGGTCGAATCGCGCGGCAGCGTCGCCATCCGCTCGCGCGATGCGCACGAGCCGCCCGCGATCCGCTACAACTATCTCGCGACCGAGAACGACCGGCGCGTGATGGTCGACGGCGTCAAGGTCGTGCGCCGCATCGTCAATACGCCGCCGCTGCGCGACTATGTGACCGCGGAAGAGCTGCCGGGCGCCAGCATGCAGAGCGACGGCGACCTCCTCGCGTTCGTGCGCCAGTACGGCGAGACGGTATTTCATCCGACCTCGACCTGCAGCATGGGCCGCGTCGTCGACGAGCGCCTGCGGGTGCGCGGCATCGGCGCTCTGCGCGTCATCGATGCTTCGGTGATGCCCGCCGTGCCGTCGGGAAATATCAACGCGGCGGTGCTCGCCGTCGCCGAGAAAGGGGCCGACCTCGTCAAGGAGGACGCGTCCCTATAATCGACCGATGTGGGGAGCGCTCATCGCGTTGCTGCTGATCGTGCTCGGCGCGCTGCTCTGGGCCGATAGCCTGAAGGCACGCGAGCGGGCGGTGCGCGCCGGGCGCTCGGCCTGCGAGCGCTACCAGCTCCAGTTCCTCGACGACACGGTCGCGTTCGCGCGCATGCGCCTTGCGCGCGACGAAGGCGGGCAGCTCAAGATCGCGCGCACGTACACGTTCGAGTTCTCCGACACCGGTAACAATCGCCGCCATGGCGCGATCGTCATGCTCGGCGCGGAGGTCGCCGACATGCATCTGGAACCGTACCGGATGCAATGAGCGAGTCCTGGCTTACGGGCACGGTGATCGAGAACCGCCCCTGGACCGACACGCTCTTCTCGCTGCGCGTGCAGGGGGCGGCGCTCAGTTTCCAGGCGGGGCAGTTCGTGCGCATCGCGCTCGACATCGACGGCCAGCGCGTGGCGCGTGCCTTCTCCTTCGTCAACCCGCCGCACGATCCGGTGCTCGAGTTCTACGGCGTGATCGTGCCGGAAGGGCCGCTGTCGCCGCGGCTGGCAAAACTGAACGCCGGGGACGCGCTCTACGTGGCGCATAACCCCGCGGGCTTTCTTGTCCTCTCGGAGGTGCCGGACGCCGAGACGCTGTGGCTCGTCTCGACCGGCACCGGGCTCGCGCCCTTCGTTTCCATATTGCGCACCGAGACGCCATGGCGGCGCTTTCGCAATGTGGTGGTGGTGCACGCCGCAAGGTACGCGCGCGAGCTCACGTATCGCGACGTCATCGGGCAGACGAAGGCGCGCTACGTCAGCTTCGTCAGCCGCGAGAACGCGGCCGGCTCGCTCGCCGGCCGCATTCCGGCCGCCATCGCCGATGGGCGCCTCGAGCGGGCGGCGGGTCTCAGGCTCGCGCCGGAAGCGGCGCATGTGATGCTTTGCGGCAATCCGCAGATGCTGCGCGACGCGACGGCGGCGCTCGTCGCGCGCGGCATGCGCAAGCACCGGCGCCGCACGCCCGGCCACATCACGGTCGAGAGCTTCTGGTAAAGCTCGCTTCCCTATTTTTGCTCGTGCTGGCGCTCACGGGCTGCAGTACGACGCGCCTCGCCTACGACCACGCCGACATCTACCTGCATTGGCGCGCCACGCATTACGTCGAGCTCGACGATGCGGGACGCGCGGAGCTCGATCAGCGCATCGGCGCGTTTCTCGCGTGGCATCGTTCACAGGCGCTGCCGAAGTATGCGCAGTTGCTCGACGAAGCGAGGCGCCGTTTCGAGCGGCGGCTGCAACCGGCGGACTTGGTTTGGGGGTACGATTCCATCATCGCGCAGGCGCGCGAGGGATTGCGCGCAGCCGCCGAGCGCATCGCGCCGCTGCTCGATCGCTTGACGGCGCAGCAGATCGCGCAGCTCGAGCAGCGCCTGGCGGAAGACAACCGCAGGTTCGCGAGGGAGAACCTGCGCGGCGGCGAGCGGGAGCGCCGCCGGCGGCGTACCGAGCGCAACGTCGAGCGACTGGAGGACTGGGTGGGGAAACTGTCCCGAGCGCAGGTAGAGCGCGTAGCACAGTACTCGGAGCGCTCGCCGCTGCTCGATGAGCTGCGCGAGCGCGATCACAAGCGCCTGCAGGTCGACTTCCTCGCCATCCTGCGTGGGCGCGAAGCGAAGAAACGCCTGCCCGATTACGCCGCCAACTGGGAACGCGGACGCGAGAGCGCCTACGTGACGGCGCTCGAAGCGGCGCGCCGCGAATACTTCGCGATGGCGCTCGACATCGAGCGCAGCCTCACGCCCGAGCAGCGGGGCCGCGCCAGCGCCGAGCTCAGCCGCTACGCCGAAGATTTCCGCGCGCTCGCGCGCGCGGCGCGATGAGCGAGCCCGCGTCGCGCCGCGATCCGGGGGAAGCCGTCGCCGGCCTGCGCCGCGACCCCGACGGTCCGGCTCCTGCGGCGCGCGCGAACTATAGCCAGCTCGAGTACGAGGCGCTGCTTGCCAATGCCTCGATCGGCATTGCGTTCACGCGCGAGCGGCGCTTCGTCCTCACGAACCCGAAGTTCGCCGAGATGTTCGGCTATGGCGCCCACGAGCTCGTCGGGCAGGCAGGAGACATCGTCTATCCGAGCCGCGAGAGCTACGCCGCGCTCGCGCAGATCGCCGTGCCGACGCTTTCGGCGGGCCGCCAGCTCGACCTCGAGTGGGAGATGCGCCGCAAGGACGGCTCGACCGTTCTTTGCCGCCTGATCGCCAAGGCCATCGACCCGCTGAACACGCAAAGTGGGACTGTCTGGATCGTCGAGGACATCACCGAGCGGCGCCGCCAGGCCGACGAGGTCGCGCGCCTGCTGCGCGAACAGCAGGCGATCCTCGGCACCGCCTCGATCGGCATCGTCTTCGTCAAGGACCGCCGCATCGTGCGCTGCAACCGGCGCTACGAGGAGATGTACGGCTACGCGCCGGGCGAGATGGACGGGCAGCCGACGAGCATTCTTTATCCGGGGCGAGCCGGCTACGAGCAGAAAGGGGACGTCTACGAGACCCTTGCGCGCGGCGAGACCTCGCGCCGCGTCGAGCTGCGCCGGCGCAAGGATGGCAGCACGTTCTGGAATCGGGCCGACGGCCGCGCGGTCGACGCGCAGGATCCGCACAAGGGCTCGGTGTGGATCGTCGAGGACATCACCGAGGCGCGCCGCGCCGAGGAGGAGCTCCAGCGCGTGCTCGCCGAGCAGCAGGCCCTCCTCAACAACGTCGTCGTCGGCATCCAGTTCACGCGTGAGCGCAAGACCGTGCGCTGCAACCGGCGCTTCGAGGAGATGTTCGGCTATGCGCCGGGCACGGCGGTCGGCGCGCCGACGCGCGACTGCTACTTCACCGACCAGGAATACGACGAGGTCGCCGCCACTTACGCCGAGCTCGACCAGGGCCGCACGCATGCGCGCGAGGCCTGGGTGCGTCGCCAGGACGGCTCCGGATTCTGGTGCCGCATCAGCGGCAGGGCGGTCTCGGCCGGCGACGCGGCGAAAGGCTACGTCTGGCTGCTGGAAGACATCAGCGAGCGCAAGCGCGCCGACTACGCGTTGCACCGCCTGCTGCGCGAGCAGGACGCGCTCCTCGAGAATGCGCTCGCCGGCATCATCTTCGTGAAAGAGCGGCGCATCGTGCGCTGCAACCGCCGCTTCGAGGAGATCTTCGGCTACGCGCCGGGCGAGCTTCTCGACCAGTCGACGCGCTTCATGTTCAGGAGCGACGCCGAGTTCGAGGCGGGCGGTGAGGGCGTCTACGAGGCCGTCTGGCGCGGGCAGACGCAGCAGCTGCGCCGCGAGCACGTCAAGAAGGACGGCAGCCTCATCTGGTGCTCGATCAGCGGCCGTGCCGTGCAGCCGGGCGATGCGACGCAGGGCTCGGTGTGGCTCTTCGAGGACATCACGCGCCAGCACGAGGCGGAGCAGAAGATCGAGCGGGCGCTCGCCGAGCAGGAGCTGATCCTCGACAACGCGACGGTCGGTATCGCGTTCGTGCGCGACCGCACGATCCAGCGCTGCAACCGCTTCCTCGAGGAGATGGTGGGCGCCGGGCCGGGCGAGCTCGTCGGCGAGAGCTCCGGGATCCTCTTCGCCGAGCGCGAGGACTGGCTGCGCGCGGGCTCGCTCGCTTACATGACGACCGCGCCGGGCGAGACCCACGATGCGGAGTGGCGCTTCAAGCGCCGCGACGGCACGGATTTCCGCTGCCGCACGCGCGGCCGGCGCATCGACGTCGGCGAGGAAATCCAGGAATGGATCTGGAGCTTCGAGGACGTGACGCTCGAGCGCGAGGCGGACCAGCGGCTGCAGCGCGCCCTCGCCGAGCAGGAACTCATCCTCGACAACGCGACGGTCGGCATCTCGTTCGTGCGCAACCGCACCTACCAGCGCTGCAACCGGCGCTTCGAGCAGATGTTCGGCTACGGGCCGGGCGAGCTCATCGGCCAGAGCACGCGCGGCATCTACGTCTCGCCCGAGGACCACGAGCGCGACGCCGCCTGGTACGACGAGATGCGCGAGGGACGGGCGGTCACCGCCGAGCGCCAGTACCGGCGCAAGGACGGCAGCCTCTTCTGGTGCAAGCTCGTCGGCAAGGCGATCGACCCGGCGCATCCGCGTGCCGGCTCGATCTGGATCTATGACGACGTGACCTCCGAGCACGAGGCGCGCGAATCGCTGCAGGCCTCGCGTGACGCCCTCGAGCGCGCCGTGGGCGAGCGCACGGCCGAGCTCGAGGAAGCGAAGGCGCGCGCCCAGCACCTTGCCGACCACGACGCGCTCACCGGGCTGCCCAACCGGCGCCTCCTCGAAGACCGGCTGCGCCAGGCGCTCGCCCTCAGCCACCGCAACCGCAAGCAGACGGCGGTGATGTTCATCGACCTCGACCGCTTCAAGCCGATCAACGATTCGCTCGGCCACGCGGTGGGCGATGTGCTGCTGCGCGAGGTGTCCCAGCGCCTGGTAAACCAGCTGCGCGAGGGCGACACCATCTGCCGCATCGGCGGCGACGAGTTCGTCGTCGTGCTGCCCGAGGTGAAGCGTTCCTCCGACGTCGCGCAGGTCGCGCAGAAGGTGATCGAGCAGGTCTCCTACCCGGTGACGATCGAGGAGCGCGAGCTTGCCGTCACGTGCACGATCGGCATCGCCATCTTCCCGGACGACGGCCGCGACGCCGAGACGCTGATCCGCAACGCCGATGCGGCGATGTACCACGCGAAGGAGCTCGGGCGCGCGAACTACCAGTTCTTCACCGAGCAGATGAACCAGGCCGCCTCGCGCCGCCTTGCGCTCGAGAGCGACCTGCGCCGCGCGCTCGGCCGCGACGAGCTGCGCGTGCATTACCAGCGCATCGTCGACGCGCAAAGCGGGCGCGTCACCGGGCACGAGGCGCTCGTGCGCTGGCAGCATCCGGAGCGCGGCCTCGTACCGCCCGCGGAATTCATCCAGATCGCGGAGGAGTCGGGGCTCATCCTGCGCATCGGGGAATGGGTGCTGCGCGAGGCCTGCCGGTGGGGCGTGTTCATCGGCACGGAGCGCGGCCTGCAGGTGGCCGTCAACCTCTCGCCGCGGCAGTTCAACGATCCCAAGCTCGCGCAGATGGTCGCGCAGGCGCTCAAGGAGACCGGGCTGCCGCCGCGGCTCCTCGAGCTCGAGATCACCGAGACGCTCGCCATGCAGCACACCGACGTGACCCTCACCACGCTCAAGCGCTTGAAGAAGCTCGGCGTGTCGATCGCCATCGACGACTTCGGCACCGGCTACTCCAGCCTCGCGTACCTGCGCCGCTTCCCGGTCGACAAGATCAAGATCGACCGCATCTTCGTCGCCGACGCGCCGGATGACCGCGAGCAGGGGGCCATCGTCTCGGCGATCGTCGCGCTCGCCCACGCGCTCGACATCGAGGTGATCGGCGAAGGCGTGGAGAACGAGGCGCAGCAGGAGTTCCTGCGCCGCTGCGGCTGCGACTACATCCAGGGCTACCTCGTCGGCCGCCCGGCGGATGCCGACAGCGCGGCGAAGGATTACCTCTAAGCAAGGGTGATCGAATAGACCGGCGCAGGCTGTTCATCATCGCGCTCGCGCTTTCAGCGACGAACGCGGCGCACGCGCAGCGCCCTGCGACGACGCCAACCATCGGGGTTTTGTCGCCCTTCATCGATTCGGACGACCCTTTCCGCGGCGCTTTCGAGCGCCGCCTCAAAGACCTCGGCTACGTCCCCGGCCGCGACATCCGGCTCGAATATCGGCCTGCGCAGGGCGTCGCCGACAGGCTGCCACGGCTCGCGCAAGAGCTGGTCGCGCTCAATGTGGACACGATCGTGACGACGAGCGCGCTTGGCGCCCAGGCGGCGAAGCATGCGACCGCAACCATTCCTATCATCATTGCCGGCGTCGATGATGCGGTGGAGCAGGGATTCGTATCGAGCCTCGCCCGACCCGGAGCAAACATCACCGGCATTTCCTGGCTCAACACCGCGCTCAGCGCGAAACGAGTGCAGCTATTGAAGCAGGTGCTGCCGGCCACGACGCGTATCGGCTATCTGCGCGAGGCGGTCGCCGCCGCCTCTTCCCTCGGCGCCATCGAGGCGGCGAGCCGCAGCTTGGGCATGCGCGTGGTGGTGATCGAATTGCGCGGGTCCGACGAGATCGATAGCGCGTTTTCCGCAATGGTTGCCGAGGGTGCCCGCGCACTCATCGTGGATCAGGGGCCGATCCTCAACGCCCGCGAGCCGCAGCTTGTCGCCTTGGCGGCCCGGCACCGCCTGCCGACGATTTTTGCGAATCGCAGGGCGGTGGAGGCGGGAGCGTTGATGAGCTATGGACCAAACCTCGTGGCGCTGTATGCACGCGCGGCGGATTACGTGCAGCGCATCCTGAAAGGCGCGAAGCCCGGCTCTCTGCCGGTAGAACAGCCGACGAGCTTCGAACTGGTCGTCAACCTGAGGACAGCCCGTACGCTGGGCGTCAGCATCCCACAATCCGTGCTGGTTGGCGCCGACGACGTGATTCGTTAAAGCGCGCCTACTTCAGGAATATCACGGCGGGGACGCCTTCCTGGCTGATGTTCGCCTGAATCAACACGAGGGGCACGTCGCCCGGATTGGCCCACTGATGGACCAGGTCGTGGGGCTCGAAATGAACGATGCCGGCCGGTTTCTTTTCCGTATTGCCGCCGCTCGTGAACGTGCCGGTTCCCTCGAGGACGTAATACATCGCGGCGCCCGAGCGCCGATGCGGCGGATTCATCGGAAATCGGCTTGGGAAAGTCACGCGAACCAGACTGAATTCGTACGGGCCGGGCTGCAGATCGCGAAGCGGCGCCGTGCGGAATAACTCGACAACGTTTCCCGAGCCCGCATCGATGGCGCGGTCGAGTTCGCCGGTTGTCGCGAGAGCGAAATGCACCAACACCGCCGGGTCGGCTCCCGTCGCCCGGAGGGTGCTGCCAGGAGCGATAAGGCTGCCTTCGCCTTTCGCGAGCTGCCGCCGATCCGCCCCGCTCTCGATCTCGAGAGACCCGGCCAGCAGCAACGCCATGCCGACGGGTCCCCTGGGGTATGCGACAGTTTGCTTGGCTGCTAGGGTGATTCGCCGCACCACGAAAGAGCGCGGCGCATCCACGACACTGGGCAAGCGGGCACTCGCGAGCACTGCGCGAACCGTTGCCGCCGGCTGTGATGGCGCGGAGGCCGGAAAAACAAGCCAGGTCAACAGAAAAACGACGAGGGCAGTGACGCGCATGCGGCGAGGCCTCATCTCTAGATGGACTTGGCGTGCTTCTCTTTGAGAATCGTTTCGATGGTTTTGATGTTGAACTCCACGCCGAGCATGTTGGGATTCACCTCGAGCGCCTTGCGGTACCAGGCGAGCGCCTCCTCGTAGCGCTCGAGCGCCGTATAGATCTGTCCGAGCCCCGAGAGCGCGCCGAAATGGCGCGGGTTGCGCTTGAGCACCTCGGCGCAGTCGGCGATCGATTTGTCGTAGTCGCCGGCGAGGTAATACACCGTCGCGCGCTTGTTCCAGCCCTCGGCGAAATCAGGCCTGCGCTTCACCACCTCGCCGAACGTGGCGATCGCCGCGGCGTACGCCTGCGCCTGCATCTCGGCCACGCCGCGCGCCATCAGGGCATCGAGCGCGGCGTCGCCCGAGCGGCTCCAGAGAGCCCACAGCGCCTGCTCCGCGTAGTCGCGCACGAGCCCGCTCTCGTCGCGCAGACGCTCGTCGAGGAGCGGCGCATCCGTCATGCGGCCGTAGTTCGCGAGCCAGACGATCGCTTCCAGCCGGTCCGTCGTCTGCGCGCTCGCCAGCGCGGCAAGCGCCTGACTGCGCGATTTCGGCGGCTCGGGGAATGCGCTCGCGCTCCACGCTGTTAGCGCCAGCGCAAGGAGTACGATCCGACATCTGCAAAGGGAGAGCACCATGAACCTGAAAGCCGCCGCGGCCATCTTAACGCTTCTCGTCTGCGCCCATGCCGCGCTCGCCGCCGACTCGACGCCGACCACCATGCGCTCCGATCCCGTCATGGAGCGCTACAACGCCGCTGCCGAGCATCAGGACTGGAAGAGCGCGGCCGGCGTGATGAAGGAGGCGCTCGACAAGGATTCCGCCAACGCCGACTACCACAACCTCTACGCCTATTCGCTCCGCCGCAGCGGCACGCCCGACATGGACGTCGTCTTCAAGCACTACAACGAGGCGCTGCGCATCGATCCCAAGCACCGCGGCGCGCACGAATATCTCGGCGAGGCCTATCTCCTGGTCGGCAACGTCGCCAAGGCGAAGGAGCACCTGAGCGCGCTCAACAAGCTCTGCTTCTTCGGCTGCAGCGAGTACGACGGTCTTAAGAAGGCGATCGGCGAGTTCGAGACGAAGACCGTCAAGCAGTAAAGCTAGCGCGCCAGGCGTGCAAGCACCTTGGCGTAGTAGGCGCTCTCGATCGTCGTGCGCAACAAAGCGAGCTTCTTCACGGCCTTGGCGTGCGTCGCGGCATCGGGGTCGTCGCGCTGCAGCAGCCGCTCGAGCTGCGAGATCTCGCGCAGCGCATCAACCTCCGGCGGCACATAGCCCGCGTTCTTGAGGATGCGATACGCAAGGCGCAGCTCCTCGGGCACGAGCGGATCGTCGTCGAGCTCGAGCGGCCGGCCGGTGCCGGGCAGGTCGTCGAGCTCGCCCCGGGCGATTGCTTCCTCGATGCGCCGCTCGGCGACGAAGAACATCAGTACCCGATCGCCGCGCCATCGCTGCGCGGGTCGTGGCCGCCGGCGCGGATGCCGCTTGCGGGATCGATGGTGATGCCGTGGGCATGCCCGGCGAGCTCGTTCCAGTCGCCCCAGCGATCGAGCGGATGGCCGCGCCGCGCGAGCTCCTCGATCGTCTCCTTCGGATAGCGCGCCTCGATATGGAGCGTGTCGCGCGCCTCGCCGAGCGCGAAGCGGCCCGATAGCCAGCGCGGCATGGCGAGCGCCTCCTGGATGTCGCGCCCGTAGTTGATCATCGCCACGTAGGCCTGCAGGTGAATCTGCGGCTGGCCGTCGGCGCCCATGCAGCCGAGCACAGCCCACAGCTTTTCGTTCTTGAGCGCGAGGGATGCAATCAGCGTATGCAGCGGCACCTTGCCGGGCTCGAGACGATTGGGATGCGCCGGATCGAGCGAAAAGTACGCGCCGCGGTTCTGCAGCACCACGCCGGTGGCCGGATCGGTGACGCAGGCGCCGAACACGCCATAGAGGCTGAAGATCAGCGACGCCGCGTTGCCCTGCGCATCGACGGCTGCGACAGAGACCGTGTCGCCGCGCAGGCCGCCGGCGGAGGGCACCCTGTCCCAGGGCAGGGCGCGCGCCGGATCGATAAGCGCCCGGCGCTCATCGGCGTGCGATTTGGAAACGAGGCGCTCGAGCGGGACCTCGGCGTAGCGCGGATCGGCGAGCGAGCGGTCTCGGTCGTGATAGGCGATCTGCTTCGCCTGCACGAGCAGATGCACGTGGTCCGCGCCGAGGAACGGGCCAAGCTCGATCGGCTCGAGCAGGTTGAGCATCTCGAGCACGGTGAAGCCCTGCGTCGGCGCAGGCGTCTCGTAGATCGTCACGCCGCGGTACGTGCCGGCAATGGGCTCGCCCCATTCGGCGCGCTGCGCGGCGAAGTCCGGTTTGCGAAAAAAGCCGCCGCGCTCAGCCGAGAAACGCTCGAGCGCATTCGCCACGTCGCCGCTGTAGAAGCCCGCGCGGCCCTGCCGCGCGATCGCTTCCAGGGTGCGCGCGAGCGCTGCATTGCTGAGCCGGGTACCCGCGGCCGGTGCCTTGCCGCCCGGCAGGAAAAGCGCCGCCGATGCCGCGTCCTGGGCGAGCTCGGGCGCCGTCTGCGCGATCCAGCGCGCAAGGCGCGCGGTGACCGGATAGCCGTCGCGCGCGTAGGCGATGGCATCGGCCAGGCAGCGGGCGAGCGGCAGCCGGCCGAGGCGCGCGTGCGCCTCGCAGAAACTCGCTACCGCGCCGGGCGTGGTGAGCGTGGCCGGCAGAATGCCGCGGAACGGGATCTCGCGCTGGCCGGCGAAGCGCTCGAGCGTCGCCGACGCCGCGGCGCGCCCGCCGCCGCCGAGGTACGCGACGCGCTTGCGCGCCGCCTCGTAGATGAGCCAGAAGGCATCGCCACCGATGCCGCACATGTGCGGATAAATCACGCCAAGCGCGGCTGCCGCGGCGATCGCGGCGTCGACCGCCGAGCCGCCGCCCCGCAGCGCGTCGACGCCGGCTGCGGACGCGAGCGAATGCGGGCATGCCACCATGCCGCGCGGCGCGAGCGTCGGCGTCGCGATTATTTGAGCTTCTTCCTCGCGAGCGCTGTCCCGGCGACGAGCGCCCGCAGCTTGGCGAGCGCGATGTCGCGGTCCATCGGCGCCATGCCGCAGTTCGTGCAGGGATAGAGCCGCCGCGGCGGTACGTACTTGGCCGCCCTCTGGATGACCTCTGCCACCTCGGCAGGCGTCTCAACCGTGTCGCTCGCGACATCGATGACGCCGACCAGCACGTCCTTGCCCTTCAGCAGCTTGAGGAGCTCGAGCGGCACCTTCGAATGAATGCACTCGAGCGAGACCTGGTCGATCTTGCTCTTGGCGAGCGCCGGAAAGATCTCCTCGTACTGGCGCCACTCGCCGCCGAGCGTGCCCTTCCAGGCGATGTTCGCCTGGATGCCGTAGCCGTAGCAGATGTGCACGCAGGTCGTGCATCTGAGTCCGCGCGCCGAGCGCTCGAGCGCCGACACGCCCCATTGCTTCACCGCGTCCATGTACACGTTGAAGGCAGGCTCGTCGAACTGGATGACGTCGACGCCATCCTTCTCCAGCGCGCGCGCTTCCTGGTTGAGCAGCTCGGCGAACGCCATGGCGAGCTTCACCTTGTCGCCGTAATGCTCGTCCGCGATCGTGTCGACGATGGTCATCGGCCCGGGCATCGTGATCTTTAGACTGCGCTTGGTATGTGCGCGCGCGAGGCTCGACTCGACCTGATGCACCCGGCCTTTGAGCCTGAGCGGCCCGGTGACCACCGGCACCATCGCCTCGTAGCGGTTGTTGCGGATGCCCATCTTCACCTTGCGCCCGAAGTCGATGCCCTCGACGTACTCGAGGAAGCCGTGCACGAAGTGCTGGCGCGACTGCTCGCCGTCGCTGACGATGTCCAGGCCGGCATCTTCCTGCGCCTTGAGCCACAGCAGCGTCGCATCCTGCTTCGCCTGCGCGAGCTCCTCGCCCGCAAGGCGCCACGCTGGCCAGAGCTTGTTCGGCTCGGCGAGCCAGGCGGGCTTGGGCAGGCTTCCCGCAATCGTCGTCTTCAGCATCGGTTTCTCTCCTGCGGCTATTATCTTCAGAGCGGGGTGTCGCCAATCGGCGACGGCTGCGATTTTGCCGCCTATCGTTCATAATGCGACAGGTCTGAGGGAGGAATTCTGACAATGGTGTTTTGCAGCACGCTGGGCGCGCTTGCGTCCTTCCTGATGGGCATCATCGATCCGCGCATCGTCAACAAGGCCGGCCCCGACTGGCTCTGGATGGGCGGTCGCGACGATGTGATCCGCAGCCTCTACTTCAAGCCGAACGGCGCGTTCCGCCGCTACGGCTTCGTCGCGTTGATGCTCACGCTTGCCGCCGGCTCGGCGGCGCTCCTCTGGCTCGGCGGGCGCCTCTAGAGGTTGCTTAGGCCGGCGCCTGGCACTGCGGCGCAGTTCTTTTGCAAAGTGTGCGGAATGAAGTCATCCTATGTATCGCGGTCGCAGGCGGCCGCTACAGGGAGGACAACATGGGCAGACTGATCATTGCGGCACTGGTGTTGGGGCTGTCGGGGACGGCTTGGGCGCAGAAGAAGGACTGCACCGAGCTCAAGAGCGAGATCGAGGCCAAGATCAAGAAGAACGGCGTCGAAAGCTTCACGCTCGATATCGTCGACAAGGACGCGCAGTCCGACGGCAAGGTCGTCGGCACCTGCGACGGCGGCAGCAAGAAAATCGTCTACAAGCGCGGCTAAGGCCGCGCCGGACAAAAGGGGTCAGAGCAATTTTCCGGCAGCGGGCAATTGCTCTGACCCCTTTTTCTCTTAAAGCATCATGCCCAAGCGGCTGATCGTCGGTATTACGGGCGCGACCGGGGCGGTTTACGGCCTCGCGCTGCTGCGCGCGCTCAAGGAGGCGAGCGACTGGGAGAGCCATCTCGTGCTCACCGATGCGGGCGTGCTCAACGTCTGGCACGAGCACAAGATGAAGCGCCGGGAGGTCGAGCGCCTCGCCGACTTCGCCTACCACCCGAAGGACATCGCCGCGACCATCGCGAGCGGCTCCTTCGTCACCGAGGGCATGGTGATCGCGCCCTGCTCGATGAAGACCCTCGCCGCCGTGGCGCACGCGCACGCCGATGATCTCGTTTCGCGCGCCGCCGATGTGGTGCTCAAGGAGCGCCGCCGTCTCGTCCTCGTCCCGCGCGAGACGCCGCTCAACCTCGCCCACCTGCGCAACATGGTGGCGGTGACCGAGATGGGCGGCATCATCATGCCGCCCATGCCCGCCTTTTACGCGATGCCCAAGACCATCGACGACCTCGTCGCGCACACGGTGGGCCGTATGCTCGACCTCTTCGGCGTGCCCTCGGCGAAGGTCAAGCGCTGGCAAGGGCTCAAAGGAACTCCCGCAGCGCCTGATTGAACTTCTCCGGCTGCTCGACGTTCGCGATGTGGGCCGCCTGGGCAATCGAGACGAACTTCGCTGCGGGGACGTGTTCGCCGATGTACTGGGTACCGGCGGCCGCGGGGTCCGCTTCACCGGTGATCGCGAGCACGGGGACCTTGATGTCTTTCAGGCGCGCCGTCGTATTGAGCTTCATGATCGCCTGTCCGCAGCCGACGTAGCCGTTCACCGGCGTGTTGGCGATGAGCTCGGCAATCTTCTTCGCCGGCGGGCTCTCGCGGAACGCCGGCGTGAACCAGCGCTCCATCGTCGAGGGCACGAGCGCCTTCATGCCTTGCGTCTGCGCGATGCGGATGCGCTCTTCCCATTGCTTGATCGCCTCCGGCGGCTGCATGTGGCCGGTGTCGGCGAGCACCATGCGCTCGAAGCGCTTCGCCTCCTCCAGCGCGAGGTGCTGTCCGATCATGCCGCCGATCGACAGGCCGATGAACTTGCAGCGCTCGATCTTCAGCTCCCGCATGAGCCCTAGGGCGTCGTCGGCAAGCATCTCGAGCGTGTAAGGGCCTTTAGGCGCCGCGCTTTGCCCGTGGCCGCGCATGTCGTAATTGAGAATCCGGTAGCGGTCCTTGAACGCCGACACTGTGGGGTCCCACATGCGCACCGTGCAGGCGAGGGAGTGGCTGAGAACCAGCCAGGGCGCGCCTTCCTTGCCGCTCACTTCGTAATAGAGCTCGCTGCCGTTCACTTTTGCTTTCATGCATCCTCCACGATGAGGGGAATCAACATTTCATCCTCGTGCGTGCCGCCGTGGTTGCCGATATGCAGCCAGCGCGGCTCGCCGGGCGTCCAGTCCTTGATGGTGTAGCGGCTGCGCATCATGAGCGCGACATCGCCGATGCGCTCCTGAAGGCGCGGATGCGGCTCGCCCGGGCCGAGCCATCCGTGCTGCACGAGCTCCCGGCTCGGCATGACGTCCGCTCGATCGCCGAGCCAGTCCCGCGCCCGCTCGGCGAACTCGGCGGGCGAATGGACGTGGCAATAAGCGATGCGGCGCTCGCCGCACAATGGAAATCTCAGGTAAGGGAAGAGCGCCTGCGGCAGCTCGAGCGACTCCTCGGGCGCGACGTCGATGAAGCCGTGGTCCGCGGTAGCGATGACGATGCTCTCGCTGCCGGCGAGTCGCTGCAGCAAACTGCCGAAGGCCTCGTCGATGATCGCGAGCTCCTTCGCCGCCTGCGCGCTTTCGCAGCCGTGGCGATGCGAGCTCGCGTCGTAGTGCGGCCAGTACGCATAGATGAACTTGCGCTCGGAGCCGCTCTTCACCGCGGCCTCGATCTTTGCCACGAACTCGTCTGCATTCGCGTAGGCCATGCGCTCCGCGCCGCGGCAATGCACGCGGTTGTAGTGCGAGTCGACGATGTCGCGATAGGTAACCACAACGGACTTTACCGGCAGCGAAGCGAATAGCGGCGCTACATCGTAGATCGCCTCGGCCTCGATGCCGCGCTCGCTGAGCGAAGCCATGTCGCCGCGGCTGCGAAAAGGCAGCGCCGCAGACACGCATCCCGCCTGCCCGAAATAAGTGAACCAGCCGGTGAGCCCATGCTCGAGCGGCGTGCAGGCCGTATATGACGTCGTGATCGCCGATGCGGTGGTCGATGGAAACACGGAAGTGAGCGCCGTGCGCCGACGCCGAGCAAGTTCGCTGCCTGCGCCGCGCCGGCGCAGATAGTTGTCGCCGAGGCCGTCGATGATGACGAGCACGATGTTGCGCACACGCGCTTCGAGGTGCAGATCTTTGAGCAACGGATGCCGCGGTTTTCCACCGCGCGCCGCGACGATCGACGCGACCAGATTGACGAGGCTGCCGCCCGCGTAGTCGGGTCGCATGCGCGGATTTTAGGGGTAGAATTCCCCATCCCCTCGAGAGGCTTTCGCCATGCGGCACGAAGTGCATCTCCACGCCGATATTCCGATACTCGAAGGCGTCTCACGGCGCCAGATCGAGCAGGCGCTCGCGCCGCTGCTCGAATACCTCGATGCCGACGGGCTCGCCGACGTGAAGAGCCTTGAGCAGGACGAGCCCGGCTTCAAGTACGACGAGAAGGAGCTGATCCTCTACGTCTGCTGGACGGGCGAAGTGGGGCGCAGCTTCGATGGCGCGCTCGACGCGGCGCTTGAAGCGCTCGGCCCTTACTGCTACGAAGCGGTGGAGATCGATCTCACGGTCTACCACGAGAACGGCGAGCAGGAATCGAAGCTTCTCTTCGCCGGTCCTACCGCGCAGGCGATCCACGAGGCGCAGCGCCGCTGCATGCTCGAGGACATCGCCGCGATCCTTGCGCGCCAGTTCGCGAAGCAGGACGTCGCGCAGGTCACGGCGCTCGTCAACGAGCTCTTCGACCGCGACTGGAAGGAAAAGGCGACGCAGCAGAAGAAGCCCGAGCGCGCGTTCGAGAGCTACACGCGCCCGTCGCGCAAGAACCTGCACTGACCTCGCATGGCCGGGCCGAAATATCCCGGCTTTGACACGCTCGCGCTGCACGCCGGCCAGTCGCCCGATCCGGCGACCGGCAGCCGCGCGGTGCCGATCTACCAGACCACGTCGTACGTGTTCCGCGATACGGAGCACGCGGCCTCGCTCTTCAACATGGAGCGCGCCGGCCACGTGTACTCGCGCATCTCGAATCCGACGGTCGCCGTGCTCGAGGAGCGCATCGCCGCCCTCGAAGGCGGGGTAGGCGCGATCGCGACCGCTTCGGGCCAGGCGGCGCTGCACCTCGCCATCGCGACGCTCATGGATGCGGGCAGCCACATCGTCGCGTCCGCCTCGCTCTACGGCGGCTCGCACAATCTGCTCGCCTACACGCTGAAGCGCTTCGGCATCGACACGACCTTCGTCGCGCCGCGCAATCTCGACGACTGGAAACGCGCCATTCGGCCGAACACGCGGCTGCTTTTCGGCGAGACGCTCGGCAACCCGGGCCTCGATGTGCTCGACATTCCGGCGCTCGCGGACATGGCGCACGGCGCCAAGGTGCCGCTGCTCGTCGATGCGACCTTCACGACGCCGTATTTGATGAAGCCCTTTGCGCTTGGCGCCGATCTTCTCTACCACTCGGCGACCAAGTTCCTCGGCGGTCATGGCACGGCGATCGGCGGCGTGCTCGTCGATTCCGGCCGGTTCGACTGGGAGGCGTCCGGCAAGTTCGGCACGCTCACCGAGGCGTACGCCGGCTTCCACAACATGGACTTCGAGGAGGAATCGGGCACGCGCGCCTTCCTTCTGCGCGCGCGCCGCGAGGGGCTGCGCGATTTCGGCGCCTGCATGGCGCCGATGACCGCGTTCCAGATCCTCCAGGGCGTCGAGACGCTGCACTTGCGCATGCCGCGACACGTCGAAAGTACGCGCAAGGTGGTGCAGTTCCTCGCCGCGCATGCGGCGGTGGCCAGGGTGATCTATCCGGAGCTACCGGAACATCCGGATCATGCGCTTGCGAAAAAGCTGCTGCCGCTCGGCGCGGGGGCGGTGTTCTCCTTCGAGGTGAAAGGCGGCCGGCCGGCGGGCAAAGCGTTCATCGAGTCGCTGCGCATCTTCTCGCACCTCGCGAACGTCGGCGACGCCAAATCGCTCGTCATCCATCCCGCGACGACGACGCACTACCGCATGAGCGATGCCGATTTGCAGAAAGCGGGGATTACCGCGGGCACCGTGCGCCTGTCGATCGGGCTGGAGGATGCGCAGGACCTGATCGACGACCTCGATCGCGCGCTCAAGGTGTCGCAGAAGTGAGGCTGCGCGTCGACGGCAAAGCCGTCTTCGCCTACACCGCGAACCACGAGCTCGATGCAAAAAAGCGCAGCGTGGTCTTCATCCACGGCGCCGGGCTGGATCATTCCTGGTTTGGGCTGCAAAGCCGCTATTTCGGCTATCACGGCTGGAACGTCCTCGCGCTCGATCTGCCCGGCCACGGCCGCTCGGAAGGGCCGCCGCTCCCGAGCATCGGCGCGATGGCCGACTGGGTTGCGGGCGTGCTCGATGCCGCCGAGATCGGCAAGGCGGCGCTCGTCGGCCACTCGATGGGCACGCTCGTCGCCGTCGAATGCGCCGCGCGCCACGCGGGCCGCGTCGAGCGCATCGCGCTCATCGCGACCGCCTACCCGATGAAGGTCGCCGAGGCGTTCCTCGAGGCGGCGAAGCGCAACGACTACAGCGCCTTCGACATGCACACCATCTGGGGTCACGCGCCGCAGGTGCCGCTCGGCGGCAACCCGAATCCGGGCATGTGGATGTATGGCGATACCCAGGCACGCCTCGAGCGCCTTGCGCCGGGCGTCCTGCACGCCGATCTCAAGGCGTCCAACGACTACGCGCTGGCCGGCGCGGTGAAGTGCCCGGCACTCTTCATCCTCGGCAGGCGCGACGTGATGACGCCGCCGCGCGCGGCGAGGACGCTGCAGGAGCAGATTCCGAGCGCTCAGACGGTCGTGATCGATTTCTCCGGCCATTCGCTGATGGCGGAGGCGCCGGACGCGACGCTCGACGCGCTGATCGGCTTCCTCCGCTAGACTGCCGCAGGAGGAGGGATCCGTGCGATTCATACTGTGGCTCGCGGCCGCGGCTCTGCCGCTCGTTTGCGCCGCGCAGGCGTACCCATCGAAGCCGGTGAAGATCATCGTGCCCGCGCAGCCCGGCGGCGGTCTCGATCTCGTCGGCCGCACGATCGGCGACCAGCTCTCGCGCGCTCTCGACCAGTCGTTCGTCATCGAGAACACCGGCGGCGCCGGCGGCACCATCGCCGCGATGGCGACGGCCCGCGCCGCACCCGACGGCTACACCCTGATGGTGGGTTACGTCGGCACGCATGGGACCAATCCTGCCGTGCGCAAGCTGCAGTACGACGCGCTGCGTGATTTCACGCCGATCGCCATGGTCGGCGGGACGCCGAACGTGCTGGTCGTGGCGCCCTCGCTGCCGGTCAGCGATCTCGCGGGTTTCATCGCGTACGCGAAACAAAATCCGAAGCTCAACTACGGCACCGGCGGCATCGGCCTTCTCAATCATCTCGCGCTCGTGCAGTTCACCGCCGCGGCCGGCCTCGACGTTCCGGCCTACGTGCACTACAAGGGCATCGGCCCAGCGATCACCGACATGCTCGGCGGCCAGATCCACGTGCTGTTTCCGGGTCTCGCCGCGGCGCTGCCCCACATCCGCGCAGGCAAGCTCAAGCCGCTCGCCATCACCGGGCTGCGCCGCAACCCGTTGCAGCCCGACCTTCCCACCTTCGAAGAGCTGGGCTACAAAGGCTTCGACGGCGTGCAGTGGTACGGCATCGTCGGCCCGGCGAAGCTGCCGCCGGAGATCACGAAGCGGCTCAATACCGAAATCAACAAGGCGCTCGCCGCGCCGGCGCTGCGCGAGCGGCTCGCCGGCGAGGCGCTCGAGCCCATGCCGATGACGCCCGAGCAGTTCGGCGACTTCATCCGCGCGGACATCGCGCGCTGGAGCGCGCTCGCGCGCGAGCGGCACATCTCCCTCGACTAGGCGCGGAACGCGACGAGGCTGATCTCGCCGTCGAAGGCGCGGCGCGCGAAGGCGAGGAAGCGCTCCGCCTGCGCGCCGGTCCAGCCGCCGTGCGCGCAGTTCAGAGCGAATTTCTCCTCGATGTCCGCACGGCTCAGCGGTTCGTGGGCACCGCCGCGCATGTGCGCCTGGCGCTCCTCGAGCACACGGCCGTCGCGCAGGCGCACGCGCACATGGCCGGTGAATTGGTCGGGATACGGATTGTCCGCATCGATCTCGTAGCGCACCCTCGCTGCGAGCTGTATGAGCTGCGCATCGCGCACGCGCGCCTCGGTGAAAGCATCCAGGCCGGCATGGCCGAGCACGAACCCGGCGGCGATGCAGTAAGGCTGGCTGAACTTTGCCGCATACGCGTTCGGCGGACGCTGCTTGTCGGCGAGCGGCTCCCAGAGGCGATGCACGGTGCCTTCCGCCGCCTCGCACACGACCTCGGCGACCTCGCGCACGTCGATCTTCTGTGCAAGGCGGCGCGCGCAATCGACGTACGGCTGCGTCATCGTGCCGCACGCATAAGGCTTGAACGCGATGGCGTTCGCCAGCCAGCGCTCGCCGAACCCGTCAAGCAGCTTGGCCCAGTCGCTCGGCGCCGTGTGGGCAAACGCCTGGTAGAAGCCGTGCGTGCCTTCGAGTACCGTGCGCGGACCCATAAAGCCCGAGCGCGCCAAGTCGGCCGCGCGTATACCCGCCTGCGCGGCCCAGCCCGGATGCAGCCGCTTGGTCCACGCGCCTTCGGCGAGATACTCGATGATGCCGCTCGCCATCGAGCCGACGATGCCCAAGCTGTTCACCACCTGGGGTGTGGGAAGACGCAATGCAGTCGCGACGCCGGCTGCCGCGCCGAGGGCGCCGAGCACCGCCGTCGGATGGAAGCCGGCCTTGTGGATGCGCTTCGGCGCCACGAGGCTCGCGCGGCACATGAGCTCCGCGCCCACCGCGATGCCGGCGAGCGCGTCGGCCCCTTGCAGGTGATTCCTTTCCGCCACGGCGAGCACCGCGGGCACGATCACGGCGCCCGCGTGCACCGGGCCGCCCTCGAAGGTGTCGTCGAAGTCCTCGCCGTGCGCGGCGGTGCCGTTGACGAAGGCAGCGCCGGCGGCATCGAGCGCGCGCTCGTGGCCGATCGCCGTGCACGCACCGCCGCCGTCCCAGCCGGCGAGCGCGGCGCGCACGTAGTCAGCGCCCCTTGCGGCGACGCAGAGGCCGGCGATGTCGATCAGGAGCTTCTGCGCCGTCTCGCGAAAGTCGCGCGATGCCCCGCGGGCGCGCTCGATGCGCGCGGCGAGCTGCTCGGCGATGGGCGAATTCGCGGTCAGGCCCGTAATTATTTCAGCAAGCGCGGGGTCGCGAGCGCTATCGCCCAGCCACCGAGCACGCCGACCGCGTCGGCAACCATGTCGAGCACCTCGAAAGATCGGTAGCCGAGCGCGCGCTGCACGAACTCGAGCGCGATGCCCATGGCGATGAAGCCGCCGGCGTAGGCGAGGCGCGTGCGCGTGCGCAGGTAGAGCTGGCCGAACCAGAACATCACGCCCGCGTAGGCGAGCACGTGTCCGACCTTGTCGCCGTGCTCGACCGAAATCTGCGGCGGGTTGTGCGTGACCGAGGCCCAGATGATGGCGGCGATGAATCCCCAGCCGACCGCCAGATATACCGCGCGCATGCCCGCATTCTAGAAGAGCGAGAATTGTCCGGGATTCGCGGCCGGCGGCCGGAAGAGCGTGCAGTCGAGCTGCGCGCGCCGGCGCCCCGCGCCGTGCTCGTTCAGGCGGTACTTCCGGCAGGCGATGTCGAAGCGCTTGGCGATGAGCTCGGCGAAGTTGCCGATGCCGCTCATGCGCGTGCCGAAGCGCGGATCGTTGTCGCGCCCGCCGCGCAGCTGCCGGATGATGCTCATCACGTGCTCGGCCCGCTCGGGATAGTGCGCGGCGAGCCATTCGCGAAAGAGATCCTTGAGCTCGTTCGGCAGCCGCATGATCACGTAGGCCGCTTCTTCGGCGCCGGCGGCCGAGGCCGCTTCGAGCACATGTTCCATTGTCTTGTCGTTCAGCGCCGGGATGAGCGCGGCGACCATGACGCCGCACGGCACCTTGGCGCTGGAAAGCGCGCGCAGGATGTCGAGCCTGCGCTGCGGGCTCGCTGCCCGCGGCTCGAGCTTGCGCGCAAGCTCGCGCTCGAGCGTGCCGATGGAGACGAAGACGCGCACCAGGTTCTTCTCCGCCATCGGCCCGAGGAGGTCGAGGTCGCGCTCGACGAGCGCGGATTTCGTCACCATCGTCACCGGATGGTTGGCCTCGGCGAGCACCTCGAGGATCTGGCGCGTGATGCGGAGCCTGCGCTCGATCGGCTGGTAGCAGTCGGTGTTTGCGCCGAGCGCGATCGCGCTCGGCTTGTAGCCGGGCTTGCGCAGCTCCTCGCGCAGCAGCTCGGCGGCGTTGGTCTTCGCGAAGAGCTTGGTTTCGAAGTCGAGTCCCGGCGAGAGCTCGAGGTAGGCATGGCTCGGGCGCGCGTAGCAATAGATGCAGCCGTGCTCGCAGCCGCGGTACGGATTGATCGAGGTATCGAAGCCGACGTCCGGCGAGTCGTTGTGCGAGAGGATCGAGCGCGCGCGCTCGATCGTCACCTGCGTCTCGAGCGGCCGCTCGTCCTTCTCGTCGGGCGTCCAGCCGTCGTCGAAGGGCTCGCGCGCCACGGTCTCAAAGCGTCCCTGGACGAACGAGCGCGCGCCGCGCATGAACGTGATTTCGCTTTTGCCGTCTTTCGCCATCGCACCGGCCCCTACAATCGGCCCAACGCCCATATTACGCCGGATACTGTATAAATGAACAGTAGTACGCGCCGCAACGTCGGCCTGCTCGCCGCCTGCCAGGCGATGCTCTTCACGAACAACTCGACGCTCGTCGCCATCAACGGGCTCGCGGGGCTCGCGCTCGCGCCCACGGCGGCGCTTGCGACCCTGCCGGTGACCTTCTGGGTGCTGGGCGGCGCGCTCGCCACCATGCCGGCGTCGCTGCACATGAAGCGCGTCGGCCGGCAGGCCGGCCTCACGAGTGGAACGTTCTGGGCCATCGCGGGGGCCATCGTCTGCGCCGCCGCAATCCAGGTGCAGAGCTTCTCGCTCCTTTGCCTGGGCACGCTCGTCTGGGGCGTCTATAACGCGTACGGCCAGTACTACCGCTTCGCGGTTGCGGACGCCGCGCCGCCGGAGGACCGCTCGACGGCGATCTCGCTCGTACTGGCCGGCGGCCTTGTTGGCGGCATCGTGGGCCCGACGCTGAGCCGCTGGACGATCGGGCTCCTCGACAAGAAGTTCATGGCGGCCTATCTCGTGCTTGTCGCCGTGGCCGTGGTGAGCGTGGTACTGCTGCGCTTCATCCGCATCCCGGCGCCTAGCGCGGCCGAGCGCGCCGCCTCGGGGCGGCCGCTCCTCGAAATCGCCTCGCAGCCGAAGTTCATCGTCGCCGTCCTGTCCGCCGCGATCGGCTACGGCGTCATGAACTTCCTCATGACCTCGACGCCGATCGCGATGCAGGTGTGCGGCTACCCGTTCAGCGCAACCGCGCTCGTCATCTCGTCGCACATCATCGGCATGTTCGCGCCCTCCTTCTTCACCGGCAGCCTCATCCGCCGCTTCGGCGCACTCCCGGTGATGATCACCGGCGCCGGGCTCAACCTCGTGACGATCGCGATCGCGCTCGCCGGCATCAGCGTGCCGCACTTCTGGTGGGCGCTCGTGCTGCTCGGCGTCGGCTGGAATTTCCTCTATACCGGCGGCACGACGCTCCTCACCGAGACCTACCGGCCCGAGGAGCGCGCGAAAGCCCAGGGCGCGAACGACCAGACGATCTTCATCATGATGCTCGTCTCGTCGTTCGCCTCCGGCGCGACCGTGACCACCGCCGGCTGGGCCCGCGTCAACATCTTGGCGCTGCCGCTCATCGTCATCGTCGCGGCCGGCCTCGTGTGGTTCGCGATCGCGCAGCGCTCGCGCCGGCCGGCGGCCGCGTGATGCGCGCACCGGCAGAGATCGGCGAGCGCGTCGACGCCATCGATACGCCGGCGCTGCTCATCGACCTCGACGCCTTCGAGCGCAACCTGCGCCGGCTCGCAGACTCCGTAAAAGGTGCGGTTCGCGTGCGCGCCCATGCCAAGACGCACAAATGCCCGGAGATCGCAAGGCGGCAGATCGCAGCGGGCGCGGTCGGCGTGTGCTGCCAGAAGGTGTCGGAAGCCGAAGCGCTCGTCGACGGCGGCATCGAGGACGTGCTGGTGAGCAACGAGGTCGTCGGCGCGCCGAAGATCGCGCGCCTCGCGGCGCTCGCGAAGCGCGCACGCATCGGCGTGTGCGTCGACCACGCCGAGCAGGTGGCAGCGCTCGCCGCGAGCGGCGCAAGGCTCGATGTGTATGTCGAGATCGAGGTCGGGATGGGCCGCTGCGGCGTCGCCCCGGGCGAGCCGGCGCTCGCGCTCGCCAAGGCGCTCGCGCGCTCGCCGAAGCTGCGCTTCGCCGGCCTGCAGGCCTACCATGGTCGCGCGCAGCACGTGCGCTCGCTCGGCGAGCGGCGCGCGGCAATCGAGGCGGCGGCAGAGGCGGTGCGCGCCACCAAAGATCTCCTCTCGCGCAATGGCATCGCCTGCCCGATTGTCACCGGCGCCGGCAGCGGCACCTACATGCTCGAGGTCGAGACCGGCGCCTGGGACGAGATCCAGCCGGGCTCGTATATCTTCATGGACGCGGATTACGCGCGCAACGAATGGGCGGCGCCGCTGCCGCGCTTCGAGCATGCGCTCTTCGTGCTGAGCACGGTCATGAGCTGTCCCGCGCGCGAGCGCGTCATCGTCGATGCCGGGCTCAAGGCCTCGAGCGTCGATTCCGGGATGCCGCTCGTCTGGCAGCGCACGGGGCTCACCTACGCGCGTGCGTCGGACGAGCACGGCGTCGTCGAGATCGGCTCCGGCGCGCAAGCGCCCGCGCTCGGCGAGAAGCTGCTCCTCGTGCCCGGCCATTGCGATCCGACGGTCAATCTCTACGACTGCTATGTCGGCGTGCGCGGCGGCCGCGTCGAGGCGCTCTGGCCGATCGCCGCCCGCGGTGCCCTTCAATAGGAGGCAGCATGGAAAAACGCTACGTCAACCCACCAGAGCTCGGCGTTGCGCCGCGCTTCTATTCCCACGCCGTCACCATCGCCGGACCGGCGAAGCTCGCCTACGTTTCCGGCCAGGTGAGCTGGGGGCCGGACGGCAGCGTGGTCGGCAAAGGCGACATGCGTGCCCAGTGCGAGCAGGTGTTCCGGAATCTCAATACGGTGCTCGGCGCCCTCGGCGCCACGTGGAGCGACATCGTCAAGATGAACGCCTACATGGTCGGCATCAATGCCGAGAACGTCGCCGCGTTCCGCGAGATCCGCTCGCGCCATCTCAAGCCGGGCGCGCTCGCCGCGAGCACGCTCGTGGGGGTGACGAGCCTCGTGCAGCCGGAGCTCCTGCTCGAGGTGGAAGTCGTGGTCGCGCTCGACGCGCGTTGAGCGCCGGCAAGCGCAAGCCCGCGATCGCCGTGAGCGACGCCCGTGGCGTGCGCACGCTCCACGTCGGCGGCGAGGCGATCCAGAGCGCGATGCGCCTGGACGATCCGCATGCGCTCGCCCTCGACTACACGCGCTGCATGATGGCGTTCCTGCTTTTTCATCCGCAGCCCCGCGAGGCGCTGATGATCGGCCTGGGCGGTGCATCGCTGCCCAAGTTCTTCCACCGCCATTTGCGCAGTACCCGGGTGCGCGTCGTCGAGCTCGACGAGCGCGTGGTCGCCGCGGCTCGCATGCACTTCGCGCTGCCGCGCGACGACGAGCGGCTCACCGTCGAGATCGGAGACGGCGCGCAGGCGCTCACCCCGGAATGCTGCGACGTGCTCGTGATCGATGCTTATCACGATGAGAAGCATGTGCCGCAGCTTGCGAGCGCCGAGTTTTACGACGCCGCGTTCCTCGCCCTGCGTGAGCCCGGTGCGCTGGTCGTCAATTTCATGGACGACGATCCGCAATTCGACCACTACCTGCGGCGTCTTGAGCGCGCGTTCGGCGGCGCGGTACTCGCGATGCCGGCGCTCTACGATCCCAACATCCTCGCCTTTGCGCTGCGCGGCGCACCGCCCGCAATCGAGTGGAGCACGCTGCGCCAGCGCGCGCAGAAGCTGGAAGCGCGCTACGGCCTGCCCTTCACGCGCTATGTGCCGAAGCTGCGTGCGATGAACCGCGCGGCGGCCGGAGGACTCCTGATCCATGGCGCCTGAGGCGCCGCTTCTCGCCGCGATCGCTTTTGCCGGCGCGCTCATCTTTGGCATCACCGGATTCGGCTCCTCGCTCGTCACGATCCCGCTCGCGACGCAGCTCGTGCCGCTGCCCTTCGCGCTCGCGCTCTTTGCGCTCGTCGACGTGTGCAGCGCGTTCAGCGTCGGTCTCGAGAATCCGAAGAACGCGGTGCGCGCCGAGTGGCAGCGCCTCGTGCCCATGATCCTCGCCGGCACGGCGCTTGGCGTGACGCTGCTCGTCAGTCTGCCGCGGGCGCTCGGCATGCTTCTCCTGGGCGCCTTCGTCGTGTCGTACGCGCTGTACAGCCTCGTGCACCGCGTCGGCGCGAAAGTCATCGCACCGGGTTGGGCGTGGCTCGCCGGCCTGTGCGGCGGCATCACCAGCGCGCTCTTCGGTGCCGGCGGCCCGCCGTACGCGATCTACCTCTCGCAGCGCGGGCTCACGAAGGAGCAATTCCGCGCCACGATGGGCTTCGCCACAATGACGAGCATCTCGCTGCGCGTCGCGGCGTTCGCGATCACCGGGCTGCTGCTCGATCGCGCCGTATGGTTGACCGCCGTGGTCGTGGCGCCGGCCGCGCTCCTCGCGCTGTTTCTCGCGCGACGCGTCTATCGGCGCATCTCGCGCGAGGCGCTGATGCGCGCGGTCGGCGTGCTGCTTCTCGCCTCAGGCGGCGCGCTTGTCCTGCGGGCGCTGCACTGACGCGAGGTCGCGGTTCGCGGGCCCGTTGATCACGTGGCCGTATGCGTCGAAGCGCGAGCCGTGGCACGGGCAGTCCCAGGTCTTCTCGGCCGGGTTCCAGTGCACGATGCAGCCGAGATGCGTGCAGGCGGCGGAGCGCTCATGGACCGCGCCGTTCGCGTCGCGGTACACCGCGAGCTTCTCGAGCCCGCGGCGCACGACTGCGCCGCTGTCGCGCGCGATGTCGCCGGCCGACTTCACGTCGCCGGGAGTGAGCCAGTCCGCGTACTGCGCCGCCATGTTGAGGTCCTCGCGCGCGAACTCGC